>Ga0302320_10026013_pt1 | contig 11351 bp, 8 predicted proteins | sample Bog_T0_3_FD_202130 | JGI IMG/M metagenome (GOLD analysis project Ga0302320, IMG submission 202130) | Peat permafrost microbial communities from Stordalen Mire near Abisko, Sweden - Bog_T0_3 | ecosystem: Environmental > Terrestrial > Soil > Wetlands > Peat | place: Sweden: Abisko, Stordalen Mire... | reverse complement strand
ATGGGGAATAGATGGACTTTTGACCGTGGTAAATCCCCGGCCTACCGCACGAAGGCGTTTTTCCGCGGCCTGTGAAGGGCCATGGGGAATAGATGGACTTTTGACCGAGGTAAATCCCCGGCCTACCGCACGAAGGCGTTTTCCCGCGGCCGGTGAAAGGCCCCGTGGGTTTGATGGACCATGTACCGGGGATAAATCCCCGGCCTACCGCTCGAACGAGTGTTTCTACTGCGTGCGGCGTACGCATCGCGTTCTGAGGAGGAACTTTCATGCAGACTGTCGACCACCCGGTCCTGAATCCTCACGAAAAGCTGCTGATTGACCAGGCGATTGCCGAGCACGGCGCGCACCCAGGCGCATTGCTGGGCATTCTGGAAGCGGTTCAATCCGCCAACCCGCACAAGTACCTGCCCATGGAGTCGCTGCGCTACATAGCCGGCGAGACCGGCGTTCCTCCGGCGAGAATCTACAGCGCCGCCACGTTTTATGCGCTTTTCAATCTCGATCCGCAAGGCGACAACGTGGTCTGTGTCTGCCGCGGCACCGCCTGCCACACCCGGGGCTCGCGCGACTTGCTGGAGAAGCTCTGCCTCGACCTGGGGCTGAGCGGCCGCGACCTGGACCACACCAACGACGCAGACAAGCTTGCGCTCACCACGCCCGATCGCCGCTTTACTGTCCGCACGGTTGCCTGCTTTGGCCAGTGCGCGCTGGCTCCGGTGGTGGAGGTCAATCACCACATTCTGAGCCGCGTGAATGAGCGCACGCTGCAGCGGGAAGTGAAGTCGCTGGGCCAGACCGCAAAGACACTGAAGGGGGGAATGTAATGCCGCGCATCGTAGATATTGGTTCGTTCAACGCGGTACGTGAAGCAGGCCTTGCCAAACTCACGCCATCGATTCCGCGCATTACTGTCGGCATGGGAACCTGCGGACGCGGTAATGGCGCGGAAGAGGTGTTTCACGCATTGAAGGAGGCCATCGACCGCAGCGGGCTGGATGTGCTGCTGGCCAGCGTGGGCTGCTTTGGCTCCTGCTTTCAGGAGCCGCTGGTGAGTGTGCGGCTGCCGGGAGGTCCACTGGTTGTGCTGCACCATGTGCAGGCCAACGACGTGGGGCGCATCCTGGAGAGCGTCTCGACGCAGGTGATGCCGCCTGACCTGATCTACTGCAAGATCGAGGAGTGGGACCACATCACCGGCCATGTGCGCTACGGCCAGGGCTATCCCGAGATTGCGCCCTGGAATGCCATTCCATTCTTCAAAGGGCAGAAGAAGATTGTCCTCCGCAACTGCGGCCTCATCAGCCCCTCGGACATTGAGGAGTACATCGGCGTCGGCGGTTACCAGGCGCTCTACAAGGTGCTCATCGACGGGCGCAGCGATTCTGTCATCGAGCAGATCAAGGCCGCGCGTCTGCGCGGACGCGGCGGCGCGGGTTTCCTCACCGGGAACAAGTGGGACTTCCTGGCCAAGGCCAAGTCCGACGCCAAGTACGTCATCTGCAACGCGGACGAGGGCGATCCCGGCGCCTACATGAACCGCAACGAGATTGAAGGCGATCCGCACGCGCTTCTCGAAGGCATGATCATCGGCGCGTACGTGATGGGTGCAACCGAAGGCATCATCTACGTTCGCGCCGAATATCCGTTAGCCGTTCGGCGGCTAACCAAGGCGATTGAGCAGGCGCGCGAGTATGGGCTGCTGGGCGCGAACATCCTGGACCGCGGCTTCAACTTCGACATCCAACTCGTCCAGGGCGCAGGCGCCTTTGTCTGCGGAGAAGAAACAGCTCTCATTGCCTCGCTCGAGGGCTTTGCCGGGCGTCCCCGGCCGCGCCCGCCATATCCCGCGCAGAAGGGCTTGTGGGGCAGGCCCACCAACATCAACAACGTTGAAACCTGGTACAACATTGCGCCCATTGTGACGCGCGGGCCCGCTTGGTTTGCTGAGACCGGCAGCGCCAAGAGCCCCGGCACCAAGGTGTTTTCGCTTGTGGGCAAGATTCAGAACACGGGCCTTGTCGAGATGCCGCTCGGCACGCCGCTCAAGACCTTCATCTACGACATCGGCGAAGGCGCCACGGCCGGCCGCCGCGTGAAAGCGGTGCAGACCGGCGGACCCTCGGGCGGATGCATCCCTGTCGAGATGCTGGATACGCCGGTTGACTACGAGAGCCTGGCGCAGATCGGCTCCATCATGGGCTCGGGCGGCATGGTGGTGATGGACGAAGACAACTGCATGGTCGATGTTGCGCGCTACTTCATCGAGTTCACTCACTCTGAATCCTGCGGCAAGTGCGTGCCGTGCCGTGTGGGCCTGAACAAGGCGCTGCGCATCCTGAACGCCATCACCGCCGGCAGCGGGACGGCGGATCATCTGGGCCTGCTGGACGAGCTGGGGCGGATGATACGCGAGTGCTCGCTCTGTGCGCTGGGCCAGTCCGCGCCCAACCCGGTGCTCACCACGATGCGGCACTTCCGCGAGGAGTACGAAGACCACATCGTCGCGCATCGCTGCCGCGCCGGCGTCTGCCAGGAGCTGGCTCTCTCGCCTTGCGAGAACAGTTGTCCGCTGCGGATGAACATTCCGCGCTTCCTTGAGCTCTACCAGGAGGGACGGCTGGAAGACGCATTCGAGTCGGTGATCCTGGACAATCCGCTGCCGGCTTCGACGGGGCGCGTATGCCAGCACCCCTGCGACAACCGCTGCCGCCGCCAATCGTTTGACGAAGTAGTAAATATGCGGGAAGTGCATCGCTACCTGGCCGACGCCATCTACCAGTCGGACCGGTTCGAGCCCATGTTGCAGCGCATCGTTGCACGCAGGCTAGCGCCCACCGGCCATAAGATCGCGGTCGCGGGCTCCGGGCCTACGGGGCTGACAGCCGCGTTCTACCTGGCTATGCTGGGCCACGATGTGACCGTGTTCGAGGAGCGCAGTGAGGCGGGCGGCATGTTGCGATTCGCCATTCCGGAGTACCGGCTGCCCAAGTCCGTCTTGCGCCGCGAGCTTGACCTGATTGAGGGCGTGGGAGTCAAGTTCGAATTCAACACAAGAGTGGGATTCGATCTGCCGCTCAATGAGCTGGCAGCGCGCTTCGATGCCGTGTTTCTCTCCATCGGCACGTGGAAGGAGAGCTGGCTTTACCTGCCGGGCACGGAGTTGAAGGGCGTGCATCCGGCATTGCCGTTCCTGGAATCGGTGGCGCGGCACGAGAAACCCGCAATGGGCGCGCGCGTGGCCATCATCGGCGGAGGCAACGCGGCCATCGACTCAGCGCGCACCATGCTGCGTTTGGGATCGACCGCCACGATTCTCTACCGCCGCGAGCGCAAAGACATGCCCGCCATCGACGAGGAGATTCAGGCTGCGGAGGAAGAGGGCGTGCGCTTTGTGTTTCTCGCCGCGCCGCATCGCATCCTCGGCGACGCGGACGGCAACGTCAAGGCGATCGAGATTGTGAAGACGCGTCTTGGCGAGTACGACAAGTCGGGCCGCAGAAGGCCCATTCCCACCGACGAGGTGCAGCGCTTCGAGTGCGACAGCGTGATTCTTGCCGTGGGCGAGACCTTTGACCAGGACTTCTGCCGCGCGTCCGGCCTGGCGCTCAAGGAAGAGGGCACGCTGGTGGTGGATCGTTTCACGCTTGAGACCAGCCGCGCCAACTTCTACGCGGGTGGCGACGTGATTACCGGCGCGTCCAACGTGTCGAACGCGATGGGCGGCGGCAAGCAGGCCGCGCGGAACATCGACGAGCGGCTGATGAGCGCCGAGCGCTGGCAGCTTTTGTTCCCGGAGTTTGAATACAGCAGGCAGGCGCCGGGCGAGCCCAGCCTGAGCCGGCGCCACACGGCGCACGCCATCCCGGCCAAGGCAAGGGCGCACACGCAGGAAGAGGTGGTCGCGGGCCTCAGTCCGCAGGAGGCGCTGGAAGAGTGCCGCCGCTGCCTGCGCTGCGATCTGAGAGTTGCGGAGAGTGCCCAATGAACCCCACCCAGCGAGAGAGGAGCGCCGCGATGCCCAGCAAAACGATCTCCGTGCGAATCGATGGCGAACTGGTGACGGCCCGCGAAGGCCAGACCATACTGGAAGCGGCCCGCGCCAACGGCAAGCAGATTCCCACGCTCTGCTACCTGAAGGGACTGAGCGCGGTGGGAGCTTGCCGCGTTTGCATGGTGGAACTGGCGGGAACCGACCGCCTGTTGCCCGCCTGTACCACGCCCATCCAGGAGGGCATGTCGATCAAAACCTCATCGGCAAAGCTCACGCTCTATCGCAAGATGGCGGTGGAGCTGCTGCTGGTGGAGCGCAACCACATTTGCTCATCCTGCGTTTCGAACGGCCACTGCGAGCTGCAAACGATGGCGCAATCGCTGGGCATTACGCACGTGCGCTACAGCTACAACAATCCGCGGCTGACGGTGGACATGACCCACCCGCGCTTTGTTCTCGATCACAATCGCTGCATTCTGTGCACGCGCTGCGTGCGGGTGTGCGCGGAGGTGGAAGGAGCGAATGTGTGGGAGGTTTCTTCGCGGGGAATCCACTCGCGCATTGTGAGCGACCTGATGGACGACTGGGGCCATGCGCAGAACTGCACCGGCTGCGGCAAATGCGTGCAGGCTTGCCCAACAGGTGCTCTGGCGGAGAAAGGCTTCTCGGTAATGGAGATGGTGAAAGAGAGCGACAGCGTCAGCCGCCTGGCAACGCAAAGAGCGGGGCAGGCGAACGGAGGACACTAGTGTGGTGAGTCAGAAGTTCATTTAAGAACAACCGCAGATCCTTCGACTCACCACCCCCAAACTGAAGAACGTTTGGGGCCCGGTTCGCTCAGGATGACAGCATTCATTATGCTGCGAATTTCTGACTCAAGACACCTCGAACCTTAACCAGCTCAGTTCATCACGATCTCAGGTCATACTCAACGAGGAGCACACTCCAGCGTCATCACCTGGAAGGGCGCGAGATGGAAGGTATGCGGTATGCCCGCCTCCAGCTCAATCGCAACTTGTCCTGCCTCATCCTTCCACGGGCTGTGCGCGGTGTAGCGCCTCGGCGCTCCCGCAGGCAACTCGAATGCCTTGCCGATATCGACAGCAAAGTCCTGCGCCTCCGCGCTCGGATTGCGCAGCGTCAGCATTGCCTTCTTCCCGGACCACGCGGCCCAGCCATAGACCTCAAGCCAGCGCGGATCGCCGCCCACCCAGTGCGTATCCACCAGCGTGGCGGCATTGGCGCGGGACCACCTGGCAGCTTCGGCAAGCACATCCCAGTTGGCATCGGTCAGGAGCGACGGCGTGATGTAGAGCTCCTGCAACTGCGTCCCTGTGGCGAAGTAGGAACGCACCTCGTTTTGGAAGTCGCCGCCGGGATCATCCGATAAGCGCGGCGCCTGCTTTGCGTACACAATGCCATGCAGCATGAGTGAGTTCAGCGGAAAGAGCCTGCCCGACTTGACCACCCCGGCATAAGTCGCCGCATCGCGGTAGGTAATCCAGCGCTCGCGCCGTGTGCCCACTCCGGCAAAGTCCGTGTCGTCGCCGCCCCGCCAGATGGAGTCCGCATGGAAGAGCCAGAAGGGCGATGGGTAAGTTCCCGAAGTGAGGTTGATGTAGATGTCGGGCTTCAACGCGCGCAGGTCCGCGATCAGGTGAATGGCCGCGTCAAAGTCGCTGGAGAATGCGCTGCCCTTCACCACCTGGTCCGCGTTGCCGGTGCCGTCAAACTTGAACTGGTTGACGCCGTACTGGGTCACCATCGCCGTGACGGCATCGTGGAAGCGGGCGTAGTACTTTGGCCCGGAGAGGGCAAGGCCCCCATCCACAATCTCGTAGCCGCCCTTGCGCGCCGTGGCCAGGCGTTCCTGCTTGGCTGCGGCGTAACCGCCCCAAGGCGAAAGCCAGATGCCCGGCGCGGTGCCGTACCGGGCTGCGGCCTTTTTGAGCGGCGCAAAACCGTCTTTGAAATCGCTGCGAATCTTCCACATGTCGCCAAGGTCGTCCCAGCCGTCGTCAAACAAATAGGAGTCGAGCGTGACGCCTCGCTTCTTGTTCAGCTCTGTGCCGATTGCCTCAATCCGGTTGAGCGCCTCGGCCTCGGTGTAGGGATTGCCATAGCCAATATCGAACCAACTGTTGTAGTGGAGGAACGTGCGGTAGGGGTGCGCGCGTTCGCGCTCAAGGTAGGTCAGGAAGGCTCGCCGCATCTGCCCCGCGGGCGCACTGCCGATCACGGCCGAGTAGGTCGCCGAAGACCCAGCGCCGATCGGCACGCCGCTCTCCAACTCGCTGACCCCGCGGTCACCCGCCACGGTGCTCTCGGCCAGCGGCGACTCGAAACCGAGGAAGAAGTCTCCGGCAACCAGTGGCGACCCTTTCACTTTTCCCGCCACTTCCATTCCCGCCGCGCGCGTATCCACCAGAACCACACCGCTCAGGTCCAGCGGCTTCTCGCCCGCAGTCATGGTGAGTATCTGGCGGATGTAATTCGACCCCTCGCGCAGGACCAGCGCCCAATCCGCGGTGAACCGGCCTTTCGGGTCCGCAAGCGTATAGTGGACGGCAACTCCGGACAGGCGATCGGAGAACCGCGATGCGGCCGGGTTGGCGTTGAGGTTCTCCACCCGCGCCGGACCCTGAACCAAGAGGTCTGAAGCACGCAGAACTCCCCCATCTCGCAATTCAAGCGCAAACGGCCCGTCGATGCAGAGGGAGGCGGGCAGGGAAGCCCTCTGACGGATCAGCAGTCCAGTTAGGCGGCCATTGTGCATCTGCCATTCCGCGGAGATCTGGCTGTTTCCGAGCGTGCCACCCCCCGGACCATGCAGTGCGGCCACGGGTTTGCCAGCGGCGCCCGGTGCTGGGCGATCTGCCGATGGTGCAAGCGTGGCGGCCGACAGCAGGCCGCAAGCAAGCAACAGGCCGGCCATTGCAATTACAGCGGAGCGGGTCAATATAGAACGGAATGCCATCCATCTCTCCCATGCAGAAAGGCTTCACAAATTGTGGTGGCAACAGGATACAGATGCCAGGCCAACCTTGCCGATTCCGGCGGCCACCTTTTCGGATATCCTCAACACGCTGCGATTCCGTTTGTGCCAACCGCTCCGGCCTCGTAGAATCAACCTTGGCGGTCAAGCCCGTCTGGAGCAGCATCAGGAACCGATGAGCGAACAGGAAGCAGGGATTCCCACACCGGTGGCGTCAGTTTCGCCGGCGTGGGCCAGAATCGAGCGGGCACGGCACCCCCAGCGGCCCTACCCCATGGACTTCATCGAGCGAATCTTCACCGATTTCAGCGAGATTCACGGGGATCGCGCCTATGGCGACGATGAGGCCGTAGCCTGCGGCATGGCGCGGCTTGGCGACGACGAGGTGATGGTCATCGGCAACCGCAAGGGCGGCAGCACCAAGGACCGTGTGCGCCGCAACTTCGGCATGCCGCATCCCGAGGGATATCGAAAGGCTCTCCGCTGCATGCGGATTGCGGAGAAGTTCTCGCGGCCGGTGATCAGCTTCATCGATCTGCCTGGCGCGTATCCCGGCCTTGGCGCCGAAGAGCGCGGCCAGGCTGAGGCCATCGCGCGCAACATTCTGGAAATGTCTCGCCTGCGCGTCCCCACCATCTCGGTGATCAGCGGCGAAGGCGGCTCGGGCGGCGCGCTGGCGCTGGCCGTCAGCGATCGTGTGCTGATCCTTGAGAACGCGCTCTACTTTGTCATCACGCCCGAGTCGTGCGCGGCCATCATGTGGCGCGATGCGGCGCACAAGCAACTGGCTGCCGAGGCCATGCGCATCTCCGCGCCCGAGGTGGCGCAACTGGGCTGCGTGGATGAGATCATTCCCGAGCCGCAAGACGGCATCCACAGCGACCGCGAGGCCGGATGCGGCCTGCTGGGAACAGTGCTCAAGAAGCACCTGGCCGAACTGAAGACCATGCCTGTTGACGCCATGGTTGCCGCCCGCCAGGCGAAGTTCCGCAACATCGCGCAGTTTTACACGGAAGGTTAGCCACACGGAAGGGCAGCTTTGACGCGATTTCCGCTGGCGAGCGAACGCCGCAGCGTCAGTCATCAGGCAATTGAAACCGATTCAAGCTGCATTGCAGGCGAGGGCGACACGATGACCGAGGCTTCCCGATGAGCGCCCTTCAGGAAAACGGCGGGCGGCTCCGCGCCTACGCGCAGTTTATTGCCGCGGTGCTTTACTTCTTCCTTGCGCGGGCCATTGCGGCGCGCGGCGCGCTTGGCTTCTCCACGGACCCATGGCGCCCCCTTACCGAGCAGGCCATGCTGGTGTTCCTGCTCGTGATCGGTTACGCCGGAATGGGGATGTACTTCAATCGCCAGCTCCGCCCCGTCACGGAGCAGGGACTGCCGCTTCGGGAGGGTTTCGGGCGCGAGGCAGGCATGGGCCTGGCTTTCGGCTGGTCGCTCGCGGTCGTCTGCGTGCTTCCCATGGTCGTTGCAGGCGGCGTTGCCATTGTCCTCAACTTGCAGCTTTCTGCGTTCGGATGGTTCATGGCCGACGCGGCGTTCTTTGCGCTGTGGGCCTTGGCGGAGGAGGTTGCCTTTCGCGGCTACGGATTCCAGCGGTTCGCCCACGCGGTCGGGCCTCTGGGGGCCTCGCTGGGCTTCGCTGCGTTTTATGCCATTCTGCAGGCGCAGTTGCTGGGCGCCACCCGCACCAGCATCGTGGTCTCAGTCGTTCTGGGCCTGCTGCTTTCCGCGGCCTATGTGCGGACCAAGGCGCTGTGGCTGAGCTGGGGACTCAACTTCGGATGGAAGGCCAGCCGCGCCCTGCTGTTCGGCCTGGCCGTCAGCGGCGTCAACAGCCACTCGCCCGTGGTGCAGGGCGACCCGATGGGGCCATTCTGGGTTACAGGCGGAGGCTTTGGCCTGGACGCAAGCGTGATCGCCTTTTTCGTTCTGTTCCTGGCGATCCCAGTCCTGTTCATGGTGACGCGCGAGTTGGATTTCAAGTACAACGCCCCGGTTCTCATACCGGGTGGCATTCCGGTGGATCTGGACGCGGCTGCCCGCCGCCAGCACGAGGCCGCCACACGAACCGGTGAGCCCGCAGCTCCCACGCTGGTGCAGATTCTGCCCACGTCCGAGCTGCCACCCTCGCGGCCATTGCCGCTCAAAGGGGATACGCAGGGCGAGTCAAGATAACCGATCACAGGAAAGCCATGTCCCATGGTTGCCGGGATTCTTGAAGGAGCGCGGCTTCAGACGCACCGTTTCAAACCGCCAAGCCTCGCGGAGGACACGAGACCAACCCGGCTCGGCCCCGGTGATGCAATTGCCCGGGCGGATTTGCCTTTTCTTCCTAAACCGGGCTATCTTTTGCTTGCGTGCTGTTCGCAGGCATGGGAGGCTCCCATGAACAAGCCATTCTTTTCTCAGAGGATGCGGTCCACCATCCTGATTGCAGGCCTGGCTGCGTTTCTGGCGGCTGGAACCGCCCCCGCGCAGATCACGATTGATACGCGCACCGGGACCGTCACCAACGGCACAAATGGCCCGGCAGCCACTGTGGACAGGCGCTACTCCCAGATCGAGCCCACCAAGGTTCCGCTTACCAAGTCCGAACTGGACGCCAAGACCCGCCTGGAACTGATCCGGCTGCTCCAGTCGGAACAGGGCTTTGCCATGCGCCCGCTTCCCCGCGGCCGCAAGGGACTCACGCTGGTTGCAAACGGGAAGCTTGAACCGGCTGGCGAGCCCTACATGAGCATGGTGACCAGCGAAGGGCTCTCGGCCAAGCCGGGCGATCGCGTGGTGCTCACCGACATCAAGTTCGATCGATCGAAGATTGTCTTCGACCTGAACGGCGGGCCGGACCGGAAGCACCGCTTCCTTCGTCACATCCAGATTGGCAACAGCACGTCGATGTCGCCGGTCATGCAGGGCGACGACCCGGAGCCGGTGGGCGCACGGCTTTCGCTGGCCTTTGCCGACCACGTCCCCGAACTGACCGGCGCGGAGGTCAAGGCCCTGCTTGCGCCGCTGATTACCTTCGATGTGAAGACGCCCGTCCAGGCATTTACCGACACGCTGCCCAGCAAGCTGAAAGACGCCATCCTGAATCATCATGTGCTGGTGGGGATGACCACGGACATGGTGCTGTTTGCCAAGGGCCAGCCGGAGAGCAAGATCCGCGAGATGGACGGCCAGATGCCTTTCGAGGAGTGGATCTACGGCAAGCCGCCCAAGGATGTGGAGTTTGTCCGCATCAACGGCAACCGGGTCATTCGCGTGGAAGTGGCCAAGATGGGCGAGACGCCCGTGATTTTTAGCGACGATGTGGTGGAAGGAATGATGCGCGCCGACGGGACGCCGGTGATCTCCGGCGACCCGCCCAATACGAAGACTGTCGAACTGGGCGATGCGAAGGAGCGCGATCCAAATACCCAGGCTCCCCTGGCGCCGCCCAGCCTGCGCAAGCCTGGAGAGACCTTGCCCGAGATTGATGGTCCGATGGGAGATTCACGGGTTGGCGTGATGAAGCCTGTGCACCCCATCAAGCCGAAGCCGGCGCCGCAGCCCGGCGCCAACCCGGATGGCGATCCGGAGGCCCAGCCGGCGCAGAACGTGCAGCCCCCTCCAGCCGACGCCTCCCAGCCCGCGCCGGTGAAGCCGCAGGCCAGACCGCCGCAAAACTAGGCCCGCGCGGAGGGTAGTGTCCTTAGAATGCGTTGCTCGGTTGGCCGCGATCAGACTCGCAACTTCATTATCGGCAAGTCGCCTGCAATCTCAAGGAGATAGCATAGTGACCTTCTGCTATTGCCGTACCACCTGCAAGCTTATTATTATCTGAAGTTTGCGTTCTACAGCACGTGCAGGCTTCACAAGAGGTTACGCATGACGCCTGCCATGGGATGTGGCATTTCGGACTTTATTTGGAAGCCGAGCGAATTGATGATTTGGACCTTTTGCAGGTATTTTTTGACAATTCTGGTAGACTTTTCCAAAGTGAGTGTTTAATACTGACGGCGCAATGGGCCGTCGAACCAAACGGTTCCAATCATTCGAGTGTTTGCAAGGAAACTTTTTGCGCTCACCTCCATCTAAGCTGTTGGACGCATCCAGCCGATATATGTGCTGAGGAGAAAATGGGAAAGAAAGTAACATCAGATTTTCTATTCGCGCAGCCTTCCTTCGCCTCAGGCGCAGCTCGTGTATTCGATCTTTTTGGTCAATTCGACGAATACAACATTAGCGATACCACCGCCGAAGCCGATGCAAAGGCTATAGCTGCGGACTGGATCGTCGTTGGGCAGGATATGTCTGACGCCATTGAACAGAACGAGTCAGAAATGCAGGCTGCTTAGGAAATTGTGACCAAAC
>Ga0302320_10026011_pt1 | contig 11351 bp, 8 predicted proteins | sample Bog_T0_3_FD_202130 | JGI IMG/M metagenome (GOLD analysis project Ga0302320, IMG submission 202130) | Peat permafrost microbial communities from Stordalen Mire near Abisko, Sweden - Bog_T0_3 | ecosystem: Environmental > Terrestrial > Soil > Wetlands > Peat | place: Sweden: Abisko, Stordalen Mire... | reverse complement strand
CCTCAAAAACAAACTCAGCCCCTTTGCCCTCTGCCGCAAACTGCTCATCAACGCTTCCCGATCAGCCTACGAGCAACTGCTTCTAATGCGGGCTACTGCGTAACATCAGTGATTAAGCAACCAAAAAGAAAAATTGTCTCTCGATGTTTGGCTGGGTATGCTCCATCTGTGTTGCCGGGGGCGAACCTTCACTCCTGCCCGCATCCGTGGCCCTACCCCATCACAGCGAAAGATCCGGCGAAATCGCTTCGAGATGCCGTGTCTATCGCAGGAAGGAAACTCTTATGCGGATCACAAAATCGCTGGCTCTATCGCTGCTCCTATTCTGTACCGTAACCGCGTCCGTACGAGCCCAAACCTATCGAGTGACTGACTTGGGCACACTCGGCGGTGCCACTTCTTATCCATCGGACATCAACATTTTTGGTGATGTCGCAGGATATTCCTTCCCGAGCGGATCGGATGGCTATCATGCCTTCCTCTGGACTTCACACGGAGGGATGCAGGACTTGGGAACGTTAGGAGGCGATGCCAGTTTTACTTATGGCCTCAATAACCGGGGCCAGGCCGTCGGCTACTCCGTTTTGGCGAGTGCTCAGGGATCGGATGGCTTTATCTCGACGAAAGACGGCGGTATGAGAGCCTTGGGAGTACTAGACTTCTTCACCGACTGCAACTATGCTACGGCATGGTCAATCAACGATTGGGGCCAAGTCGTCGGTGCGGCGAACCAGTCGCCTGGGATTGTAGCCCATGCATTCTTGTGGTCGCGCGCTCATGGGTTCGAGGACCTGGGGTCGGTGGGCGGCAGCCGGAGTGTGGCGTTTTCCATCAATAATCTGGGCCAGGTGGTTGGCACATCGACTACTGCGGGGGAACTAAGCCAACATGACTTTCTGTGGTCGCGGGAAACCGGCATACAGGACGTCGGCACCCTTGGAGCTGGCAGCATACCTACGCAGATCAATAATCGCGGAGAGTTTGTCGGGTCCTTCACCACGTCCCTCGGGCCGTCCCAGTCGCAGCATGCCTATATTTGGACTGCGGCCAGCGGCCACGTGGATTTGGGTACGTTGAGTGGGAGTGACAGCGGCGCTTTCGGTATTAACGATTTCAATCAGGTTGTCGGCAGTTCAAGATTGGCTGACAATGTGACCCAACATGCATTCCTATGGACGGCGAAAACCGGTATGCAAGACCTCAATGGCCACATTGATAGACACTCGCATTGGGTCGTTCAGGGAGGACAGGCAATCAACAACGTCGGTCAGATTGCGGCTTGGGGTGCAAAAGACGGCGGCCCGGTTCACGCCCTCCTTTTGACCCCCTACAACGAGAGAGAGAAAGAACACTCGGAGAAAGATGAGAGATAGGCAACGAGCAGCCCCGGTCCCATACCGGCGGGTGGCCCTGTTCTCATGGAGTGTTTTATCAAGTTGAGGGTGCCCCCGGTCCCTCGCTTTTGGGGACCGGGGATACGGAGTCGAGTCGCCGGCAACTCATTTACTCGGACAGTTGCCAACCTCTCTCGCGGGCTGTCCACTCCGGTTCAGTCTCTCCGGCATGGCGCATATCCGTCTGAAGTTGACCGAAGCTTGACAACCGCCCGCCTTCCGGCTTCGCAACCAATCTTCAGTGGACCGGCCTCCATCCCCGGTCCCCAAAAGCGAGGGACCGGGGGCACCCGCCGGGGGCACCCGCAGAATGGTATGGAATCGCCATCGAAACCAGAGGCACCCGCTAACAAAAAAGAACTATCGCTTGGCCTGCGTCTCTTTCGGAGTGGCGAACCGGACTTTGGCGGCTGCTCCCAACGAGGCATCGGCCTGAATGGTTCCGGCATGGCCGGGGCGCTCAACGTGATTGTCCTTGAGAGTGATGATGCCGCCTGCGATCACGGCGTCGGCGGACCATTTGTTGAAGCGAGCCAGATCCACGGGAACTGCGGTTCCCCCGGCAACCGATCCGCGCTGCCAGTCGAAGTGCAAGGTTCCCTTGGCCGAGTCGGCCAGATCGTTCTGGGTAAATCCGGAGAGTTCCACCTTGCCTTTGACGGCGAAGCTTTCGCCGCTCCAGCGCTGGCCCACCAGCAGGCCAACCTGGGCGGGGTTCAGCTTCTCGAACTGCGCCTCAAGCATATAAGACGGACTTCCCTTCTCCGTTTTGGAGGTATAGAGCGCGCCGGCCGCGTGCAACTTGCCGCCCAGCGCACTGGCGTCGAGCGCGGTAATGTGCACTCCGTCGTCGAGGATTCGCAGGGTAGATGTGACGTCCTTCAGAGTCAGAGGGCCGAGCAGGAGAGTGTCGGCCTTCACAGAGCCCAACATCTCGGGCAAAACCAGAGGCGCCGTTGGCCTCAGCTTTTCCAGCAGCGTGGAGATCAAGGTCACCTTCTCCTTGGCGCCCAAAACAGCCGCCTGCAGGGCGCCGGCATCGAGTTGAGCAAACTGCATTTCAAACTTCGGCAGGCAAGGCTGCGGTGCAACGCAATTGATCGGTAAGGTCAGAGTAGCCGTTCCCTTGATGGGACCATAAACGAAGGCCACCGGGTCCCAACGGACTTGATCGTCGTCCAGGTGCACGGTGGCCGAGGAGATCACCACGCCACTGACCAGATAATCGGCCTTCCAGTTGGCATTGTGCAACGAAACGGTTCCGCTCACGCGGTCAGTGGTGGGCAACGCAGTTGGGACAGCGGCCTCTGTCGGTCCAGGGGCGGCAATCGCCACTAAGGGAAACTTCTGCTCTGGCCGCCAGGGCCCTTCGGCGGTCAGATCCGCAGTTAGCGGTTCGCCTGCGATGGAATCGAGCAAGTTGGCGTTGGCGACTCCGGCAAGCTTGACCAGTTCCCTGGCCCGCGCCACGGAAGCCTGCCCATGCACCGTGAGCTGATATCCGGACAGGGCCAAATGCGCAGTGACGGAGAGCGGGGTTGCGCCCCCGGCAGGGATCGACAGAGTGGCGGCCAGGGCCGAGGCCTCGCCATCTGATGGAGGAACCGGATCCACTGCCAGCTTGGCGATGCGGATCGGCGACTGCAATCCACCACCGCTCAACTCAAAGCCCTCGACGAGGAATCCGCCTGTGAGCGGCCCGGGAACCACCGCAGGCTTGGTTGCGCGGTTCTTGCCTGCAACCGGTTTGGTGGCAGATTTTATCTGTGTTTCGGGGTCGGCTATGACCTCGGCGTAGCTGATCTTGCCGCTGACCGTTCCCTTGGCCTCCAGACCGGGGCCAAAGCCACTCCGCACGGTGCGCAAGGCGTCCAGACCGGCGTTCACGGGAATCTTGTCGAGCTCAACCGAGAAACGAGGACGCGCCCCTTCGCCGGGCAGTTCGCCGGTGAACCGAATCTGGCCATTGCCCAAGGGAGAGTAACAGGTGAGGTTCTCTGTGGAACGGCTGGAGAAGCGATACGCGAATTCACAACGGGCATCGAAATCGAGGGGAGACTCGGGAGCAAACTCTGCCCGGTGAACGCCGATGGCGCGCAAACGGGTTTTCACCTGGGCACGTTCGGCATTTCCGTCGAGATGCAGTTCTCCTGTCAAGTCGCCGCGCCAGCCCGGATCGGCACCTATGATCAGGCGCGACAACTGCCCAAGCTGCGCTTCCTTCCATTCGATATCCACGTGCATCGGCATGAGGCGGAGTTCGCTGGCCTTCTTGAGGCTGGCCTCCATACGGACGATGCCGGTGTCGCCGAGTTCCAGGTTGAGATCGGTGCGGGCCGGCTGGCCGCGCAGGCGGATGCGCCAGTCTTCCGGGTTTGGCTGCCAAAAGGAGATATCTGTGTTGACGAGCGAGTAGGGCAGCTTCTCCACACCCTTTTTGATGTTGATGCGGGAGTTCGTCGCCTGCAGATAGGGCAGCACGGCGGCGTGGGCAGTTGGGCCTTGCCCGGTTTTGACTGCGGCGGTGTGGAACAGCGAGTCGAGGTTCCAGCGCCCGTCATCGTTGCGCACCAGATTGAGGCTGGCCTCATCGACGCTGATCGTATCGATCTCCAGACGGCCGCGCCACAGGGAGAGCAGACGAATGGAAGCGGTGACGGTGTTGGCATGAAGGAACGGCTCCGCGCCAAAGCCGGGATCCTCGTCCACGGAGAGGTCCGTCAGCACAAAGCCCGGCCTCGGCAACAACCGCAGCTCCACGGAAGAGAGGCGCACCGGGCGGCCCAGCGAGGCCGACATCAACCGGGTGATCCCGTTTTTATACCGGGAGATGCTCACCATGGGGGGGACAACCAGTATGGCCAGGAAAGCCACCAGCAAAGCCAGCGCCAACCAAAGCCGCTTGCGTTTGCTCTTCCGGCCTTGCGAATCTTCAGTCATAGTCGTTTTTGAATCTGCTCGGGAATCCGTTGAGAAATCGCAGGTCAGAGGTGGAATTTCAAGGCTGGCTTGCTTCCTTGCTTATGAGCTTTGCCCGGCCTGCTCGGGGCAACCAGCTTCAACCTGTCTGCCTCAACGCACCCGGCTCAGTGTCCTCGACCAGCGCGTCTCGGTAAAGAAGTGCAGCGCCACGTGCCCCATCCAGGCCACGGTATTGCCCACTCCACTCTGTTGGTACTGCTCGTCAGGCGTCTTGAAAGACCAGTAGTTGAACAGCGGTCGCCCCTCGATATTTTCTCGGGGAACAAAGCCCCAATAGCGCGAGTCGAGGCTGTTGTGCCGGTGATCGCCCATCATGAAGTACTTGCCTTCGGGAATGACCAGGTCGCCATTCTCAATGTGGCTGGGAAACTCGATGGCCCAGCGCTCGGTCGCTCCTGCCGAGGGAGAAGGCGGGACCGCAGGGAATTCATCCAGGAATTCGCGATCCAGAGGAGGATCATCCTTGCCTTCGGGAGGGGGCGTTTGGACAACCCCATTGATATAAACGATTCCCTCGTGGAGGTGGAGGCGATCGCCAGGAACGCCGACGAGGCGCTTCACCAGGTGCATGATGGTGGGCTTTCCATCCACGGGATCCAGTTCGCCGGGCTTGATGAAGACGACAATATCGCCCCGCTTCGGCTCACGATAGTGCACGAACGGCATCCACTTGGTGGCCGGTGACAGGGTGATGCGATCTACGACAACATGGTCCCCCACGAGCAGCGTGTTTTCCATGGAGCCGGAGGGAATGACGAAGTTCTGCGCCAGAAAGGTCAGGATGAAGAGCCCCACGACCAGCACCGAGCAGATGCTCGCCAAGGCCTCAAAGGGGGTCTCCTCTACCTTCTGATCGACTGCGGCCGGAGTGGCCTCGGATTCTATCTTGGGGGCAGCTTCGTTTTTCTTGGTCATTCGGGTCGTCTTCGGTCCGTCCTCGGTTGCTTCCCAGGCTCGTCTCTGGGAGGTTTCCCGGTCAATTACACATAAGCAGCGGATTGCGCGCCGGTTCTCAAATCTTCAATGCACCACATGAAAGATGCGTTTCCAGCGGGCAAATCCGGTCAGCTTTACCGAGAGTTCCCTGTCGTGTCCGAGTCTATCATCCGAAGCCTGTTGGTAATCGGTGGTCGAAGGCCGGGTGAGCGAGAAGTAGATGACCAAGGGGCGGGCCACGATCTCATCCCGGGCCACGAACCCCCAGAAGCGCGAATCCTTGCTGTGATTACGGTTATCTCCCAACACGAAGTATTCGTTCGGGGGGACCACCAACTCGCCGTCGCGGACCAGCCCCTGCATCTGCTTCCACCAATCCGGATCCACCTCGGGATCGGTATAGACACCGGCGGGAAAGTTGTCGCGAAAGGCGTTCGGCGCTGCTGGCTCGAAGGCCACATAAGGCTCATCGAGGGTGAGGCCGTTGACCATCACCCGACCATCTTCAATGCGCAAATGGTCGCCCGGAATGCCCACAACCCGCTTCACCAGATAGGAGGGTTTGGGGTGGTGAAAGACCACGATGTCTCCCCTTCCCACGTCGCGATAGGGCATCATCCAGCGGGTCAAAGTGCCCGAAGGTGCGAAGATCTGGCGGTTGAAGAGTAGGAAATCCCCCACCAGCAAGGTACGCTCCATGCTTTCGGAGGGAATCAGAAACGGCTGCAGAACGAAGGTCAACAGGAACAGAGCCACCACCACGGTGCGCAACAACGAGGCACAGGCCTCGGGCAGGCTGGGCAAGTGCAATCGCGTCGCCATGGGACGGTCGGACCTGCGCTCGACCATAGGCGTGTCGAACGAGCGCTCATCCGAAGAGAGCAGGTCGGGGCTCGGAGCCCCCTTGGGATCCATTCGGCTCAACGCTCTACTTCCTCCCCATCCCTGTCGCGACTTTCAGCCGGATCCTCCGCGGTCAATCTCGCCAGCGCGCGCTCGGCGGCATCCTGTTCGGCATGCTTTTTGGTGCTTCCAGCGCCATGCGCCAGCGGTTTTCCTGCAGACCCATTCTCTGTTTTCAAAACGACCTCGACCAGAAAGCGTTTACGGTGATCGGGGCCACTCTCGCTCTTGACCCGATAGACGGGTGTTCCCGCCTTGGTAGCCTGCAGCAACTCCTGCAAGGCTGATTTGAAGTTTCCCAGAGCTTTGCCGGATCGCAGCTCCCTGGCCAATTGATCGGCCGTCTCGCCCATCACCCAGCGGCGCGAAAAAGACCTTACGGGTTCCAGCCCGCCGTCCAGAAACAGAGCCGCTATCACCGCTTCCATGGCATTGGAAAGCACCGTTGCCTTGCGCCTGAGGCCGCCGCGGTCTTCCCCTCGACTCAACAGCAGATGGCTTCCGAGGTCGATTGCCAAAGCCACTTCCGCCATGTGTTGGCGGCTGACCAGTTGGGAACGGACGCGCGTCAATTCCCCCTCCTGCCACTCGGGATGGAGGAGGAAGAGGTCTTCCGCCACCACCAGTCCCAAGACGGCATCGCCGAGAAATTCCAGGCGCTCGTTGTCGCGCACCTCCGAGACCCCGTTTGCAGAGGCCTGCTCATTGGCCAGGGAACGGTGCGTCAAAGCACGCTGCAACAACTCCGACTGCGCGAACTTGTGGCCGAGAGCCGTCTCCAGTGTGGTGAGTACTGCTTCCACCTGCGCCCCGTTTTTTGGATCCTGCTTCAAGCTCGACAAAGTGCGTTCCTGCTTTCCGCTTCTTGAGCCGCGGAGCGCCTCATCCACTTTATGGAGCGCCGAAAACGTTGCCACCGCACCCTCTTTCGTTTGGGTGCGATGGCTAATTTTACGCCTTTTGTGGTTGACCACGCGAGATCACTTAAGGTTTGGCGGAGGGAGCCTTGTCTGCATCAGGCTTGGCGGTCCCGGTTCCCGTGTCGTCCTCAGCATCTTCCTCTTCGCAAGAATGGCCTTTGACTTCATAGGCGGCTTTCTCTCCGCGCTCGGCTGCCAGACGGGTATCCAACTGGCCATCGCGGTTGTCGAGTGCCTGCTTGTACTCGGTCAAAGCCTGATCGCGCTTGCAGTCCAGATCGAGCATCCGGCCCAGATAGATGTGCGACCAGGCGAGCAGGCGGGGGTCTTTGCTGGTCGCGAGGGTCTTCCGGAAGTCGGAAACGGCCTGTTCCGGGTGTCCTGTGAGAATGGCGGCCCTGGCCAGGATGAAGTTGGCCCGCGCGCCATCCGCCACTGAGTCCAGGGAATCGCCGTGTACAGTCAGTGCCTGGCGAGCCATGGCACTGGCGGTATTGGCATCCCCAGCGGCAAGCCGCGCCTCAGCCAGATCAAGTCCACTCAACTTGCGCGGTTTGCTGCGGGTCAACACGTCGCCGTCGGCTTCCTTGTCAAACTCAACCTGCCGTGCGCGATGCACCTGCGCATCTACATCCATGCTGTAGACCATTTCGCCGATGGTGTCTTTCAGGCTGGCAGGGTCCTTCTCAAAGGGAATCAGCTGCTCGTAGAAATATTGCGTCAGCACGAATCCCTGGGTCACGTCGCGACGCACCGTGGCAACGCGCACTGCGTCCACCTTTTGCTGGTAGATCTGGCGCTCATGCTCATAGCGGGGCAAGTCTGCCCGATCCACATTGGCGGGAATCTTGTAGACGGGGACTCCGGTGTCCATGGTTCGTGCCTCGATGGCCTTGATCAGGCACTCGATGGTCAGGGGCACCGAGTCGGAACGGAAGCGGAACTCCATGGGAGCCTCGCGCACTTCCTTCAGAATCGGCTGCATGCGATCGATGGCGTTGGCGCGCGCATACAGGAGCGGCTCAATCAGATAGTGCAGATAGGTGTGGCGGACTTCGTTCATCCGGATCTGGCCATCCACAGGCGAAACCACCACGACGTATTCGTCCCCATAGATGCGGGCGTTGACCGAGCGGGGCGAATATTGCGGTTCCATGACCACCACGAAGCGGCGACCTTCATAAGTAGAGGCCGGCATCTTCAGGTAGAGGTTGGTTTCAACGATCATCTTCGACAACTGATCGTGGAGCCGGTCGGCCTCTTCATCATAGGTTTTGTGCACAGTCAGCCAGATTCCGTGCAGATCGACCGCTGCGACGAAGTCCTTCAAGAGGGGCACAATCTCCACTACCTGGGTCGAGTCCGGGGGCATTTCGGCCAGATCCTCTGAAATCTCCAGCGCCGGGGGCGGGGTCAAATACAGAGAGAGCGAGATGTATTGGGAGATGTCGCGCTGCGAGCCAGACAAGCGATGCTGGGCAATATACAGGCAGACCTTATCGCGTTTGCCGCGGGCATCCTCGCTCCTGGCAAGAACTTGATTCATCTCCGCACGAACCCGCTGACGGACCGGAGCACTCTCGTCCAGTCCCTCGTCGTAGCCACAGGCGTTGAGAGCGGCAGCCATGAGAAACACCGGCTCGGAACTGACCAGGGAAACGGTGGGACCGGCAGGATCGAGCGTGGGCGCCTTCTCTCGTGCAAAGCCCTGAGTGCCTTGCGAAGATGCCTTTCCACCGGAGGAACTGCTGGAGGATTGCGCTGGGGCGGCCAAAGACAGGAAGGTCAAAGCTGCCGCTGTGGCGCAGAAACAAAAGAGCGAAACCGTTCGAATTTTTATGGAAGCCATTTTTAACCCTTGTGCAAGTCTAGTTAGACACCCTCACAGGGTCAAACGAAAGCAACCCATCTTCTTGAAGCTCATTACGCACATTGGAGTTTAGGGAAAGCCTTCTGTACGTTGCGGCGCGCGGCGAATTTACGTTCAGGTGGCAATCGAGCCGATGAGTCAAGCCCGCAAATACTGGCGCTCCGTGCCCATCCTTTACGCGCTTTCTGCGGAAAGCGTGGGAAACCCATCACACTCTTTGTGGATTGGATCAATATTCGCGGGATTTCAACCCCTCAACGAGATTCAGCCCCATTCGCACAAAACCCCACCCGGAAGACCGGGTGGGGCGCAAAGCCTTTGAGATGTTTGCTCGGTTATCCGCGCACGGACACTCCGGTGAAAGAGATTACCGCCAGTCCCCGCACCGGCTGGCCAAAGAAGCGCGCCGGCTCGAAGACACTGAACAGGAGCATATCCTCCACCTGGGCACGCGTCGCGGCATCGGTTGGCCCGGAAACGATCCGGTAATCGTAGACTCTGCCCGAGGGGTTCACGTAGGCTTCGATGACCACCGATCCGGTGAGGCCGCCAAAATCATTTTTCCCCGCGCCGCTGGAAAGATAAAGCTGGCGTGGAGCACTGGCGTTGCCCAGCGGCTCATCCTTGATCGCCTGCGCTGACTCCGGCTGCACGAACATGGTCGCCAAAACGATGACCGTACCCATCAGCAGCACCGCACTGGCGAAGCCCGCCGAGGCCTGCAGCAGGAATGGCCCCAGGGTGTTCCTCCAAGCCAGGTCCCATCCGTGAAACAGTCCCTGACGCCGACGCGCCCGTTCCTGGCTCAAGGCCACGCGAATCCGCAGGGGCAGATCGTTTGGCGCCGCCAACGGGCCAAGACTGGCCAATGAGACATGCGTCTGTTTCAAGGCTGCCCATTCCTTGGCGCAATCGCCACATTTTTCCAGATGGGCGCCGATGCGCTGCATCTCCCGGCCATTGAGCCGACCGTCCAGATACTCGGTAAAATTGTCCTTCACCGTCTTGCAACCGTTCATCGTGCCTCCTCTCCCAGGGGCATTTCGAATCCCGTTCTCGTCGAAGACTGGGCCTCTGAAACCGGGGCGGTAAGAACCGCCTTGAGGAAAGCTCGCCCACGCACCAGACGCGACTTCACCGTTCCCAGATTGACACCCTGCATCTCCGCAACTTCCTCGTACACAAAGCCCTCGATATCCCGCAAAATCAACGTCGTACGGAAAGGCTCGGGCACCTTTTGCAGGGCCGTTTCCACACGAGCGCGGTTCTCGGAATGGACCGCCATCTCATACGGGGATTCGCCTTGATCCACCAGCATTTCGCGCAAGCAGACCGGGTTCCCCGACTCCGTTGCGGACATTTCCTGCTCGATGGCTACTTCCTGTTGCTTGTGGCGCATCCACCAGCGACGCTGGTTGGAGGCCTCATGCAGCGCGATCCGATAAATCCAGGTACGAAGGGAGGACTCGCCGTGGAAATTCCCCACACCCCGGAAAACCTTCACAAATACTTCCTGAGTCAAATCTGCAGCGTCGTCACGGTCTTGCACCGTGCGGGCGAGCAGAGAAAAAATCGGTTGATGAAAGCGCGCGATAAGCCACGCAAAAGCTTCTTCGGAACCAGCCTGAAGTTCCGCAATCAGGGCTGATTCTTCCGATTGAAGCGTGAGCGCGCTGGCAACATTGCCCATGGTGAGGTCCGCCTGCAATTCAGTATTTCCTCACATTACCCCAACAGACGTTTGATTGGCATGGTTATTGGACACACAATTGAAGAATTTGTGGCAATCTCTTCAATTCTTGCTCCAGATCAGCCAAACGACCGGCAGATTCCGAACAGCAGCCGGTTTCCGAGTTCCCCTTAAAGTGCAATCGACGCAAAACTCAAGGCCAGGATTGACCTCAACGAAAGGAATCGATGACGCCTGTATTGTTAGACACCGACACCCACCCAAATTGTTCCCAATCGAGCGTTTTTCTTTCTATCCCTTTCCTTATCAGCTTTCTCCCGTTCCTCAGGGTGTTCGTTGTATCCAGACTGCGGTCATGCAGGAGGGAGTCCTGAAATCGCGATTTGATCCGCCGGAGGCCGCACAAAATCAGCCATTTCACCGTTTCCCGTGAGGGCAGACGCGCGGCAGTGGGCCCGGGATTGACGAATCCAGCCGAAACATGGACAATAAAGAAGTTGTAACCCACACAGTGGGCCTGTGGCGCAGCTGGGAGCGCGCTTCCATGGCATGGAAGAGGTCATCGGTTCGATCCCGATCAGGTCCACCAATTAAATCAAGCATTTAGATGCTTCCCTCCCAAACCGTTTGCCCGCATTTTGCCCGCAAATTGCAGA
>Ga0302320_10026010_pt1 | contig 11351 bp, 7 predicted proteins | sample Bog_T0_3_FD_202130 | JGI IMG/M metagenome (GOLD analysis project Ga0302320, IMG submission 202130) | Peat permafrost microbial communities from Stordalen Mire near Abisko, Sweden - Bog_T0_3 | ecosystem: Environmental > Terrestrial > Soil > Wetlands > Peat | place: Sweden: Abisko, Stordalen Mire... | reverse complement strand
ACGGCGAACAAATCTACGGGACGAACAGTATCACCGTGGCCACGCACGTGGGTTACTCGAACTATCACGCCTTGCAAACCAGTTGGGTCAAGCAGAGCGGGCCCCTCACCTTCAATTTCAACTTCACATGGTCGAAGACTCTGGGTACCGACCTTGCGGAAGACCCGTTCTCTCTGCGCGGGAACTATGGGGTCGAAGGGATTGACCATCCCTATGTCTTCAACAGTTCCTACGCTTATAATCTGCCGAAGTTCACTCACGGCAACAAAATCTTAAGCGGCGCTACCAACGGATGGACCATCGCCGGAATCACGAACTGGCAAAAGGGCGGCGATTTGCAGGCAATTAACAATGCCAACGGCCCCAATTTTGGCCTGGGCTTGCAGTACATCAACTATCCGACCACTCTGCCCAGCGGAAATGCTTTAAGCCAGAAGACCTACTACGGTACGGACTCAGGCACGGGGGGCGCCTCGGGATTCACCATTCAGCCAGCTCTCACCTGTGACCCCGCGAGCGGGATCAGCGGGCTCCGCCGCGCCAATCTGAACTGCTTCTCCGCGCCGGCTTTTCAAACCTCTGGCGTGCGCAGTTTCCCCTATCTGCACGGCCCCGCTTATTTCGGCAGCGACCTCTCCGTCTTCAAGACCTTCCACGTTACCGAGAGACAGGCGGTGCGGTTCACTCTATCCGCATTTAATTGGCTGAACCACCCCTTGTACCAATTCAGCGGCGGCAACCAGTTGGCTCTGCCTTTCACGATGGACTACAACACCCATGCCATCGCCCTGAACACGGGGCAGGTGCAGAGCAACGTATGCACGGCCGGCCTCGCTGGGCTGATCTCCGGTCAGACGGCAAGCTGTACCAACTATGCTTCGCTCTGGGGAAAAGAAAACTACAAGAACTCCTATCCGGGTGGCCGGATCATGGAGCTTTCGGTCAAGTACTCGTTCTAAATGCCAGGGAAAGGGCCTCCGTTTACAGCCGGAGGCCCTATCTTTAACTGCCCTTACTCGCCTGCAACTAGTTCTTGCGGCGATCGGCCTTGTTTTCCCGGCTCCCGGTTCCGGCGGTCGCGCCGGGAGAGCATCCAGCCCTGCATGAAAATTGGCGTGCGTTCCAGCTAAGCCCTGGCGTAGTTTGCGCTCCGCATAATGGATCGGGTTCAGGTTCCTGAGAGTGGCCGCCGCCGCTTCGGAGGTGATCTCTCCCTGTGGCCTGGCTAGCATTTCATAACCGACCATGAACTTGCGGACGTCGCTCGTTGCCATGCGGCGAGGCACTCCACAGGCCAACTAGTTGTTTGCTGAATGGGTTGGACTTTGGTGCCGGGAGGGGGAGTCGAACCCCCAAGACCCGAAGGTCGGCGGATTTTGAGTCCGCTGCGTCTGCCAGTTCCGCCATCCCGGCTCTAGTTCTACACATTTGCTTTTACGACCAGTTCATGCCCATATTCCCTTTTTATCCAAGATGACGAATGTGCAACTGTGTAAGAAAGTGTGTCGGTTTTCCCGGACGTCCACAGTTCGTTGTCATCTTGCCCATGAAGCGCTTTGCCAGCGACTCTCGGGCTAAAAGTCCACTGCCAAGTCATAAGAAAGCACTCGCAGGAGATTCTACCATTTCATTAAGAGCTGCTACCTTTTGATTTCACGCGAAGCGGACGACCTGGGCCTGTGCGCCAAGAGCGGCGTTTTTTTCGTCCGGAGCGTGTCGCAGATCGTTCCCGAACGCGCGGCTGTCAGCTAGGACTGAGGAGCCAACGAGCGTCCCTGCTTCTTCACTTCGTCTCAAAATCGGTAGAGACGCTGAGTTTCTCCCAATTTCGTGCTTCCTCAACGCTCGCCGGATTCGCCTGAAAAAGATATTGCAGCGCGAACTGGCGTTTTTTCGCCGTCAAATCATTTGCAGGCTTAGCGGCGACTCAGAAACGGATATTGCGCTGTTCCCTCATCGAGTCCTGAATTTGCGCCATCAATGACGGCACTGGGTTGAAGTTCTGGTGGACATTGGGAAACTCATCCAGAAGCTTTACCATCCCGTAATAATCTTTCAGGCCGTGCAGGCGTATCCAAGGCAGGCGATACTCGCCCGTCACCAAGTCCTTATAGAAGGACTGGTGCTGATGCCAGAGAAAAATCAGACGCAAGGCGGGCATGGCTGGAAACGTCAGTCTAGGACGGGATTTCGGCGCTAGCCGCGGAACTCGCGGTCTTCGATTTTCGCAACTCTAAGAGCACTAAAGAACGCAGCAATTACTTCCTTCCGCCAAAGCGATAGGCGACTCCGAGCGAAACGCGGAGGTTGTTTTGATGGTCATTGCCACCGTTGTCGAATCGGGTCAAGAAATAGTCCACCTCGATCAGACGAACCTTCCAGTGGCGCGACATCTCAAGATCCATTCCTCCGCCCGCCACCATGGCGAAGGCGTTCGCCGAACTCGACTGCCCAGAGGCCGTCGGCGTCAAAGCCCCGCTGGCGTGCGCTCCGCCGAGCAAAAGCTGGCCAAACGGAGCCATTTCCTTAAGCCAGCGCCGCGAATACCTCGCACCGCCAAGAAATGACGTGAGGGTGAGATCCGCGGAAGTATGGTCAATGTTAGAGGCATACTCGCCGCCAATTTCTCCGACCACGGCGAGCTTCGGAAAAAGGTTGTAAGCGAACCAGCCCGTACCCCCGTTCATACTGAAGCACCCACACCCGCCGGGGGGCGCGTTGGTGTTCACAAAGCTGTATTCCCCGCCAACCTCCATGCGCGCGACCTGCGCCGAGGCCGAGCGGGCACTCAGGCCGATGAAACCCGTAAAGAATCCCAGCAGAATCGCGGCTCGAAATAATTTTTCCATTCTCATCTCTCCTCGAAGCACTCCGGCGAGCGTTGTCATTGGACCACCACCGTGACCGTCGTCGAGGCGGTAAGCGTTCCGCTGGTGCCCGTGATGGTAACAACGAAACTGCCAGGAGGCGTAGTGGATGGTCCCCGCCACCCTCCGCCGCACCCGAACAGGGCGAGCAGCGAAAGGGCGAGAGGCGCAAGCAGCAGGGTTCGTCTGAGCGTGACCGGCACGCGCTTGTGGCGTAAGCCGAAGCCGCACAGCGCAAGCGCCAGAGCGAACGAAGGCCAAGGCCAAGGTCGGTAAGGCGGATCTACTTCGGGCAACACCGCAGCCGCGAGAGGCGCCAGTTGGATTGTCATCACCGTGTGCGCGCCGGCGGTCCCGGGCGTAACCGTCAGCGGGTTGAAGCTTGCCGTCGCCCCAGGAGGCAGCCCCGTCGCCGACATCGTTACCGGGTTGTTGAAGGCGCCACCGACCGGAGGCACGGTGACATTGACCTCGACGGAACCACCCTGCGCCACCGACAATGGAGCGGGCGGAGCCGTTACGGTGTAGGCCGTGTTCACCGTTTCGCTGAGCGCTGCCGACGTGGACGCCGCAAAGAGCAAGTTGCCGGAATATGCCGCCGTCAGGCTGTCCGCTCCCGCCGGCAAGCTGGTTGTGGAGAAAGTAGCCACTCCCGATGAATTCAGAGTGCCGCTGCCGAGCAGGGTTGCGCCGTTGTAGAAGCTCACTGTGCCGAGCGACGAACCGGTCGGCGCGGGAGAAACCGTAGCCGTCAGAGTCACCGATTCGCCCGCTGAGGCGGGACTTGGCGCCGCCACCAGCGTCGTCGCCGTACCCGTCAAGGTCGTGATGGTTTCGGTGAGTACGCTCGAGGTCGAACTGGCGAAGGCTGTGTTGCCGGAATATGCCGCCGTGAGGCTGTCCGATCCCGCCGGCAAGCTGGTTGTGGAGAAAGTAGCCGCTCCCGATGAATTCAGAGTGCCGCTGCCGAGCAGGGTTGCGCCGTTGTAGAAGCTCACTGTGCCGAGCGAAGAACCGGTCGGCGCGGGAGAAACCGTAGCCGTCAGAGTCACCGATTCGCCCGCTGAGGCGGGATTTGGCGCCGCCGCCAGCGTCGTCGCCGTGCCCGTAAAGGTGGTGATGGTTTCGGTGAGTACGCTCGAGGTCGAACTGGCGAAGGCTGTGTTGCCGGAATACACCGCCGTCAGGCTATGCGCTCCTGCGGACAAACTGGTTATCGGGAGCGAGGCCGCTCCAGAAGAGTTCACGTTCGCCGTGCCCAGAAGTGTCTCACCGTCATAGAAACTGACTGTGCCCAAGCTGGCCCCGGTTGGGACCGGGGCAATGTTGGCGGTCAGCGTAACCGTGGCCCCGGCAGGGGCCGGGTTCGGTGCTGCTGTTAGCGTGGTAGAGGTAGCTGCGGCGCTGGTCAGATGGACCGTCGCACTGTTGCTGCTGGCCAGGAAGAAATGCGCCACGCCCTGGTAATTTGCCGTGATCGTATGCGCCGTCCCGCCGCCTCCGCTCAGAACAACCCCCGCCAGGCTGGCTACGCCAGACACCAGAGTGACAGCTGCCCCGCCATTCAAGCTGCCATCCACAGAGTCGCTAAAGGTAACGCCGCCCGTCGGCACCGTGCCCATGTTGGTCGTGTCGCTGACCGTCACGGTGATGGTTACCGCCTGACCGACCCCGGGCGAACTGGGATTCACTCCCACCGCCACGGCGGTAGAGTCGGCAGCGAGTCCTGTGCCGCTCAGCGAAATCGATTGCGTCGCCGCGCTTACATTGAGGTCGTTGTCGGTCAGGACGAACGATTCCGAAAACACTCCCACTGAGAGAGGGCTGAACTCGATACTAAGATTGCAGCCGGCGCCAGCCGTCACGGTTCCGCTGTCGGCGCAATCGGGCGGGGTTCCAGGGCCCGCCACCTGGATGAAATCGGTGGGCGCGGTAAGTCCCGATGCGGTGAAGTCGAGCGTCGCATTGCCATCGTTGCCGACAGTGACCGCTTGGGCGCTGCTGGTCGAGCCCACGTGCAGCGAAGCGTAGGCGAGCGCGGGAGGATCGCCGAAGTCCAGCTTGGCCGCCGTGGTGGCGCTGGCATCCCCGACGAAAAGATTTCCGCTCCCGTCGAGCGCTACGCCAAAGGGATGGACGAAAACTCCACTCAGAGCGCTCACGCAGCTCGCGGAGGTGCAGCCGCTGGTAATTTTCTTGACCGCGGTGCTGCCCTGATCGCCCACGAAGATATTGCCGCTGGCATCTACAGCCACGCTATAGGGCTGGCTGAGCCCAGCTCCCACGGCGCCGACGCAACCTGCCGTGAGGCAGGTGATGGCCAGCTCCTTTACCGCCGCATCGCCCTCGTCGGCCACAAAAAGGTTGCCATTGCCATCGGTCGCGACGCCGGTCGGGTTACTCCAGCCCCCGCCCAGCGTGATGGTGCAGCCCGTAGCCAGGCAGCCTTGCGGAATCTCGATCACAATCCCATCGCCAGCGTCTGTGACGAAAATGTTTCCGTCCCCATCGACCGTGAGGCCCTCAGGACCACCCACCGGCGCCACCGTGCTCACGCAGGTCGAGGAGGTGCAGCCGGGTGGAATTCTCTTCACCGCATTGTTGCCGTTGTCCGCCACCAAAACATTTCCGGAGCCATCCACCGCCACGCCGTAGGGCAAGCTGAAGCCGCCGCCAACGGTGAGCACGCAACTGGAAGAGACACAGCCGCTGGGAATCTTTTTCACCGCGTTGTGGGCCTGGTCGGCGAGGTAGACATTTCCGCTGCTGTCGGTCGCGACCCCGTACGGCTGGCTGAAGCCGCCGCCCAGGGCGGATTGCACGCCGGGAGAGAAAATTACCTGCGGGGAAACGCCGATGGCGGTGACATACTGCGTCGCCAGCAGGTTGCCGCTGCCATCGAGGAGCTTGACCGCTCCCAGCCGCGGCCCCGGATGAGTCGGGCTGAAGGTAACGTTTACCGTGCAGGTGGCGCCTTCGCCATAAGTGGTGATGGCGCAGGTTCCCGAACCTGCATTGGTAAAGTCGAGGCCGGTCGCGCCCTGCGTAACCACCGCAATGGTCCCCACGGTGGTGCCGCCGCTGAGGGCAAAGTTCGTGGTCGCCGTCGCCGTCGATTGCAATTCCACCGTCCCCGCACTGACGGCAGGTCCGCTGGTCACGGTACCTGCTGGCGCAGCGGCGATGTTAATCGTGATCGGGCTGGTCACGTTGCTCGAAAAGCCCGCGCTCGCGACAGTTGCGCTAATCGACGGGCTGCCCGCGCCGATGTTTGCCGCTACGCTCACGGTGATGGTCACCGGATCGCTCACCCCGGCGCTCCACGAAGAGGTCAGGGTACAGGTCAGCGTCGAGGCCACGCAGGTCCAAAGCCCGAGCGTATCCGTCATGGCAACCGGCGTCAGTCCCGCCGGAAGCGTGACCGTAAGAAACACCGGCGGCGTGGTCGCGATCGCCGAAGGGCCGGTGTTCTCTACCGTGACCGTCACCGTATCGCCGGTATCGCCGCCGGTGAAAGTCGTCGGGCTATCGGTGATGCCGATCGAAACCGTCGGCGCCACCACCGGCACAGAGAAGTTCATCAGGTCAAACAAGCTGTATTCCAGCATGTGTTCCTGGGGGGTGAAGGGCGAGGTCTTGGCCAGGCCGCCGGTGCATTCGGCGGGGAAGATAACGGTGTCATTCGTGGAAGTGCTGTCCACGTGATATTCGTTGTACATCACGCGGCCGAACTGGCTGGCCGCCGGCGAGCCTACTGGAGTGTAAAAAGAAAGTTGCAGGATTTGACTGTCACCGCCATTGAGCGTGGCCCAGTACTGGGTGGGCGCATTGACGCCGCTCTGATCGTTGAACAGAGCCGTCATGGCGACCTGGCCCAGAGTGGAGGTCGAGCCGATATCTTGTAGCCACTGCGCCAGCGTCATGCCGCTCGAGAAACTAGTATTGATGGTCGCTTCGCCGGAGCCAAGCGATATGGAGTTGGCGTCGCCCAGCCAGTCTGCGGCCCCGTCGATGGCGGCATCCTGGTCGAGATACGTATCGCTATGATGCGTGGCAAAAATCCGCCCGCCCTCACCGGCGAAGGTAATGGCATTACCCCGCCCGTCGGCGGTCGTGTAGCCGAAGGTGCCCTGGCAGGGCAGCAGCAAGACGTTGTAGTTTCCCAGCAGCGACCCGCCGATCGTAGCGCTGGTGCTGCCCACCAGTTGACTCTCCGTATGGACCGTGCTGCCCGCCTTGGCGCCGGAGTTCCCCGCGCCCTCAAACAGATTGATCCGCCCCGGACTTGACAGCCCGGTTGCATTCACGGTGTAGTCCGTAAATTCGGTGTCGGCAATGCCGATCTTGCGCAGCGAGCATTCCAGCGCGTCGACCCCTCCGGTGGCGAGCGCCATTTTTGGAACATCGCCCTCGACCTGGGTCTTGGGAAATCTGGAGAAAACATCGGAGGGCGGGTTAAAGTTCGACACCGGCGTGTTCACGCACGAAGTAAGCGAGGGCACCGTCAACTGCCGTCGCCATCTTCCCGCCTGCAGCACCAGCGGAAAACTGGTGCCTGCCGGCACATTCGTCAAGGCGAAGGTGCCGTTCGCCGCGCTCGTAGTCAACACCAGCGGAGCGCCGGTCACCAGCGAAGCTTCCGTGTCATCCGCCGGCCCGTCCACGAACGGCTGCACGGTTCCATTGGGGACGTATACCAGCACATTCGGAATCGGGTCGACCCCGTTGGGCGCATACGTCGTTCCACTGATCGAAGTTGTGGCCCCGCCCAGACAGCTGACTTGGAAGCAGGCGTAGTTCGTGCAGCTCTGCGCAGCCGCGGTGAGCCCCGAAGCCAGGAGGAACCAGACTAGCCCGGCATAGCCCAGGTATCGCAGCTCCCGCTGCCCTCCCCAGCGCCGGAGGCCTTGTCGAACGGCTCCCCTCCATTGCGCTTGCGTCTTCACTCGAGGCTGCCTGACGCAGGCAGTGGCGACGAAAAACATTCGAATAATCGCGAGGGGCGTAGTAGGCATGCCGCTTTCACCTCAAACAAATCGGAAGATTATTGCCACTCTGAGAGCGTTCTCAGGGAGCGCTATCATCGACTCCAATCTCTGCAGTCACCTCGCCAGAATCATGGAAGTGGGCGGCACCGATGGTTGCGTTCATTCGGGTCGATGAACAGCCTCACCGCGATTCACCCTCCCTTCCGATTTCCCTAGCACGGGCCCGTCATACTAGTCGGCCATTCCTCTGCAGGCGTGGTGATTGCCGAGCGGGTAATGACCCAAAGGTTTTCGGGTTGGTCTACGTGGCGGCGTTCGCGCCCGGGAAAGTGAATCCATCAATTCCGTCGGCAAACCGTACCCGCCCGCACCGCTGGGCAGCGAGCTACGGCCCGACGCTCAGGGTTTTCTAACGGCCACTCGAAAAGGAATTGCCGAAGACATGGCGCAGGATCTCTCGCACGGGGGAGCAGCACATACTCACGGCAACACAGGGACAAACGTCGGCATCTGTTTTCGGAGCCACAATCAAGACAGCGCCGAAACAGACCAAGCGATGACCCTCGCGTGGCTGCTCAAACACTCATGACGCTGGCATTGTGAGTGTAACCGCGATGTTACGCCAATCGCTGGTCGTCTCTTGCCGAGGCCACATCGGAGCTATAATCTCGGCGGCATGAAGCAGGCTTTATGCTGCATTCCGTTTTGCTGCCCGGTGCTGGTTATCAGCTAGCCGTATTATCTGACCAGACGCCGGGTCGACAGCCGGAGATTGGATCTAACTATGATCGCAGGAGCTTTCCTCTTATTGTTCGCAACGTTCGCGATAGCGGGCACCGTTTTCTGGGTCGTCATGATCATCGAGTGTGCGACGCGGGAGCCTAGTGGCGGCAACGAAAAACTCATCTGGATCTTGATTATCATTTTCACGCATTGGATCGGCGCGCTTGTCTATTACTTTGTCCGACGTCCGCAGCGCATCGCGGAACTTGGAGCTTAGTCGGCTGCAGATCGCCGGTGGTTTGGTACGTGAACCCCCGAATCTTCGGGCCATTCCCAATCATCGACGCGACCAATGTACTCACCCTGCAGGCCCATGCCGCTACGTTCGACAGGCATCGGCCCCAGCCGACAGGAATTGTACAAAATGATGACAATTCTCTGACAACCCACTCCAGCCTCCCGCCTACGATTACCCTGCTTGACGGACCGGAACCATCGCACCACGGTCCGCCCGCAAACACTGGGTCCGGATGCATCCCTCACGAGCTCTACACTTAAGGAGAAATCGCATGTCTCGTTTGCTTGGTCGCTCTCACGTTCTTCTTGCCCTTGTTGGGCTTCTGCTGGTCCTGTCTTCCAGCGCCGCCCTGGCACAATACAAACTCACCTATCTGGTTTCAAACCAGACCGGCAAGGCGCCTCATATCGATCCCCTGTTGCAGAATGCCTGGGGCCTCGCCTACGGCCCCGGCGCTCCCTTTTGGGTTAGCGATGAGGCCGACGGCTGGTCCACTCTCTACGATGGCAAGGGGAACCCGCAAAGTCTGCAGGTGATCGTTCCTCCCGCCAGCGGCACCGGCTCAGGCTCGCCCACTGGTATCGTCTACAACGGCTCATCGGAGTTTCAGATCGATACCTGGACTTCGGTATTCCTCTTCGCCACTCTCGATGGAACCATCAGCGGTTGGTCCGATTTCAATCCCAGCGCGTCCCTGATCGCCGTCACCACCCCGGGCGCGAGTTACACCGGACTGGCCATCACCAACAAGACTTCAGGAAACTATCTGTTTGCCGCCGATGCCGCCAATAACAAGGTGGATATTTACGATGGCACCTTCAACCTGGTCAGTTCCTTTACCGATCCCGCCATTCCGCCCGGTTTCGCCCCGTTCGGAATTCAGGATATCGCCGGGCAAGTCTACGTTGCGTACGCCAACACAAACGGCGGCGCAGGCGGCTACATCGACATCTTCACCGAAAGCGGAACCCTGGTAAGGCATCTCGCCAAGGGTAAACCGCTCAACCAGCCCTGGGGACTCGCCATCGCTCCCTCGAATTTCGGGACGTTCAGCAAAGCCCTTCTGGTCTCGAACAACGTCAATGCCGGAACCATCAATGCCTTCAGTCTGACCACCGGAAAGCTTCTGGGCACGCTCTCCAATTCCGCCAGCAAACCGATCACCATCAGCGGGATCTGGGGAATTGAGTTCGGTGGCGGCTCCTCCGCCAACGGCGCGACCAATCAGCTTTTCTTCACCGCCGGTCCTGGCGACACGAATGGCTATTTCGGCGTGATTGCTTTCAAGTAAATAGACCGCGCTGGAACATAAAGGTCAGTTAACAACAAAGGCCGCCTGCGAAGGCGGCTTTTTCGTGCTCTGCCAATCTCACTTCCCGCTGCCCACTTCCCCATACCGGAAGCACTGCACCCTGTGGTCGTTCACCATTCCCACCGCCTGCATAAACGCGTAGCAAATGGTCGATCCCACAAAATTGAAGCCCCGCTTCTTCAAATCTTTGCTCATCGCATCCGACTCAGCTGTCCGCGCCGGCACTCGCTTGTGCGACTTCCACGAATTCACTCGCGATTGGCCATTCACGAACTGCCAAACATAGCGGTCAAAGCTGCCGAACTCCTTCTGCACCCGTAGCAGCGCCTGCGCATTCCTCACCGCCGAGGCAATCTTCAACCGGTTGCGCACGATTCCCGGATTCTTCAACAGTTGTGCCACTTTTCGTGCATCGTACCGAGCCACCCGTTGCGCCTCGAACCCGTTAAACGCCGCGCGGTAGTTTTCCCGTTTGTTCAGAATCGTTTCCCAACTCAGCCCGGCCTGCGCCCCCTCCAGAATGAGAAATTCAAAAAGCGTGCGGTCATCATGCACCGGCACGCCCCACTCTTCATCGTGATAGCGAATCATCAACTCGCCGCGCGCCCACTCGCACCGCACCAGCTGTTGTTGGAATGATCGCTTTCCCGTCATAGATCACTAGCAGGCTCGAAAAGCCTTATTGATCAGCCCCGCTTTGGACCGAAGCATCGATGACCTCTCGGAGTACCGTGGAAGAGCGGCGCTTCAGCGCCGCGTAAAGCATCCCGAATCGTGCGGGCTTCAGCCCCTGTGGATGCGCTCGACAGCGCCCTCACGCCTACTCCAGCGACTTCGGATCCGACAAATTCTTCGGCGACTTCGCATCCAGCAGCGCAACCAGCTCTTTCGCACAGGCCGGAATCCCAACCTTGTGCTCGACGATGATTTCCTTCGCGTCCAGCTTCTTGCCGTACAACTTCTCGTTCGCGCTCCCATCGGAGCGCAGAGTCGACCCCTCCAGCGATATTCCCGCAAACAGCCCCTTATTGCGCGAGTAGGAAAGGATCTCCGCATCCATCACCACGTCGGTAGCCCCCTCCGCCGTACGCCCCTTCGGACCAGCCGCCGCCGACGCGTCCGCTCCCAACTTCACCTTACTCGACAGCAGCGACCGTGCTCCC
>Ga0302320_10026007_pt1 | contig 11352 bp, 7 predicted proteins | sample Bog_T0_3_FD_202130 | JGI IMG/M metagenome (GOLD analysis project Ga0302320, IMG submission 202130) | Peat permafrost microbial communities from Stordalen Mire near Abisko, Sweden - Bog_T0_3 | ecosystem: Environmental > Terrestrial > Soil > Wetlands > Peat | place: Sweden: Abisko, Stordalen Mire... | reverse complement strand
GTGTTGCTGCCGGTTCCAACTCCCACGCCGGAGATGATGATGCCGGTATCGCTGGCGCTGCCGCCGCCGAAGTTGGAGGAGTTGGCCGCCGCCGCGGCCCCGGTTCCGGCTTGCTGCGCCGTACCGAGCGAGGCAGTCAGACCAAGACCCGAACCGTTGATGGCGTTGATCAATCCTTGCGCGGTATTCGCGTAGGCGGTGCCCTGGCCAACCGTTACCGTTGCTGTATTGGTTGTGGGAGCGCCGGCAGCTCCCTGCGTCAGATAGTTGACCTGAATGGAAGTGCTGGTGCCGGAAGCGCCGAGGCTATCGCCGAGCTGCGCTTTCACGCCGTCGTTCGACAGGTCGATGAAGACGTTGCTCTGGGTTGCGCCGCTGCTATAGGCCATGGTGCCGCCCGTGTCGCCCACGTTGTTCGAAGACAACGACGCGATATTCAGATCGTTGATTGCCGCGCCCTTCGCGGAAGAGTCACCGGTGTAGATGTTGGTGTTCGAGCCGAAAACGGTCTGTTGGTTGAATGTGGTGGTGGTGCCGATGTTATTGATTTCTGAAAGAATCGACTGGTATTCCTGGTTCGCAGCCGTATCCTGCGAGCTGTTGAGGGTGCCGTTCGAGGCTTCGGTAGCCAGCGTCACGGCCCGGTTAAGCAGGCTTGTCACTTGCGAAAGAGCACCGTCTGCAACCTGCAACAGGCCTACGCCTTCTGTTGCGTTCGTCTTTGACTGGTTAAGAGCCATTTGGTTGGCCTGCAGGCCGTTGACCAGCGAAAGCCCGGCAGCGTCATCGGCGCCGGAGTTGATCTTCGATCCGGAAGACAACTGCTGCAGCACGGTTGAAAGGCTGTTGCTGGTGTTGTTGAGGTTGTTCTCGGCATAAACGGCATTGATGTTATTCAATACACCCAGGGACATGGGGTACTCCTCGTGTGATGCGTTGATTTACGGTTCCTCACGCGGAAGCGCTCCCGTTTTTTGTGCTACATTGGGTAGCTGTTTCCGGCATGGTAGCCGTCGCATCTGGCCCCTTCTTCGGCTCCCCGCATGGGGACTTTATCCCCAACTGGAAGTGTTCCACGGGCGGACAGATACCGATTTGCGTTTCTAATTCTTTAACTTCTTGGAAACTGCGCCGATAACTCCCGCAGAGGAGTTTTGCCAGCCATGATTCAACTGACGCGCCTCAATGGAATCCCCATCGTGCTGAACAGCGATCTGATCAAGACAGCTGAATCGTCCCCCGACACGATGCTCACGCTGATCAACGGCGAGAAGATTATTGTCCGCGAGCCGTGCGAACTGGTCACCGAGCTGGTGCTGGCTTATCGTGCCCGTCTGCTGTGCCAGGTGACGCGGCGGATGCCGGACTTTGCCGATCTGCAGCGGGTCGTGTCGATCACCAGCCTGGATGTTTCCGGCGAGCCTGGGAGCACTGCGCCTGCAAAACCCGGAGTGAACCGTTGAGTGTGGTTGCGCGCCTCTTCACGGAGAGCCTCGGGAGGAGTTCGACATGGACAAATCGAGTGTAGCCGGTGTTTTTCTGGCGGTTGCCGGCATTGTGGCGGGGCTGCTGATGGAGGGCGGAAACCTGGGTCAGATTCTGCAGCCAACCGCGGCTCTGATCGTGTTCGGCGGCACCATGGGCGCGGTGCTGCTGCAATTTCCGTTAGCCACCGTGCTGGCGGCATTCGGCCGGCTAGGACACCTGTTCGCCGCGCCCCGCAAACACAACGATGAGCTGGTGGGCCTGCTCGTGTCATTTGCCAACAAGGCCCGGCGCAACGGCGTTGTCTCACTGGACAGCGATCTGAAGTCCATTGAGAATCCCTTCCTGCGCCAGTCTCTGATGCTGGCAGTGGATGGTACCGAGCCAAGGGAATTGCGGCGCATCATGCAGGTGAGCCTTGACTCGGCAACGGAGAATGAGGAGCGGCTCCCGGCGGTGTTTGAGTCCGCGGGCGGCTTCTCGCCAACCATTGGAATTCTAGGCGCGGTGCTGGGGCTGATCCAGGTGATGCAGCATCTGGACAACATTGACGAGGTCGGCAAGGGCATTGCGGTCGCATTTGTGGCGACGATCTATGGGGTGGGCATTGCCAACCTGTTCTTTCTGCCCTTTGCCGGAAAGATGCGCATCCGCATCCGCGAGGAACATTTGAGCCGGGAGATGATGCTGGAGGGCGTCACTTCAATCCTGGAAGGGATGAATCCGCGGATGTTGGAGATCAAACTGGCCGGGTTCCTCGACGATCCCGCGCAGGTGAAGAAGGCGAAGGCAGCATGAGGAGCCGCCGCGCCCAGAGCCACATCAATCACGAGCGCTGGCTGGTGTCCTATGCCGATTTCATCACGCTGCTGTTCGCGTTCTTCGTGGTGCTCTATGCGTTTGCCAAGGCCGACCAGAAGAAGCAGGTTCAGGTAACCGAGTCCATTGATTCTGCATTCCGTTCACTTGGATTATTTCCCGACTCAAGCCGTCACCCCGTAGCCGGACCGGCCACGGCAGCGGGCGCAGAGAAGGCCCCGATGCCGATGAATATTGTGATGGGCGACGATGTTCTTTCTCCCGCTCAGGTCAAGAGCGATCTGGAGCAGGTGCGGCGCGAACTGGAGCAGACGCTTTCAAACGAAGTGGCTACGCACACGGTCTCCATCCACATGGGCCGCGACGGATTGGTGATCAGCTTGCGCGAGGCCGGCTTCTTCACTTCGGGTTCCGCAGACCTGGAGCCGGCAACGCTTCCCACGCTGCGGCGGATCGCCGCCTCGCTCGGGCACACATCGTACGACTTGCGCGTGGAAGGACATACCGACAACATCCCCATCCATACGGCCCAGTTTGACTCCAACTGGGAGCTGTCGACGGCGCGCGCCACACGGATTGCCCGGGATTTTCTGGATCTGAAGGCCATGCCGCCGGAGCGCATCTCGGCAGCCGGCTACGCCGAGTTTCATCCGGTGGCGCCGAACGACACCGCGGCCGGCCGCGCAGAGAACCGGCGCGTGGATCTGGTGGTGTTGCCACGGACGAAACTGAACCTGGGCGCAGACGATCCTCGCAAATCAACCGGAAAATGGCGCAAGATCACTGAGGACAATCGACTTGGCGGCATTGGTCCTGGGTGAGGAGAAAGCTCAGAATGTTGTTCTCGGTCGAATGGCATGATCAAAATGTGCATTATTTGTGGCCATTTCTTTTTTTATTTACAAAAATATTGACTATTTGATCATTTAGCTCGTAAGCTTAACCCCGTAAGTCATCCGAGGCCTGAAGTGCGTTGCAAGATCCGACGCCAGATCCGGTACAGTTCAACCTCCGCAGTCCACCTGACAAAGTTGCCCACTTGCAGACGCCCATGGGGAACGGACCGAATCCAGGCGTTTCCGGCCTCCGTCCAGTCCGCTGAAACCAATGCCCGGGTGTTTCACAACAGGTTTACCAGCAGCCAGAATCCTGACGGCGTGGAATCGATCCCATTCGCCGCAGTCAAAAAAAACAGACGGATCAGACACAGAGAATCAAGTGAGGCCCTAATGAAAAACAATTTCCTGCGGCTACTCTTTGGATGCATATTCGCCTTGGTGGCATGCATCTCCATTGCCCACGGCCAGACGGTAACCGGCTCAATCACCGGCCAGGTTACGGATCCCACGGGTGCAGTAGTTCCCGGCGCACAGGTGACGGCACATAACCTGGATACCGGGGTCAATACCGCCAGCACGGCCAATGAGACCGGCCTGTTCCGGATCGAGTTTCTGCCGATTGGCCACTACCAGGTTTCAGTCACGGCCAACGGGTTCACCACCGAGACCCTGCCGGCCTTTGTTCTTGAGGTTCTACAGACGGCGAACTTTAACGTCAAGCTCGCTGTGGGCAGCTCTTCGACGACGGTAAGCGTCTCCGCCGCGGCGCCGATTCTGAACACCACCGATCCGACCTTGGACAGCACCTTCACCGCGAACACGATCTCGAACTTTCCGCTGAACGGGCTGGACTTCTCGGCGCTTACCCTTTATGTCCCTGGGTCTGTGAACACCAATGGCACCGGCGGCATGACCAGCTTTGAGCGCAGCACCTATAACTCGGACACGCCCAACATCGATGGCAACCGCGCCCAGGCGAACAACTACACCCTGGACGGCATCGATATGAACGAGACGTTCAACAACCTGATCTCCTATAGCCCTGCGCCGGAGGCTCTGGAAGAGATCCAGGTTCTGACCGCGGATTCGCCCACCGACTACGGCAACGTGAACGGGGCCGGCGTGGTGAGCGTGCTCAAGAGCGGCACCAACCAGTTCCACGGCACCGCGTACGGGTACGCGCAGGACTACAGGATGGACGCCAACTCCTATTCAAACAAGATGGCCGGAGTGCCCAACAATCCGTATTCATTCTCCCAGTTTGGCGGCACGCTGGGCGGCCCCGTGCTGCATAACAAACTGTTCTTTTTTGTGGATTACCTCGGCTCGCGGTGGCACCGCGGCGGCACCAATACGGCCAGTGTGATGACACAGGCAATGCGCGGTGGAGACTTCTCTTCCCTGCTTACTGGTTTCGCGACGCCGATCCAGCTTTACGATCCGTTGAATAATTTTGCGCCCTACACCAACGATCAGAATGTTCCCATCAATAATCCGGTAGCCAAATATTTGTTCTCCAATCCGACACTTTACCCGCTGCCGAATGCCACGCCAACGGATGGCGTTGCGGCGAACAACTTCCATGCCGCCTCGCGCAGCTACAAGGCCAACAACCAGGGCGACATCAAGATCGAATACGATCCGCGTGGGAGCGACAAGATCACCGGCTTCTACTCGATGTCGACGGCATACGACGGCTCAACGCCGGTGCTGGCCATCAGCTTCCCCGGAATCAATCTCTTCCCGACCAAGATCGTGGGATCGAACTGGGTACACAGCTTCTCGTCGTCGCTGGTCAACTCCGCGCGTGTGGGCTTTACCCGCACCACCTGGAGCGAGGGGTTGCCGCAAGATCCGACCGGACAATTCGGCACATCGGGTGACTCCAAGGTCGGCATCAGCTTCGCCAACCAGGCTTACAACGGCTTTACCTACCAGGGCATCGGCGGCGACCTGAGCGGCCTGGGCAATGGCGCCTACAACGGCGGCAGCATCATCGACAACACCTACAGCTACATCGACAACCTGACCTGGCAGCGCGGCAAGCACTACATCAGCATCGGGGTGGAAGCGCTCCGCTACCAGAACAACTACCCCACCGGGAACAACTACGGCTACCTTGGCCAGGAGAATTACAGTGGCGCATTCTCTGCCGACCCGGCCATTGCGGGAGGCTCTGGATGGGGTGGCGCGGACTTTGTGCTGGACCGCGTGCAATCGGCTGGAGCCACGCTGGGCTTTGTGAACGTTGGACAGCGCCAGTGGCGTGTGTCCGAGTATGCACAGGATAACTTCAAGGCGACGCCGCAACTAACTTTGATCTTCGGCGTCCGCTACGAGACCGACGAGCCCTGGATCGAGCAGAACAACAAGACCGGCAACATCGACCTTTCGACCGGGCAGCTGAAATATGCCGATCACGTTCCGGCCGGAGCAGGCAGCGGCGCGGGCGTCTGCGCCAACCGCGGATGCTACCAGTACAACTTCCGCCAGGCGATGCCGCATGTGGGCTTCGCGTACACCTTCAACGACCGCTGGGTGCTGCGCGGCGGCTATGGGCCCACGAGCTTCTACGAAGGCAACTCCTACAACCAGCGCCTGACCTCCATCACGCCGTTCATCCAGGCGGTGAATGTCTCTGTCAACTCGCCGGCGCCCGGAGCCGTCACCCAGCCGCGCACCGCCGAGGAAGGCTTTACCGGTGGAACCACACAGTACGGCGGCACGTATAACGTGTATCCGCAGAATATCCAGCCTGCGTATGTCCAGGAGTACAACCTGACGCTCGAATACGCGCTCACGCACTCAACCTCAGTGCAGGCAGGCTATGTGGGAGAAACCGGCCAGCACATTGAAGACTACGGCAACGTGAACCAGTGGCTGAGGCCCAACGATCCGACCTCGGCGCCGTTCTATAACAACCAGTACATCGGCGTGAACGCTAACCCGGCTGTCAGCGTGGGATCGAACTCGCTGCTGATCACCGAATCGCGCGCCATGATGAACTACAACGCGTTGCAGGCAGTGTTGCGCCAGCGCGTGAGCCACGGCCTGGAGTTCACAGCCAACTACACCTGGGGCAAGGCGATGACGAACAGCTTTGGCAACTACTCGCTGAACGTCAACGGCTACAACGGCGCCTTCCAGAACTACTACGACAGCGGCGCGGACGACGGCCCGGCCGGATACGACATCAAGCACAACTTCTCCGGCACCGGCGTTTATGCCCTGCCCTTCGGCACCGGCAAGCAGTATTTCTCCTCGGCCAATCGAGTACTGGACGAAATCATCGGCGGCTGGAAGCTTTCAACCGCGGCTGTGGTCTACTCCGGGTTCCCGGAGACCATCACCGCCGGCTCGTCGAACGTGCAGAGCTACGGAACCAACCGGGCCAACGAGTACATGCCGCTGAAGGTGAGAGGCCGCTCGCTGAGTCACTGGTTCGGGACCGATCCCACCACACTGCCCTGCACCGCTGCGGGCAGCAAGGTGAACGCCAACAACGTTCCCTGCGCCTTCGGCGCGCCGGCGCAGAATGCCTTCGGCACCTCGCACAACGGCTCGGTGCGCAGCCCCGGCTATCTCAATGTGGATATGTCGGCCTTCAAGGACTTCCAGTTGTTTGAAGCGCACACCATCGGGTTCCGCTTCGATGCGTTCAATGCGTTCAACATTGTGAGCTACGGTAACCCGGACACGGGCCTTACCGATGGCAACTTCGGCAACGTCGCACTGCAGGGCACTCGCTCGGTTGAGCGCCATCTCCAGTTCTCAGTGAAGTACACCTTCTAACCATCTGGCTGCCGCGGAGTATTGCGGCAGTTTCACTGAACCGGCTCATTGAGCCATACGGTCCCCGCTGGATGCTACGATGTTCAGCGGGGAGCCTCACTTTTGAGATTACGGGACGACGACGCCATGGACCTTGAAGTTTGTATCGATTCCGTGGAGTCTGCGATTGCAGCTGAACGCGGAGCCGCCAGACGGGTTGAGCTCTGCTCTGACCTGCTGGAGGGCGGAATCACTCCTGGGGCCGGCCTCATTGCCTCGGTGCGGCGGCATATCGCCATTGGCCTTTATGTCATGATTCGCCCGCGCGGCGGGGACTTCTGTTATACGGACCTCGAGTTCGAGGTGATGGAAGAAGAGATTGCGCACGCGCGGCAACTCGGCGCTGATGGCGTTGTGCTGGGCCTGCTGGATAGGCAGGGTCACGTGGACAAGGAACGCACCCGCAAACTGGTGGAGCTGGCCGGCCCCCTCGATGTGACCTTTCATCGCGCCATCGACATGACGCCCGACCTGCCGGCGGCCGTCGACGATGTAATTGCGACCGGCGCAACCCGCATTCTGACCTCTGGTGGCGCACCAAGTGCGCTGCGCGGCGTAGCGGAGATTGCGCGGATGGTGGAAGCCGCAAAGGGACGACTGGCCATAATGCCCGGCGGAGGCATTACCGCAGACAACATCGCAACCGTCGCCAAGGCCACAGGCGCTGTTGAGTTTCATTCGAGCGCGCGCACCGCGTTTCCTAGCCCGGTTCGCTTCCGCAAGCAGGGAATGTCGATGGGCGATCTGCGCGACCGCGAGTACCGCCGCTACACGGTGCGCGAAGACAGCGTGCGCGCCCTGTTGGGAGCGCTGGCCACCGTCAGCAAGGAATCGCAGCCGGCATAGCGCACCTGTAGAATGCTTGTGAACCAATTCCCCCAAAGGCAAACCCATATCCGCTCATGTCGACAAAGACCGATCAGCGCGCAAAAAATATCCTTCAGGTGCTGTTGCGCCATGGCAATACCTCCGTTGACGAACTGGCGGCTCAACTCAGCGCATCCACGGCGAGCGTCCGCCGCGACCTGACGCGGCTTGAAGAACGCGGCCTGGTCCATCGCACACATGGCGGCGCCAAGCTGGCCGGACAGACGCAATACGAGCCCTTTCGGTTCGACTCCTCGTTCCAGGAGCGCGAAGGGCGCTTTGCCGAGGAAAAGCGGCGCATCGGATTGGCTGCTGCCGATCTGATTCGCGAACACGAGACGGTGGGCTTCACCGCCGGCACGACAACCACGCAGGCGGCACGCTGCATCCGCCATCGCAGCCGGATTCATGTGATCACCAATGCAGTCAACATTGGCATGGAGTTGAACACCCAGGCAGCGCTCGATGTGACATTGACGGGCGGCACGATGCGCTGGGCTGGAGCTTTTTCGCTCACCGGCCCCACGGCCATGGAGATGTTGAGCGGCGTGTTTCTCGACAAGGCGTTCATCGGGTCCTGCGGCGTGGATTTCAAGCGTGGAGCCACCACCATTGAGCCGGACGAGGCGGCGGTGTTTCGCGCCATGGTGCGCCAGGCGAAACAGGTGATTGTGCTGGCCGACTCAAGCAAGATTGCCATGATTAGCCCCGCGCTCATCTGCCAGGTTGCGGACATCGATATTCTCATCACCGACTCCGGCATCACCGCTGAGGCTTTGGAGGGATTCAGGGCCAACGGCGTGCAGGTGCTGGCGGTATGACGACGGCCCAGCACGGTTCCGGCGCGGCGATCTCGCCTATCCGCGGCGTAGCGACGCCTGCTGGCTGCGCCCCCTCCTTACGGATTGGGATGCGGAGTCGGTTTCCACACTCACTGCTTAATTTCCTGTAGCTTTTGAATCGCAGGATTGATCGTTTTGCACAAATTTAATCAAGTATACTGATCGGAATCCGAAACAGAGCGAGCGTTCGCAGCAGAAGTTTGCAGTAGAAAAGGGTACCCAGACCAATGACCGACACGATCTCCGAAGTCAGCCCTGGCGACTCCGCTTCCGACTCCGCAACCAGGAACCGCTACGCCCGCTTTCTTCTTCTGGTTGCCGGCCTGGGGGGGCTGCTGTATGGCATCGACGTGGGGATCATTGGCGGTGCCCTCCCCTATCTGGAAGCTACCTCGAAACTGACCCCCGGCGAATTGGGGGCCATTGTGGCCGCGGTTCTCTTAGGCGGCACCTTCTCCACGCTCTTTGCCGGCATGCTTGCCGACTGGATGGGGCGCAAGCCGCTCATGATCCTCAGCGGCGTGGCATTCGCCGCCAGCATTCCCATCATCGCTCTCTCCAACGGTTACAGCCCGCTGTTTGCCGGCCGACTGCTCCAGGGAATGAGCGCCGGCGTCATCGGCATCGTCGTCCCACTGTACCTGGCTGAATGCCTGCCTGCCTCAACCCGCGGTAAAGGTACCGGCATCTTCCAGTGGCTGCTTACGTTTGGCATTGTTGTCGCCGCTCTCATCGGTATTTATTACAGCTACCGCGTCCACGCTGTGGAACTGACCGCCAGCGCCCAGACCCTGTTCCACTTCAAAGACCACGCCTGGCGCCGCATCTTCTGGGTTTCTCTGCCCCCCGGCCTGCTGTTCGTGATTGGGTCATTCATGGTAAGTGAGAGCCCGCGCTGGCTCTTCCGCCAAGGCAAAAGAGACCAGGCGTATAGCGCGCTGCTCCGTTCCCGCACAGCCGAGCAGGCCGCCAACGAGCTGCGAGAGATGGAGGATACCGCCCACATCGCAACGCAGAAGACCTCGACCGGGAAGCTTGTCTCCGGTTCGATCCTCCAGCGCAAATACATCATCCCTTTCCTTCTCACGGTCGTGATTCTTTCCTGCAATACAGCCACCGGCATCAACTCCGTCATCGGCTATAACACCGGCATTCTGCTGCAGAGCGGCCTGTCGGATCTTTGGGCGCACTGGGGTTACGTGATCTTCACCGCCTGCAACTTCGGCGCAACCATCATCGGCATGACGCTTGTGGACCGCAAAGGCCGGCGCTTCCTGTTCGTCCTGGGCACCAGCGGCATCATTCTCTCCATGATTTTTGTGGGCACGCTCTTCTTGCGCACGGAAAGGCTCTCTGTCGACACCGGCGCGCAACTTCAACCGCTGGTCACCGCCAACCAGGACCTCACCCTCCACTTCGATCAGGCAGAAGCCGCGCATTTGCTGGCAGGGGCCGGGGCCGCCGGCCAGCAGATCGACAGCTCACGCGCGTCACTTGCCGTCATTTACTCCTATGGCGACTACACCGCGACCACAAGCTTTGTCCGCTCCGATGACCCGGCCGCGGCGCCTGTGGAGGTCAAGCGCGAAGACTCCGTTCCCGGCGGCAAGGTCCAGGCCTTCTTCGCGAACCCCTTCGGCAATCTCAACGCCGCGCAAACGGCGCCCCTGGTCATTCGCAAAGCTCTGGTCGGCCAGGTACCGGATTCGTCGCACGGCTGGCTGGTCGCCCTGGGGCTTTATCTCTTTGTAGCGTGCTATGCCATGGGCCCTGGCGTTTGCGTCTGGATCGCTCTCTCCGAGCTTATGCCCACGCGCATCCGCTCCAACGGCATGAGCATCGCGCTGGTGCTTAACCAGCTTGTCTCGGCCACCCTGCAGGCCATCTTCCTGCCTTACGTGGCCAAGCATGGCTATTCGTCGATGTTCTATCTCTTCGCATGCTTCACCGTCGTTTATTTCCTGACGGTTGTCCTTTTCCTGCCGGAGACAAAAGGCAAAACGCTGGAAGAGATTGAAGCGCACTTTGAGGGCAAGGCAACGGCGTGAAGCTGCAACACGCAACTGAACTGGAGTAGTATGAAGCGCATTTTTCTCTTCTTCGCAATTCTTCTCTCCGGCACGGCCTCGATGCACGCTGCGCCTGTGGCGTTGTTTTACCTCACCAGCGGGCCGGACTCGGTGCGCTCGTTCCTTGCCCATTCCAGGCAGATTGATCTGTTGGTGCCGACCTGGTACCAGGTGGACGAAAACGGCCTGGTCACCGGCGCGCCCGATCCTACCGTCCTCAAGCGCGCGCAGGAGGACAAAGTGCCGGTGATGCCGATCATCGCCTTGTTCAACAAGAAGAGCTTTCACGCGCTGGCCCTCAGCCCCGCGGCGCAGGCCATCATGAACGATGCCATGATTCGCGAGTCGAAGATGCATGGCTACACCGGCTTTCAATTTGATTTCGAAAACATCGACTGGACCGACCGCGACCTGCTCACGGCAGTGGTAATGACTTCGGCCGAGGCCCTGCACAAGACCGGCCTGCAACTATCCATTGCGACCGTGCCCAATGCGCCTGGCTATCCCGGCGCGGGCGGCTTTGCCAAGTGGATCTACACCGACTGGCGCGGCGCGTACGACCTTGCCGCGCTGGCCAAGTCTGTCGATCTGCTGTGCCTG
>Ga0302320_10026003_pt1 | contig 11354 bp, 8 predicted proteins | sample Bog_T0_3_FD_202130 | JGI IMG/M metagenome (GOLD analysis project Ga0302320, IMG submission 202130) | Peat permafrost microbial communities from Stordalen Mire near Abisko, Sweden - Bog_T0_3 | ecosystem: Environmental > Terrestrial > Soil > Wetlands > Peat | place: Sweden: Abisko, Stordalen Mire... | reverse complement strand
AGACCCGGCCTACCGGTGATGGACATAACGACGCGCTATTGCAAGGTGGCGGGTCCCCCGGTCCATCTTGCCGTATGGGTTGTGACGCAACTCTGCAACCCGCAACGGATTTATGCTCTGCTGCCCGAGTCTCATAGTGTCGGCCCCGGTTACACGCAGATCCATGGGGAGTTTCCAGCCGATGTCCAGAAGGACGGACGCCTGCTTTCACTGCGTCGCGATGCCACTCACAACCTGAAGATCGCAATGGAAGGCAACTCTCTGGTTTGGATGAATGAGGAATATGTTCTAAGCATCGACGCATACTCGGCGCACGGGGCTGAGAACAAGTGTACGACTGCCATCTATACCAATATGGACCCATTGCAGTACGTGGAACTGGAAAGCATGGGACAGGTGGACAAGGTCGCAGTGGGCGACACTCTTGAGCTCTCGAATTCATACACACTGGCCCGGTCGAGCTAATTCAAGTTCTTGCCAATACCCAAATCGGCTTTCGGCTCCCTAGCTCCGCACCATGAATCCGGCGCTGCCGCCGCTGAGTGAGTCACCGCAAATGCCCTGCGTTCGGCCATCCCCGGATTTTTCTCATCTTCAGAGCTGGATCCTAACCTTAGAGAAATCCTCGACCAATACCGCCGCCCCAATGTTGATTTGGATATAGGACATCCCGCACTTGAACCATGGACCGACCTTCGCACTGTCCAGTTCCCTATCAATTCACATAGTTTGTTATTGACATGAGATGTAATCATTTCTAATATCAGAGCACCTTAATCCAGAGTAAGTATTCACTCGCTTCCAGAGTCGATCCCGAACCTAGGTTCGATGGTGCGGAATGAACTGTTATGCGACCCATGGCTGATGTCTGACTTGAGGTGAGCATCAGTTAGGCATTTTCCTTTAGCCATCGTTTTTCTGAGCGGCGCTGCTAACCGCTAATAGCGCAGCCTTCTCTTGAGACAGCGGTGGCTCAGGTTTTAATCAAATTGAGCCAAGGTCGGCAATTGAGAGCATTGGTAACGGGTGGTGCGGGATTCATTGGTTCTCATTTTTGCGAGGCATTGATTGCTGAAGGGCATGAAGTACTGGCAGTCGATAATCTATGTACTGGATCGATGATAAACCTCGACCCGCTCTCCAACGCGCCGCGCTTCTCCTTCGAGATCTTCGACATCATTGATCCCTTTGAATTTGGCCGAGTTGACTTCATCTTCAATCTTGCCTCGCCTGGCCCCAGACTCCGCGCGAGAGATGGTCGCGTAGTTTCCAATTTCATGATGCAAGCCCTGCGCGGCGACGACCTGACGATTTATGGCAACGGTAAGCAGACACGCAGCTTCTGCTACGTGAGCGACCTTGTGGAAGGAATGTTGCGCCTGGGGCGCTCTTCCGAAAACTCACCGGTAAACGTCGGCAATCCTAATGAGTTTACGATCGAGGAATGCGCGAAAGAAGTTCTGGGATTGACCGGCTCAAAGAGCATGGTGCGCTACCTTCCTCTCCCACAAGACGATCCAAAACAGCGTTGCCCTGACATCACCCGTGCCCGTAATCTGTTGGGCTGGGAGCCGACAATAGACCTGCGCACCGGTCTGCAGAAGAGTCTTCCCTACTTCAAGTCCTTATTGGGACAATGTTCGGGAGGCCTTAGAGGGATCTAGGATTATCCCCCCTTTAACTGTTCGCGAAGCTCGACTCAAGCCAAATTTGGCTCCGCAACTTGGAGCTGGAGACTTGCAAGATGGTTTCGAATGTGAACAATCCGCTTCTCTCGGAAATCGACAAGCCGAGATCGCCTCGCCTGATGTTATGGTGGAGGCGATACCTCGTGAGCGGTGGTTCGAGCGCTCGGGAACTACCGCAAAGGCCGCAGAACACGTGCTTCATGACTTCGGCCTCAGTTAAGGCACTTACAAATCTGGTGTGCTCTAAAGAGATCATCTCTTGCCGTCCAAATTGCTGAGCTTTGAGAGCGAGCTTGTCAGCTCGAAAATGGGAATATTGAGTCACATGAAGAAGAATAAGATTTCTTTGAGATGCGTCGCGTCGCGCCAAACACTGATGTTCCGGGGTTTTTTTCTGGGGCTATTTTCACTTGTCTTTTCGTGTGCACTGCTTTACGGGCAGAGTAATTCGCCGGTGCAGCAGGGTTATGACAACGATCAAAGTTCCAGCGGACAGAATTATATCCAGGGGCAAGGCTACACACAGATCCGAGGGCAGACGGCAGTCCAGAGTCCAGGAGTAGATCCCAGTGATTCGAGTAGCATCTCCGTGCAGCGCATCATGCAGATTATCAGCGACAATCCCGAATTTGCAGAGGAAGCGAAGTCCATCGGGATGGAGCGGATGCGCGAAGAGGGACGCACTCCTCCCGGCGGAGAGCTTTCTTCTAGCTTTGTGGAAAGTGAGATTCAGACTGATACGGTGCTGAAGGCCCGGTTGGTGCAAGCTATTCAGCAGCGCGGACTACTTCCAGAAAGCTCGTCGTCAACGCAGAGTGGAAAGAGCGGAGGAGCTTACTCCGGAATGCAGAGTGGGACTGGCGGGACTAGCGAAAAAGGGGTGCGGTCCAGTGCGTCCAACGGCCAATCGAAGCAGTCGACGTTATCTCAAATACCACCTTCGACGAATCGAGAATTGTCTAGACAACAGCTTGTTCGACAGCCGGACCCGTACGGCGATTTGCAGTCGCTGCGTGATCTATACACACAGATTAAAGAGGACACGTCTGGTCTCAAGAGGTTTGGGGAAGATGTTTTTCTGACTGGCACAGGAAACATTGAGATGCTTCCGGTCGATCTCCCCGCTGGTCCTGACTATATTCTGGGGAGCGGAGATGCACTCAATATTCATCTATGGGGTGGAATCGAGCGAAGTCTGTCTGAGACTGTCGATCGCAGTGGGCGCATTGCGCTGCCGGGAATAGCTTCAGTAATGGTTGCCTCCCGCTCTCTGGCGCAGGCGCAGGAAGCAATTCGAGTTGCGCTTTCGGGGCAGTTCAAGAATTTGAAGGTAGATGTATCTCTAGCTCGTGTTCGCAGTATACGTGTGTACGTAGTTGGGGACGTGCAACGCCCGGGAGGGTACGACATTAGTTCGTTGTCGACACCGCTGAATGCGCTCTTTGCGGCAGGTGGTCCCACTGCACAGGGATCTTTTCGCAAGGTGAAACATTATCGCGGCGACAAACTGGTTGCTGACGTGGATCTCTACGATCTCCTTCTGAACGGTATAAGCAAAGATGTGTCCCGGTTGCAATCGGGCGACACCATACTTGTGCCACCGGTTGGTCCGCAGGTCACGGTTGCGGGCATGGTTCGCCGCCCGGCAATTTACGAAGTCAGCGATGGAGCAGATCTTGCAAAAGTGGTCGACCTTGCAGGTGGCTTGCAGGTATCGGCAACACTCGGGCGGATCAGTGTGGAGCGCATTGAAGCTCACAAGCGACACGTCACATTAAACCTGCAGGTGCCGGATGCTGCAGAAAAGGGAACGATAGCCAATTTGTTGGGCAGCTTTCATGTGCAGGATGGTGACCGTGTAATTATTTCCTCGATTCTGCCTTACCGCGAAGAGACGGTATATCTGCAAGGCCATGTTTTCCGTCCTGGCAAACGTGCTTTCAACAAAGGTATCCAGGTGGCTGACCTGATTCACTCATATCAGGAAATATTGCCTGAACCTGCCGAGCATGCGGAGATCATCCGGCTTGTTCCTCCTGAGTACCGCCCAGTGGTAATCGACTTCCGTCTTAGCGAAATGTTGGCGGGTGCACCTCCAATCTATCTGCAACCATTTGATACGGTGCGAGTCTTCGGGCGCTACGAGTTCGATGCGCCGAAGGTTACCATCAACGGTGAAGTAATGCTTCCGGGCGAGTATCCGATGGCCCAGAATATGACTGCTTCTGAACTGGTGCGACTTGCAGGGGGTTTCAAGCGCAGTGCCTTTACGGGCGAAGCGGATATCGCGAGCTATGTCATTCAGAACAACTCCCAGATCCTCGTCGACCATAAGATTCTGCAGATTTCTGAGGCAATGAATGGAAACGCGGCGGCAGACATAACCTTGAAGTCGGGTGATATACTCACCATTCGCCAGCTTACTGGGTGGGAGGATATCGGTGCCTCCGTTACACTTAGCGGCGAAGTTGTACACCCCGGAACCTACGGGATTGTGATTGGCGAAAAACTCAGCAAGTTAATAGAACGTGCTGGAGGGTTTCGCCCGACGGCATTTCCGCAAGGCGCAGTTCTGGAGCGGGTTCACGTAAGGGAGCTGGAGGAAAAGAGCCAGAAGGAATTGATTGATCGCATCCAGTCGCAAGGTGTGGGAGGCGTGGTCTCGCAATTGCCCGGCGCGAATGCACAGGATACTGCGGCACAATTGCAGGCGATGGAAGAGCAGCAGAAACAGGCCGTGGCCGCCTTGCGGAGCCATCCGCCGAGTGGTCGTCTTGTCATCAATATCAGCGCCAACATTAACGAATGGAAGGATAAGTCAGGTGATCTTGAGATTCGCACGGGAGATGTAATCACGATCCCGAAGCGCTCAGATCTCGTCATGATCAACGGCCAGATTTACAATCCCTCGGCCATGTCCTTTGTTCCAGGAAAGAGCGCAGAGTGGTATTTGCGTGCCGCTGGCGGGTTTACCGAACTGGCCAACAAACACGCGGTATTTATCGTGCGAGCAAACGGGTCGGTAATCAGCAACGGCGGAGGGCACAACGGACATAATGTTCTGACCACGCGAGTAAAAACGGGCGACATGATCATCGTTCCGCAGAAGGTCGTAGGTGGTTCACCAACATGGCGCAACCTGATCAACGCTGCACAGGTAATTTCTGGCATGGCGATCACCGCCAGAGTCGCGACCAGCTTCTAGTGGCCATGACGAGTTCTGCTATTTAAGTAGTTCACATGCAGCTTTCTCACGACTCCCCACGGTGTCTATCGCGATACCGGATACTCGAGAGGACGGCTGTTGCGTCTGCTGCACGAGTCTGTCAAATCGTGGGTTGCCGCGCAATGTTGTAAAGATCGGATCGGACCTCAGCGTTAGCATGTGGAAACATTCTTCGAGGAAGCTCTGTTCCAGCCACTCTATCGCCTCCTGGTGACGGCCAATTGCAAGAGCAGTCATCGCCAGAGGGTATCCGTAGCCGGAGATTCGCTCTAGAGACATTTTCAAGAGAAGCTCGTAAGTCCTCTCCGCATTCTGATAGTCGCCCGACATGCCGTAGGCGTATCCGAGGCTCCCCGCGACCATCGCATCCTCTGGAAAGTCACGGGCCTGATTTTGAAGACATCGGATCGCTTTTTCACCATTTCCAATTAACAGTAGCGACAGTGCTCCAAGTGTCTCAATCGTCCGTCCACCGTTTCGGCTCGCAGTAGCTTCCATGGCGACATGAAGAGCTCTTCGAAGCTCTCCGTTGAGAAAGTACACTCGGCAGGCGACAAGTGCCGAATGTGCGGAGAACCCACTCTTCTGTATTAGATTATCAATCAGGATGGAGGCTTTATCGCGCTGTCCCTGGATTGCGTAAACCCATATCTGTCCTGAGATGGCGAAAGTGCAGTCAGGTTTACCCTCGAGTGCCTCATGGAAGTAGCCAGTTGCAACCGCGTAATCGCGCAAATGCCAGAAGGTAATCCACGCTTTGGCGCACTTTGCTTCGGGTTGGTCAGGATCTAATGACAACGCTTTTTCCGCCGCGACGCTAGCCTGCAAAAGTGCAATCGACCCCTGTATAAGATCCACGGATGAAGACGCCAGCAGTGAGCAAGCCAGGCCTGCGTACGCAGAAGCGTTTCTCCAATCTTGCTGTATCCCGGCCCTATAAATATCGAGGATTTCGCCGAGATTGTTTTCTGAACGGATTTCCCATAGATGAGCGACTCTTTCTCTTCCCGGGAACGAAGAATCGCCCTGAAAGTTAAGCTCTAACGGCCTTTCTGACGACTGTATAGACGAGCTTTGGCCGCGGCGCCAAGTGTCTAGCTCTGATATATAAGCGAAGACAGAGCCACTTCGCCCCGCAGGGAAGCGATGGATCGGGAGTTTTCTCTCAGCATGCCATCGCATCACAGTACGTTGACTGAAGCCAAAATAGCTGGCGATTGACTTCCATGAATCCAATCTATTCGGGTCCACCTGATCATCCCTCTTAGTTTGCAGTCTGGTGCGCGCGCCGGCAATTTCATCTGCCAGAAGCGTCCAGTCCCAAAAATCCAGCAAGGCTGAAAAGTATATTACGCTAGATTTCTGTAAGTATGTGCCTACTTCTATGATTATGCCCGCTTCATACGAATTGGTTAATGAAGACTATAAACCTGCCAATTCGGCACTATATTTCCATGAGTGTCATGATATGGCGATTGGTGGCGCATTTTGTCGCTTGCTCTGGTGTGTGGAGGTGCTTACATTATGAACATACATTCCCCCAAGGTTCGCCTATCAGTTATGCGGGTAGCGTAAGTAAACTGCTCGAACCCGTGAGTCGAGTATTCCAAGGCTTCAAGGCTAATTGGTCACTGAATTGAGTTTTGTTGAACCACCTCACTGCTAAGTGAGGATGGCGAAGCCTAGGTGCTGGTCGCCGAATAAGCCAAAGCTGGCAAGGGCAATGAAGATGAATGCCGATCGTATTGCTGGAGATATATGTATACCACCAGTTCTGGCCGTTCCCAGTGAGTGCCGGTGGGTAGCCGTATTCACGGCACCCCGAAGCGAGAAATCGGTACAACGGCATCTTGAGCAGCGCCAGATCGAATCGTTTCTTCCTCTCTATCACGTTATCCATAGCTGGAAAAATCGCCAACGAGTCCGTGTCAGTCTGCCGCTCTTTCCGGGATATATATTCGTGCGCCTTGACCGTCAGCACCGGAGCGCCGTTCTTCAGGTACCTAGGGTGATCTACATTGTGGGTACCGAGGCGCAAGCCGAGATCCCAGACGCGGAGATAAATGCGTTGCGTGATGCTCTAACGCATGCTGACCTTACGCCGTTCATGGAACTCGTTGTCGGCGAGCGGGTCAGGATCAAGGCTGGACCGATGGCTGGAATTGAGGGTGTGTTGGTGCGAAAGCCAGACAGCCTCATATTCATCCTTACCGTGAACATGATCAACCAGAGCGCCGCGCTCGCGGTAAATGCTGAAGATCTTGAGCCGGTAGTCTGAGCAACGACAGTCCGCTTATTCGTGAAGTCGGAATTCCGGCATCACCTTGCTCGAAGCTTCACCCCACCTGAACCACTCGGGGACGAGGATATCTCCCAGGGATACCAAAAGGACTTACGATGCCCATTGCGGACAAATACAGCGGCATGGATTTACGCATCTTAGAATCGGCAACCGAGCTATTCTCGAGTCACGGCTACAAGGGAACTACGACTCGCGAGATAGCTCAGCTCGCTATGGTTAGCGAAAACTCTGTGTTTCGCCACTTTCAAAACAAGGAGGGTCTTTTCTGGGCTGTTCTTGAATCGCGATTCTCGCGTATCAACATGCGTCACGAACTGCGAGAGAGTCTTCGTTCACACAAGAGTTGGGACGTAGTGCTTCCGATGCTACTCGAATATTTAACATACATCGTCGTCTATCAGCATGGGCTAATTAGGCTTCTATGCGTCGCCTTCCTTGAACTTCCTGAAAAAGCAGAGGTCTTGTGTGGTCTCTATATATCTCCAATTTTTGTAGACGTAAGTCATTACTTAGCGAAAAGCAGTGGGAAGAACGAGCTTTCCGCATTTGAGTCGACGCTGCTGGCAGCCGCCTTTGTAGGCTCACCCATCGTTCATCCTCTGTATCACAAACTTGTCTCGGGAAGCGAGCCAATCTCTCTTCCCGAAGTCAAGGAAAGAGTCCGGCTTTATACCGCATTTTGGCTCTCGGTCTTAAATAAGTAGCTTGAATCTTCCGTGAAGAATCACAAGATGAACGGAAACCGTCATTCAGGAATCGAACTGACACCAGCAAATTTCAGAATCATCTTCTAGGTTTCTTCCTCCTCAGTCATCTTTACATTGTCGTCTTTGTGTTAATCGGTACCAAAGTAAGCGTTGTTAACGCAAATTAGAGAGTCCCCTCGATAGCCATCAGCCGGTGAATCGAAAATGACGGCCCAAAGAGCGCGGACTGGACAAGGCATCGATGAGCACAATCGAACTCGATAAAACGATCCCGGCATCTGAAAGCGCCAGAGACCCCCATGCCAAGCTCACTCTCAGTTTTGGCAGTCGCACCCAATTTGAAGTGTTTGCCGACACGATGGAACGACTGTTCGATGTGGTGACTGTGGCGTCGGCAACGCTGACGAGCTACTACGTTTACGAATTCCTAAACGTCGGGAAGCATGTGCATTACTCACTGAAATCAGTGAGTGCATTTGCGTGCTTTTGCGCTTTGGTGTTTATGCTGCTCTTGGAAAATTCCGGAGCCTACAGGCGTGCGAACAGCTTAATGCGCATCCGGGAGACGGAACGAATCCTGAAAGTTTCGTTCCAGGTAGTCGGTCTCATCTTTCCTTTGACATTCTTCTCCGCGTCTCTGTTTTCACGGGGGATTTTGTTGGTCGGCGCCGTATTGACACCCACCGTTCTTATAGCAGAAAAACAGATCTTCTTCTTTATCATTGAGCAACTTCATCTTCGCAGTCGAGGCATCAGAAAAGTCATTATCTACGGGGCGGGGCACTCCGGGAAGCGGCTCTTTTCGGTTCTTGTGCGCTCTACGAAGCTTGGCCTATATCCCGTGGCAATCGTCGACGACAATCCCGAATTGCAGGGCATCCACATTTACGAGAGTGGCTACAAGAGAAAACACTCTACGGCAGTTACGCATGGGCCGCTTACCGCCGAGCTAATTCGGAGGTTGGAAGCCAGCACCGTCATCGTCGCGATCCCTTCATTGAGTCGTTCCAGGCTAGATGCCATAGCGTCACAGGTGAATAAGGCTGGAGCGATCATGGCGTTTGTTCCCCAGGTAACGGAGAACCTCGAACTCATAGGAGAATACGCTGATATTGATGGACTACTAATTGCATACAGCGGCCAGACGCCTCCCTCATATGGGTATGCCTCGTTCAAGCGCGCATTCGATTTCGTAGTCGCTTCGCTTCTTCTGGGAATCATCGCTCCACTGTGGGGATTGATCTCCCTCCTCATTCGGCTCGATTCGCCAGGTCCCGTGCTCTTTGAACAACTACGTGTTGGAGAAGGCGGAAGCCTATTCAAGATATTCAAATTTCGCACCATGAAAACCAACGCCCCAAGATACGGCTATCATCCCACCGATTCTGAAGATCCCCGACTCACGAAGTTCGGCAGTTGGCTGCGGCGCACTAGCTTGGATGAATTACCTCAGTTATTAAACGTAATCAAAGGCGAGATGTCGCTGGTCGGACCTCGTCCGGAAATGCCATTCATTGTTGAAACCTACCAGAGAATCCACCGACAACGGCTGGAAGTGATTCCGGGAATTACAGGGCTATGGCAGTTGAGCGCAGATCGTGCGTTTCCGATTCACGAAAACATCCAGTGCGATCTCTACTACATTCGCAATCGCAACTTCTTTATGGACGTGGCTATTCTTCTGCATACGTTCCTGTTTGCGATGCGCGGAATCTAGTCGTTTTATGGAAACGTCTTACTTACGCCGCTATCATGTGCAAGGAGCGCACTATGACCCAATTAGAAGCTGAGGCTCGACGTCTATCTGATTTTGAAGATGAAGATGATGAGCCGCAAGGCAAGCCTTTGCACGTCCATGCTTCCCTCCTGTTGAGCAAAATTGCTCTACTCTGGGCGAACAGATACCTTCTGTTCTTTCCCACTGTAGTGGTTATGGTCGTGACGCTGCTGATGATGTTTCTGATTCCAAATCGGTACCAGGCTATTGCTTACCTGAATCCTCCCGATCTGAACCCCACTTCGGGGTTGTCTATGCTGATCGGAATGAAGGGCGGCATTCAGGCAGGTCTCGGTTCTCAGATGGGAGACATGTTAGGGCTGAAGAGTCCCGCGCAAATATATATGCGCCAAATGCAGAGTCGTCCGGTTCAGGACGCAATGATTCGACGATTCCATTTACAGCAGGTTTACAAGACCAAGGGGATTGAAGATGCGCGCGCGGCACTCGCAACAAATTCGGAGTTCTCAGAAGAGAAGAAGAGTGGTGTGATCGCAGTGGCAGTCGTAGATAAAGATCCGAATCGCGCTGCGCAGATGGCAAACGCCTACCCGGAAGAGCTTGGACACCTTACAGTCGATTTGAGCGCACAGGCTGGTCGCCTCGAGCGTGAGTACTTTGAGGCACAGTTGCTTGAAGCGAAGGACAATCTTCGACACGCGAGTGAGGAACTCAGTAAATTTGGTGGGCAAAAGGGTGCACTGAATGTTGAAGATGAAGGCAAAGCGCTTGCTGAAGCTCTCGTCGCGATCGAAGGACCGCTGATCGCCGCAAAGACTGAGTTGAAGGGATTGCAGCAAATCTATACAGATAACAACGCGCAGGTTCAACAACTCAAAGCAAGAGTTGACGAGCTGACTCGACAACTTGCGCAGGTCAGCCATGGTACCCAGTCTGCGACGTTCAGCAGCGAAGCAAAGGATTCACAATTTTCATTGGATCCCAGCGTTAGGCGCATGTGGGGACTTGCTCCGTCTTACATGAGTCTGTACGGGGAGACCAAGATACAGGAAGCGGTCGTTCAGATATTGGCGGAGCAGTATGAAATATCAAAACTACAGGAAACTCGCCGGATCAGCGAGATTCAGGTGATGGATCCAGCGCAACCTCCAGAGAGAAAGTTTACGCCTCATCGCGCGACCGCATCGGCGATGGCAGGCCTCTTCATCTTTGCGGTCCTTAGTCTTTGGATATTGATCAAAGATCAATGGGTTCGTATGGATTCCGAAAATCCGTGGAAGCAAATTCTTCAGCCCGCCATCTTGTCAATTCGGTCTAGGACGTCTCAAAGCGAAAGTGCTGAAGATGCCAAATCCTGAAATCAGTATTGTTGTCCCTCTCTACAACAAGGAGCGGGAAATTGGGCGGTGCATTCGGTCGGTTCTTGCACAGGACGCTTCACCATTTGAGCTTATCGTTGTCAACGATGGATCCATGGACGGGAGCGCTGACGTTGTCCGATCCTTCGATGATCCGCGTATCCGTCTAGTAGAGCAAGTTAATAGCGGTGTAGCTTCAGCGCGTAATCGGGGGATCGCCGAAGCGAGAACAGATCTGGTCGCGTTCCTTGACGCCGACGACCAATGGCTACACGAGTATCTTACGACGGTCTTGGGTTTGTCCAAGCTCTGCCCGGAAGCAGGTGCCTATTTCA
>Ga0302320_10026002_pt1 | contig 11354 bp, 8 predicted proteins | sample Bog_T0_3_FD_202130 | JGI IMG/M metagenome (GOLD analysis project Ga0302320, IMG submission 202130) | Peat permafrost microbial communities from Stordalen Mire near Abisko, Sweden - Bog_T0_3 | ecosystem: Environmental > Terrestrial > Soil > Wetlands > Peat | place: Sweden: Abisko, Stordalen Mire... | reverse complement strand
GCTCTCGACATGAATACCGGCGCGCTGAAGTGGGCGAGGCGGATGGTGAACTGGGACCAGGACTACGAGCCGGTCAACGGTTTCGACGATTGGAACGTTGATTGCATCTACAGCCTTCCACAATGTCCGAAGAACCCCGGACCCGGTCCCGACTACGATTTCGGCTCGGGCCCGAATGAGATCACCTACTGGGACGCCAGACACGGTTTGGCGACGATCATTGGGGCAGGACAAAAGAGCGGCATCTACTATGCGCTCGACCCAGACACCGGCGCCACATTGTGGCAGACACAGGTGGGTCCGGGATCCTCCCTTGGAGGTATGGAATGGGGTTCGGCGAGCGATGGAAAGAACATCTATGTCGCCATATCCAATTACTACGGCATCTCCTACCCCAATTCCTCTCTGGGGTCAGCCGGTTCCTGGGCCGCGCTTAATCCTGCAACCGGCGCGATCGTTTGGCAGACAGCGGATCCCAATGGTTCCGTCGACATTGGCCCCATGGCGGTGTCCAACGGTGTCGTGTACGGCTCATCTCTGAGCCAAGATACAACCGCACATAACATGGTCGCCTTGAATGCTGCCACAGGGACTATCCTTTGGAGCTTCGCCCCGGGCGTGTCAGTGAATGCCGGCGCCACCATCGTGCAAGACACCGTGTACTGGGGTTCCGGTTACAGAAATTTGGGTTTAGGCTCGGGCGGTGACAACACGTTCTACGCTTTCACGCCGAAAGGGAAATAACGCCAAACTCAACACTCGCGGTGGACCCGTGGCCTTCTGAGGGCTCACGGGTTCACTTTTTTAGAGCGCTACTGTAATCCCAAATATCCAGCTTGGAGTCTCCATGCTCACGAAAATACAGCCTGCATACCGGCTGTGCGCGATCGTTCTGCTCTGGTTAGCCACCGCCCTCGCTGCCTCGGCTCAATATACCGTGGCGAGACAACGGCCGCCGAAGACCCTCGATGACGTACCGCCCTCCAAGGAGTTGGTCAGGACAGGTCTGTACGTGATCTCCGGCGGAGGATGTAACTCAGTGCTGCGCCTCAGTGGCAACGGTCTGATCCTGGTAGATGGCAAGCTTCCGGGCAACTACGATGACCTTCTCTTTCACGTCAGGAGGATCGCACCTCAGGGGATACGGGCACTCATCCTCACCGACTATCACCAGGTCCACTCCGGTAACGATGCGAAGTTTATTGAGGACGGGACTGCGATAATCGCCCAGAATAATGTAAAGCTCAGCCTTACTGCCAATAGTCCCTCCGACAGCAAGATCGTGCCGCCAACGGTGACCTATGACCGCGAGTACCAGATAAAGATGGGCGGAATAGAAGCACAATTGATGCATTTCGGCAACGCCCACACGGACGGGGACACGGTGGTGTACTTCCCCAATTTGAAGGTCGTCGCTGTGGGAGACTTGTTCGCCAAAACTCCTGACCCTGATTTTTCAGCCGGGGGCAGCCTGGTCGGTTGGGGACCGGTGCTAGCTCAGGTTCTGAAACTGGATTTTGATATTGTTGTGCCTGGCACTGGCTCCGTAGTTACCAGAGCCGAGTTGGAAGCTTTCAAGACGAAAATCGACACCCTCGTGTCGCGGGCAACTTCGCTGGTTAATCAAGGCGTCCCCAAAGATCAGTTGATGGCCCAACTCAAGACGGACGATCTAGGCTGGCACCTGAACCTCACTGGAGATGACCTCAACCACTTTTACGCCGAATTGTCGCCAGTCAAGTAGATGACAAAAGAGGCTACAGGGGCCAGAACACGGTTTCGCGATCGTTTGCGCCCAGTCGCGCCTGGATCGTTGTCCAGAGAGTCATCCCGTAGTTGTGGAGATAAGAGCAAGCGCGCAAATCGCGGGTCGGCGATCATCAGGTTAAAAACCTTTGGCGAGGTTGGTGGACACTGCGCCGTCTATCCATTGCTCGCAGCCGCGGAAGATGCCGGCGTGGAAGTGCGCCGCGGGGTTAGTGTTCAGCGCGTAGAGGGCGGGACCGAACCCGCTGTGCTTGTGAATGGGAGTGGATCTGAGCGGATCTCGGCCCGTCTCGTAATCGCTGCCAATGGCCGCGGTTCCGCGATACGAAAACAGACTGGCATTTCGGTCAGCGAACAAGGCAATGTCTACTTCATGGCCGGTGTCTTGCTGACAAACGTTCACGCATCCACAGAGATCATGCACGCAGTTTTCAACCCTGATTTTGGGACCTGGACGGGTTTGATTCCTCAGGCGGGCGGACAATTCCGGACGTACCTTACTTATCCGAAGACAGTGGGCTTTCGCATACAGGGAGAACCCATGCTCGATCTATTCCTTAGAGAGTCCGCGAAAGTGTATCCACCGATGGGCGATTTTTGCGACGGTGCGAAAAGTATCGGGCCGTTGGCCAGTTTTGATGCGAGCGATACCTGGGTGGAAGAGCCTTATCGCGATGGTGTGGCGCTGGTCGGCGATGCTGCGGCCACGACGGATCCCACTTTCGGCCAAGGGCTTTCGTTCGCTCTGCGTGCGGCGCGAGTGCTTCGCGACGAACTTACGAAGAACTCCGACTGGGACGTTGCGGGACGCCACTATGCCGAGCAGCTTCGGTAGAGCTTTCATGCCTGCCACGTCGTAGAAGGCTGGATGCGCAACCTCTTTCAAGATCCTTCACCGGAAGCAGCGGGATTGCGGACGAGACTGATGCCTCTGATTTCCGAGGACCCCACGCGCGTTCCGGATCACATTCTCAGTGGTCCTGACCTGCCTTTGAATGCCCAAGTGCGGGCCCGGTTCTTTGGCGAATGCTGATTCTATCTAGAGGGGGTCCCGGAGTGTCACCGCGCAACCAGAAATTACTCTTCGGATAACACCTAGATCGTCATGTTGTCACAGATGTAACTTCTGTGTAGGCAACCATCCAACCGGAACTCGCCATTTTGCCTGAATAAGATCAGGATGAATCACCGTTGACGATCCGACCAGAAGTCCGTGTCATTCGTTTTATAAATGCAGCGCGTTGCCCTTTTGCCGGGTGTGAAGATAGGATGTTACGATTCGACGCACGCTCCACATGGAGCGATCCAAGCGGCCCACCCCTGACAGCGTTGACTCATGAAGGCTAGATTTCCTGGCTAAGTCCAAGGAGAAAGAATGACAGCACTCATCGTAACGAGATCCCCCCGAGATCTGATTGCTTCTCAAACGCTCAATAGACTTGGCGCGCTCTTCCTCGTATCCGTGATGGCCTTTGCTGGAGCTGCTGCTCGGTCGCAGCAAGCCCCGGAGCAAGCAACCCCAGCCCAGGAGACCGTGCATGCCTCAAGCACCGCTGCCCCCGACAGCAATCTGTTGACCATCTGGTCGAACTCAGGATTTTCCGGCGCCATTGGATCCGTCAGCTATCAGATCTGCGGTTGGTTGCCCAAGCAAAGTACTACGCCCGCGAACTTCAAGTGCTATGCTTCCGGCACATTGGAAGGACCTTTGGCGGGGGGAGATTTCGATGCCGTAAGCCCACGGCCACTCTTGGGGAGCAAGTCGCAGCCCAACAGCGAAACCGTTGAGACTCCTGTCTATGAGCTCGACATGCCCAGCTCAGGAATCCCAAGCCTTTTGGCCTACACAAAAAAGGACGTGATCACCTCGAAAGGCGTCACAACCTCGACAACAGCCACCAAGTCCCTTTCTCTCACGCAACTTGGCACTGTCGGCGAAGGCATCGCCGGTTTCCTGCTGCCCGTGCCTGGCACGGCAAATCTCATTGCAGGAGCCAGTTCGAGTCCAGACGTTTACCTGATCAACCCAACCAAAATGACAGTGATCGCCCTGATTTCAGCGTCATCCACGTCGAACACCCTCTTCAATCCAACGGTAGACGTTGATGGTCATATTGCTTTGACGTGGTACGACGGCAGCACTTCATTCTTCAGCTCAAAGGGCGTTGCCATGCCGACCATCCCCGGAGGCACGGGTGGGGCCTTGGCCGATGGTAGCCCCATCTCGGCAACCTCCGGCGAAGTCGTTATCAGCCGGCCTTGACGACGGATTCACCTGCCATCCAGTTTCGAGCCGAGTCCGGCCAGCCTTTGCTTCGAGATGGCGTTGACCGATCGCCCGGCAGGGTCGCAAAATCGGCATCCTGGACGAGTGACGGGCTACTCTTCCCTAGCCGCTCTAGGGAAGAGCAGACAACAATTCAGGAACAATCCCAAAATCTGGCTAAATTGGTGAGCGCTACGTTCAGCCCATCACCGGCCAACACGTCGCCCAGACCTGGAGCCAGCCCGATGATGCCGTCGAGGCCAAACCGGATATTCATGGACGGTGAGCGAGCTGTACCAAAAAGACCAAACAAATTAGGAACATAATGCAACCATGGTGTTCAGCCCGGACCCCTGAGGATTCGGTTGGTTTGGATGCGACTTATGGACACTGATGCAGGACGGCCGGCAGCGGGACCGAAGGCCACGCGGATCGCCCCGATGTGGCACACTCTGGGCCTGCTGATCATCCTGCTGGCATTTGTCTGGGTCACTTTCAGATGGCAAAGCCACAGCCTTGCAGCCGGCGAGCAGCACCACGGAAACGCGCTCCACTATTTATTCGTTATAGCCTCTGAGTGGGCGATGGCCATGTACATCTGGCTTGGCGGTCTGATCCCAGGCGCGACCCGGCTGCGCGACATCATAGGCGGGCGCTGGGCCAACATCAAAGAAGTGCTGCGCGACATCGCGATTGCCGCGGCGTTCTGGATTGTATTTTTCGCAGTGGGGGAGCTCAGCAGTTCTGTGGGGCGCCCCAGTCATCCCGGATCCCTCCAATTCGTAAACCCGCTTGGAGCCATTGAAGTCACCCTCTGGGTCATCATGTCGATGACCGCCGGATTTTGCGAGGAGCTGGTGTTTCGCGGCTATTTCCAAAAGCAATTTCTGGCTTTGACGCTAAGCGCCGCATTCGCCGTGCTGGCGCAGGCCGTTCTGTTCGGAATCTGCCACTGGTACCAAGGGGTCAAGCAGGTGATCCTGATCTCCGTGCTTGGGGCACTCTACGGAATCCTCGCACAGTGGCGCAAGAGCCTTCGGCCGGGCATGATCTCGCATGCATTGTCGGACGTTCTCGTTGTAATTCCGACACCTTTCCGGTGAGTCGCTACGACCGGAGAAGCGGAACTCCTCGTTGGTTCCTTCTTCATATCCAGAGCCCTTGTGGGTTTACGCATAAAGCGAAAGTGCAACCTCATAAGGTGAAAGTGAAGGTGTTACTTATTGCGAGGCTGCGCCGGGAAGCCGGGGGAACGGATCTCGATGGTTCCTGGATGCATCTTCCACTGATCAGGCAGCCAGTTGATCAGTTCGCGTTTGCGGACCTGCGACAGGTTCGTCAACAACCGCGTGAGGTACAGTTGCGGGTCCACGTCGTGGCGGCGGCAGGTGCTGGTCAGGGTGGCCAAGATCGCGGCCGTTCTGCCGCCACGCGGATTGCCGACGAAGAGGCTGTTTTTGCGATTGAGAACCACGCGCTTCATCTCACGCTCGCTGACATTGTTGTCGATGCTGACCGCGCCGTCCGGGCAGAACACGTTCAGTTCCGTCCATTGGCCCAGCGCATAATGGATCGTCTCAGCCATGGGATGCTTGGGCAGCAGCTGCTCCTTCCAGGCAAGAAGCCGTTCGCGCAATTGGGCAAGCAGAGGCGCCGACTGCCGCTGACTCAGCTTCAGGCGCTCTTCCACGGAAGCATCCTTGCTTTGTCTCTCGACCGCATAGAGAGCGCGAACCCACTCAACCGCCTCCTGCGCGATTTCGGGAGCGGCCCTTTCCGCATCGATTACCTTTCTCTTCATGTGCGCCCAACATCCTGCACGCGTGATCTCGTTGCCGGCAACGACCCCGTTGTAGCCGCCGTAGGCATCAGCCAGGAGAACCTGACGATAATCATCGAGGCCCTACCAAAAGGCTGCGCCCCTTGGTCAGGCGAATTTCGATTGCTGGATAACATTCCGGCAACGGCTTTCGTTGCTCGCTCGGCTCTGACCTGCCCCCGGAAAACTCTACCATTTGAAACTGGAGTTCTCTCGTAATCTAAGCGGGAGGACGGAGCATGAAGAAGAGCCGTTATACGGAAGAGCAAATCATCGGGATATTGAAGCAGCATGAGGCCGGGGTGAAGACGGCGGATGTGTGCCGTGAGCACGGGATCAGCGCGGCGACGTTCTATGGCTGGAAGTCGAAGTTTGGCGGGATGGAAGTGAGCGAGGCGCAGCGGCTGAAGGCGATGGAGGACGAAAACCGCCGCCTGAAGTTGCTGGTGGCAGAGCTGAGCCTGCACGGCGAGGCACTGAAGGCAGTCATACGAAAAAACGGTTGGAGCTTGCCGGTCTGAGAGAAGAAGTGGCGTTCATCTCAGTCGAGTTCCGATTGAGTGAACGCACGGCCTGCAAGCTGTTGGGTGTGGAGCGGTCGAGCTATCGGTACGAGCCTCGCCCGGACCGCAACATCGAACTGCGCGAAGCGCTGGTGAAGCTGGCTCGGCAGAAGCCGCGTTACGGCTATCGAAGGCTGCATGTGCTGCTCCAACGTAGAGGCCATGAGGTCAACGTGAAGCGTGTTTACCGGTTGTATCTGGAGGAACGGCTGGCGGTTCGGCGCAGGAAGCGCAAGCATCTGGTGCGGGATCGCGCACTGGAGCCACGCCTGATCCGGCCCAACCAGGAGTGGGCGATGGACTTCATCGTGGATGGCCTGGCAACGGGAAGGATGGTGCGGATTCTCAGCGTGGTGGATGCGTACACACGCGAGTGCCTGGCGCTTGAGGCCGACACCAGCTTGGGGAGCGGACGCGTAATACGTGTGCTGGAGCGGCTGATCGAAGAGCGTGGCCGGCCGGAGAACGTGCGCTCGGACAACGGACCGGAGTTCACCTCGCGTCGCATGCTGGGCTGGGCGGAAGACTGGAAGGTTGGGCTGGTGCACATCCAGCCAGGAAGGCCGATGCAGAATGGACATGTCGAGAGCTTCCACGGTAGGCTGCGCGACGAATGCCTCAACGCGCACTGGTTCCGCACGCTGAATGATGTAAGGAGCACCCTGGCAAGTTGGCGGCAGGAGTACAACTGCGAGCGTCCGCACAGCTCGCTCGCCTACAGGACACCGGAAGAGTTCCGGCAAGCAGGCTATGCAAATGTGGAAAGCACAGAACGCTTCCCACATTTACACAGCCTCGACGGCGGCTGCGAGTTAATCTCGAAGCCAAACCAAAACCGAGAAACTCCAGCTATCGCTGGCTGAGAAATCGGGGGCAGGTCACTCAGATCGCCTTATTCCGCCTTATTCGACCGCCTTATTCCTCCCTATTCGATTCACCCTCAAGCTTCGGCGTTGTGCCCAAAAACCACACGGCTCCTCGACCGTGTCGGCGAGAAGCAATCATGCCAAGTCTTTTCAAATGAGGCAGATCGTCCCGCAAAGTACGGTCGGCGACAGATGAATTGATTTGTGCGCGGATATTGGCAAACGAGGACTCCAGTCCGAAATGAATCGCAGTTGGCGTCTCCCTACTTCAGTTGTACGTTGAATGTGGAGCGGGAATGCACATCGGGCCTGAACTCAACGGTCTCCTGCCTGTCGACTGCATACCCCGCTCCTCCAGAATGCGCGCACGCACTGGAAATGCGGTGATGCTCATCGAGACGCCGAGAAATTGTGTGAACGGCATCGGTCCAATGCCGGTTGGCGAGAATCGCTCCCGAAGAATTGGCGCGGCCCGAACCGCCATGAAAAACGGAAGGACAATGCCCATAAGACTTGAGAGCGTCGTCGTGGTTTTTGCTGACGAAGATGTTCGTAATCGAGCTCGCTTCCAATTAGAAAGAGGAAAAGAACGAGCTCGACGGTGCTCAGCACATCCAGTTGGCCAAGCGAACTCTAGGGAAATACACGCGCGCGGAGACATTGGGTGCGATGCGGCCAAGCACCGATGGGCCAAACAAAGCCTTGGCAATTTCACCGGTCACATGAGCCGTCCTGTTTACTTCCGTTGGAAGATATCGAAAGTGCGGAATTTCGCCGTCCCCAGTTCCAGAAGTCTTGGCCAGACTGCAGGTAAAAATCGCAGGAAAAATGGAATAACTCCGCGGCAATCCAGTTATCTATATCGACACGTGCCAAGTTCGGTATCGGAAATCGTGGAAACTGCACGACCGCCAGGTGTTTTCGTTTGCGGTTCCAAAGCTTCATTGCTTAATCACTTGCTCTGAGCATTTCTAACTATGATCTGGCGACCGGTCTTCAGGATGTCCGTGGAACAGACAAGCCATGTCCAATTGCAATCCAGAATGAGAGAGATGGCTCTGTCACTTTATGGACCGCGTCAGCTTTTCCGAGACACAATAGTACGCTCACTGGGACCGCAATGGCCTCTTCCTGAAGCCTGCGGTCCATTCATTCTATGGAGGAGTAGATGCGATTTTTTCGATTCAAGGATGCGGCATTGTTTCTATGCTCGCTGACGGTCGCCAGTATTGGGATCAATGCTACGGCGCCAGTTTCTCAAGCCCAGACCATCACAACCGGCGCATTGAGCGGTGTTGTTGCCGATGCGACCGGTGCGGTGGTTCCAGGCGCGAATGTGGTCGTGATCGATGCGGCCACAGACGCCAGGCAAACGGTGATGACGAACGCAGCAGGTCGCTATACGGTTGGCCTGCTCAAGCCCGGCACGTATAGAGTGACAGCCTCGGCAGCCAGCATGAAGTCGGATACCCGTGAAGTCTCGGTGATTCTCGGCGTCACGGTTTCAGGAGACATCACTGTGACCCCGCAGGGCGACAACACAGTTGTCGAAGTGAGCGAGAGCGTGCTGCCACTGGTGGACACCCAGAACATAGCGCTGGCGACCACGTTCAACGAGCAGCAGATTCAAGATTTGCCCATGCCGGGCGGCGATGTAACCACGGTGGCCTTTACCTTGCCCGGGGTGGTGGTGAATGCCGGCGGCGAATTCGGCAACTTCAGCTCTGACGGCTTGCCAGGAATTTCGAATCTCTTTGTGCTGAATGGATTCGATAATCAGGACCCGTTCCTTAACCTGAACAATTCAGGCAGTTCGAACCTGACTCTGGGCCAGGGTGAGTTGGCGGACGCAACGGTCATCCAGAATGCCTACAACTCGCAGTATGGCCGCGCAGCCGGGGCCATTGTCAGCTACACCACCAAGTCGGGCGGCAACAAGTATCACGGCGAGGCCTCTTACAACTACAACGGCACCGTACTGAACGCCAACGGCTGGTTCGCCAACGATACCAACACTCCGCGGCCGCATGCGGTCTCCAACGAGTGGGCGCTTAACGGCGGCGGACCCATCCTCAAGGACAAGCTCTTTTTCTTTGCCGATTATGAGGGTCTGCACTATGTGCTGCCTTCCAGCGGGTTTGTCTCACTGCCTACTCAGGAGTATGAAAGCTATACGCTAAATACCATCCCGGCAGCATCTCAAGCTACCTATAAACAGCTATTCGACCTCTATAACAACTCGCCGGTTCACTCTACTGCAACACCCTATGCGGCGAACGGCGGCGGATGCGGATCGCTGGCCGGAGCCGTCACACCGGACGGCACCACTCTGGGTTCCAATTCGCCATGCGTCCTCAGCGGCTTTGCCCTGGCCAATAACATCAATCAGGAATTTCTCTTCACTGGACGCGGCGATTGGGTTCTCAACGACAAGCACAAGATCTATGCCCGCTACAAACTCGACCATGGTACTCAACCTACGTCAACCAGCTTTATCAGCCCGTCTTTCAACGTACTCTCAATCCAACCAGAATACGAAGGGCAGTTCAACGACAGCTACACCATCTCTCCGAGATTGATCAACACGGTTGTGCTTGCAGGAAACTGGTACACTGCCTTCTTCGGCCCGCAGAATGTCGCGGCCTCCCAAGCCGTGCTCCCCTTCTACGGGGACTTCGAGATTGGCGCCGATGGAAGCGGAACAGCCCAAGTTCCGGGCCTGAGCAATATCGGGATTCCTTTCTTCGAACCTCAAGGAAGAAACGTGACTCAGTATCAACTCGAGGAAGATCTGAGCTGGACCCGCGGCAAGCATAGCCTCAAATTCGGCGTCAACTTCCGTCGCGATGATGTGGAGGACTTTGACGCGCAGGAAGAGCAATCCTTTCCACTGCTGGCCGTCTTCAGTCTGAACGATATTGCACAAGGCGGACTGAACACGCCCAATTCACAATTTGGCGGTGGCAATGAGTTCCAACAGGCGTTCCCCAATTCGGATACTGCACGCCTGGCCTTGTATAACGTGGGTTTTTACGCTCAGGACGAGTGGCAGATTATGCCCAAACTGAAGCTGACAGTCGGGGCTCGCGTGGACCGCACCGGCTCCCCGCTCTGTCGCGGCAACTGCTTCTCTCAATATGGTGGCAACTTCCCCAACGCGGCTGCCTCGCTCACCACCCCCTACAGCAGCGAAATCAACCCGTCCAATGCCCATCCCTTCTCTGTTGAGCCGATTGAGTTCCAACCCCGCTTCGGGATTAATTACCAACTGGATGACAAGACGGTTGTACGCACCGGCGTGGGCCTTTTTGCCGATCTCTATCCGAACGTATTCCTTGATTCCGCATTTGAGAATTTCCCCAACGACAACACTGAAACAATACTTGCCGGCAACATCGCCAGCAGCGGAGCAGGCAGCGTGTATGCGAATGCAGCCGGCGGCAACAGCGCAGTGCAGAATGGATTCACTACCGGTTCCGTCACTTCACTGAACAATGCCCTGACAGCACAAGGCATTCCCTTCAATCCGCCCACCCTTGGAGCCTATTTTCCCGGAACCTTTCATGAGCCGGGGTATGTTGAATACAGCCTGCAAATTCAACGCCAGTTGAGGAAGAGCGACGGCATCTCCCTCACCTATGCAGGTAACCATGGCTACAATGAGATCATTCAAAATCCTTATGTCAATGCGGCCAGTGGTTTTTTCAACAACGCAACAGGAACTTGGCAGTTGACACCCGCAGGAGCGTTCGGCGCACTTCCTGCCGCACCGCCTGATCCCAGCTTCAGCACGGTGAACTCGTTCACCAACAACGCACGCTCTAACTACAACGGCTTGAGTATCAGCTATACTCACCAGGGGAACGGCGTGACCGGCCACCTGAGCTACACCTACAGCCATGACCTGGATGACACCTCAAACGGGGGTGTCGGTGACAACGAGCCCTTCAATGCTGGATCGCTTGGCAAGCAGCTCACCCCCAGCCTCAACGGCGCAGGGAACCTCAACTATTCCAATGCAGACTACGACATCCGCAATGACCTTGTGGGGGATGTGGTCTATGAGGAACCTT
>Ga0302320_10026001_pt1 | contig 11355 bp, 15 predicted proteins | sample Bog_T0_3_FD_202130 | JGI IMG/M metagenome (GOLD analysis project Ga0302320, IMG submission 202130) | Peat permafrost microbial communities from Stordalen Mire near Abisko, Sweden - Bog_T0_3 | ecosystem: Environmental > Terrestrial > Soil > Wetlands > Peat | place: Sweden: Abisko, Stordalen Mire... | reverse complement strand
GAAAAAAGCACTTTTGTCTTGGGGCTTTTTAATCTCCTTCAACACATAACTCAGAAGCCCTCGACCTGGTTTCCAATTAGACCTGGAAGATGCCTCTATGCGCACTCAGATTTACACGGAAATATTTATAGAAAATCGCTTACTTGCCTGAGGCGGCTGGCTGAGTTTGGCTGTTTTTCTCCGGCGGCAACTGCACAATCACTTCATTCGGCTTGGCATAGTGCATCTGCTCCCGTGCAACCTGGTTAATTGCGTCGGGATTGGACTTGAGCCGCTCGACGCGGTCGCGCAGGCGACCATTCTCTTGATTCAGATCGTCAATCTCTTTGCGCAACTGGCGGTCCTCGGCGCGCTTCTCGATCCAAACACGCAAGCCATTCTTGCCGTTCACCCCTTGCCAGACGAGCAGGAGTGCCAGCGACACAGCAACGACGGAGGCCGCAGGACGCCAAGCCCGCAGCATCCAGTTCAGCGCGCGTTCAGGCAGGGCGGCGGGAACAGCTTCGTCCCCGCTCGCCTCGGCATTCTTCCCAGTTTGCACGTTCTTGTCTTGCATCGACCCGCCTTTATTCGAGTACAAACGCTTTGGCCGCTGTCTGGAGCGCTTCCGAGTCCAACTCGCTGCGCGCTTCAGTATAGGCTCGCACCACAGGCTCAGTCCCGGAGAGCCGATAGCAGACCCAGGAGCCATCTTCCAGAATCAGCTTAAGCCCGTCAGTCCGAACAACGCTTGCGACCTTGCGCCCGCCCAGTTCTGCCGGATCAGCCTTCAACTTCTCAGTGAACGCGGCCATGTCTTGAGAGGTCAAGCGGAAGTTGGCGCGAATCGGATAGAAGGAACCAACCTTGGCAAATAGCTCCTTGAGCTGCGCGCCCAGGCTCTGGCCGCGCTTGGCCACCATCTCGGCCACCAACAGGCCAGCCAGCACGCCATCTTTCTCCGGCACGTGCCCGCGAATCGTCAGCCCCGCCGACTCCTCACCGCCAATGGCGATCTTGTCCTGGTTGATCAGCTCACCAATATACTTGAAGCCCACCGGCGTCTCATAGAGCGGCACCTTGTGGTACTCCGCCAATGCATTGATGAGGTTGGTCGTGGCCACGCTCTTGGCCACGCCGTTGCGCCAGCCGCGCGTCTCCACCAGGTAGTCGAAGAGTAGGGCAATTATGTAATTCGGCTGTATGAATGTGCCGTCCGCGTCGACCACGCCAAAGCGGTCCGCGTCGCCGTCGGTAGCAATGCCCAAGACCGCGCCCGTCTCCTTCATCTTGGCCTTGGCGTCGCCCAGCAGATGGTCGTCAGGCTCCGGCGCATGACCGCCGAAGAGCACGTCGCGGTAGTCGTGAACCGTCTCGACAACCACACCCGCCGCACGCAAAATCTCCGAGCTGTAGCCGCGCCCCGCGCCCCAGAACGGATCGTAGACCACCTTGATTCCCGAATCGGCGATGGCCTTCAGGTCCACCAGTTCAGCCAGCCGCTTCAGGAAGGCGGGCTTCACGTCGGCGGTTTCAAAGCCTGTTTCGGGAGAATTGGCGGAGGGGATCGCCGCGCCGCTCGTTTGCAGCGCAACAATTGCCGCTTCGATCTTCTTCGTCACGTCGGGCAGCGCCGGAGCGCCGTCGTGCGTGGAGAACTTGATGCCGTTGTACTCCGGCGGATTGTGCGAGGCGGTAAAGTTGATGGCGCCCGAGGCCTTCAGCTCGCGAACAGCAAAGGCAATGGCCGGTGTCGGCGCGGCTTCAGAGATGATGATCGGTGTTATGCCGGCTCCGGCCAGCACCCGCGCCGCCTCGGCCACAAAGCTCTCACCCAGAAAGCGCGGGTCGCGGCCCACCAGCACGCGATGCGGCTCCGGTTGCGTCTTCACATAGGCGGCGATCCCTGCCACCGCCAGCCGGATATTGGCCACGATAAACTCGTCGGCCACAATCGCCCGCCACCCTGAAGTCCCAAATCTGATCCCTGTCGCCATCGTCTTCTCCCTGGGCCGCGTTCATCGGCCCCAACTTCATAGTGCCTCAGTCAAGTTTAACCGGCAACCCGAAGACTGCAATACGCACGCTTGATATGGAGGATGGGATGATGACGGCAGAGAGATTACAGCGCGGGTAGCTGCAATTGGCTGGGATGTACCGCCTGAATATTCGCATAACGCAGGAAATCAGGCTGATTCAGTGTAAGAATGCGGGTCAAGCCGTAAACTTGCATGATCGCAACCAGTCGCGCATCATGCACCTGTACGCCGCGCACTTGATTGGTAATCACCAACCGGCGCCATGTCAAATAGACTTCCTCATTGTCGGGCAGGAACGTCATTGTGCGTTCAATTCGCTCAATGCATTGGTTGGTGTCGGAGATGGAGAGTCCATAACCATTTCGTTCCACAGGCCTGGTACAAACATTCCAGAATTCGGCGATGTTTTGCAGCGAGTAACAAGTTTCTGTTCCACGCCTACCCAACTCATCCAGAGCTGCTCTGACGAGTTGGTGCTGGGGATCGTCTGGCCTGAACATCCGCAGAAGGACATTCGTATCGATCAAATACCTTGGCGCATGCGACATCAGTCGTGGTCCTGGTAAAAACTCTCGCGGGTAAAGGCTTCATCCGGAAGTCGGGGGATTTTATCCGAAAATTCAGCCATTTTCTGGAGGAATTCTTCCATATTCATTCTCGGCTTGGCCAAAAGGACAGGCTTCGGAGACACGTGCGCGGCATTGTCGATCAGGCTCTCGACGTAGCTCTCCGGCGTCAGGCCGCGGGCCTGAACTTGCATGGCAATCTCATCCGGGATGGTGACCGTGATCTGCATAAGAAAAGCCTAGCAGGACGGGAGAGAAAATGCCATGGCAGGAACACAGGAAATACGATAGCCGTTGCCCGCGCGTCTATACTTGAGAAGCGATGATTCCTTTTATCCACATCTGGTTTCTGAATATAAAGACCTTCGGGCTGATGGCCTGGGTGGCCGCCATGGTGGCCGCTCTGGTCTTGGACCGCAGCTTCCGCCGCGCCCGCGTTACCGTGAATGGGCAGGGGGCCGACGCCATCAGCATTGTGGCCATTACGCTGGTGGCGGGCATTCTCGGCGCAAAATTGTGGCACGTTCTGGATTCCCCGCTGGAATTTCATTACTTGGGCTGGGCGGTACTGTGGGATTCGGCGGGCTTTGCCTGGTTTGGCGGGCTGGTCTTCGGCACCTCCGCGCTGCTGCTGCAAGGCTGGAGAGCCAAGATCGGTGCTCTGCGCACTCTGGATCTGGCCGCTCCGGCTGCCGCCATCGGCTACGGCATCGGACGCATCGGTTGCTTTCTCTCCGGCGATGGCTGCTACGGCATCGAGATCCAGCCGGTTCATCTGTTTTCCTTCACTTTCAAGCCTTGGGGCATGGCCTTCCCGAATGGAATTGAGCCGGTCTTTGTTCCCGTCTATCCAACCCCGCTGTATGAACTGGCCGCCGGCCTGCTTATCGGCGCATGGCTGTGGTGGCGCGCCGGCAAGCCGCAAGCTATCGGCGCAATATTAGGCCAATACTTTATGCTGACTGGAACGGCGCGCTTCCTGGTCGAATTTCTCCGCCGCAACCCCAGGGTTTTGTGGGGCTTGTCAAACGCCCAACTGGCCAGCGTGGGATCGATCTTCGTGGGCATTCTGCTGATTGGCTGGACCGCGCGGCGTTCAAAGCTGGAGCCGGATGCGCTTCCGCTTGTGGAACTCGCGCATTGACCCGCAACTTCCTTCGTCCTATCCTGAAACTAGATCCGGCAATCGGAAGCGCGTCCGGAAAGGATGATTTCCATGAGCAGCAATCTACAAATACCGGTCCCCATTTCCGCGGCCAAGGCACGCTCCAGCCTGGGGCAGATCATCCGCCGCGCCTCGGGCGAAAATCCCGAGCGTTTTGTGATCGGCTTGCGAGGAGGCCCCAAAGTGATTGTGATGGGCTTGGAAGATTATCTTGATACGATTGCACCGAAACCAGATATTTTGGCCAAAATGCACGCCATTTCTATCGCCAACGGCACCGACAAGATGACGATGGAAGAGATCGATGCCGAGATTGCCGCCTGCAGGGCGGAGCAGCGAGCCTTGAATGCCGATTCCGTCCGTGTTGCTTGATACCAATATCCTGGTTTCAGCCAACCTCAACCCGCTTGGACTGGAGCAGATGGTTTACAGCCATGCTCTTCAGCATTCACTCCGACTTTTCGTTTCAACTCCCATTCTTCTCGAATACGAATCTGTCTTGCGTCGGCCCAAGTTCCGCTTTCCGCACGAAGAAGTTACGGAATCCCTCGCGCAAATTCGCCTGAACAGCACTTTCATCGTTCCCACAACGACCCTCTCGGTCTCACCCGATGAGAGCGACAATCGTTTTCTGGAGTGCGCCGAAGCCGCGCATGTGGATTTCCTTGTGACCGGAAACCTGCGGCATTTCCCTGCCGTCTGGAAATCAACACGAATTATCAACGCGCGAGAATTGGTCGAGTCCGTCTTCCATCTCTGACGTGAACAAAATAGGATGAAATCATGACTCTCAAGGGAAAGATCGTCTTCGTTACCGGAGCCTCGTCGGGCATAGGAGCAGCCACGGCGTTGGCCTTTGCCGCCGAAGGCGCGCGGCTGCTGCTGGCTGCCCGCCGCATGGAGAAACTGGCCGCCGTGGCCGCGGAAGCTCTCCAGCGCGGAGCCGAGGCCGTCCACACGCTCAGCCTGGATGTGCGCGACCGCAAGGCCGTCGAACAGACCGTCGCCGCGCTGCCCGCAGAGTGGGCGGCCATCGATATTCTCGTCAATAACGCCGGTCTCAGCCGCGGCCTGGAGAAGCTTTATAAGGGCAGCATCGATGACTGGGAAGAGATGCTCGACACCAACGTCAAGGGGCTGCTCTATGTGACCCGCGCCTTGGTTCCGGGGATGGTGGAGCGGGGGCGCGGCCATGTGGTCAACCTGGGTTCAACAGCGGGCGAGCTGACCTACCCCGGCGGAGCCGTTTATTGTGCCAGCAAGGCTGCCGAGCGGGCCATCAACGACGGCTTGCGCCAAGACCTGCTGGGCACGCCCATCCGCGTCACCACGGTGGACCCCGGCATGGTGGAGACGGAGTTCAGCGTCGTCCGCTTCCACGGCGACACGGAGCGCGCCAGCAATGTTTACAAGGGCGTCAAGCCGCTCACGCCGGAAGACGTGGCGGACGCGATTGTCTGGGCCGCCAGCCGCCCAGCGCATGTGAATATTGCGCGGGTGGTGCTGACCCCGGTGCAGCAGGCCAACTCCCTGCTCTTTCACCGGGAACACTGAACGCGGATAGGGGAAGGCCGAAAAACCGGCAGAAAAAAACCCGCTTCACGCGGGCTGGTCTAGTTGATTGCCTGAATCTGTCCTTCGATCTGTTCCAGCGCTGCCAGCAGTGCACTCCGCCGTGCCGGATTTGATGTCTTTTGCGAGAGAATATTGCTTCTCTGCAAATTCAGCGCTTGTTTCTGGCGCTCTCGCTCCGCTCGTGCAAATTCTGTTAGACGCCGTTTTTCCTCGTTGATAGCACCGCTGCCCGGACCGAAATCCGGGTTCTGCATGGCCGTTGCCATTTATTCCTCCAGAAAGATTATTCTTCTAACCTCGTGCCTATTCCTATTCTACGGGGTTTTAGCCGTCTTGCGTCCCGCTTGGTGAAGCAGTCCACGCGGTAGGCCTTGCGGGGTCGTCTTGCGGAAAAGCGAACGGGCTGTTGTCCGGCATTGATTCTTTGGATCTTGCCGGTAGCGCCGAGCCTTGGGGAGTCGGAGGGGAATCGGAGAAAATCTCCCATTTGCATCGAACATAAAATCCATTTATTGTGGTCTGGCCGCAACTTTACAGGTGCATAATGAATTTCAAGGTTCTCGCCGCTGTTTTTCTCCTTGCTTTTACTGCCGCCGCAACCGCCCAATCCGCCCCCATCCGGCCCCGGATCACCGGCATCTCGCACCTCGCGGTCTACACCTCAGATCCCGTAGCCGCAGACCACTACTACCGCGAGATCATCGGCGCGGCCAAATTGCCCGACCCCGAAGATCCGCGCGGCGTGCGCTACGCTATCAACTCGACGCAGTTTATTGAAGTGCTGTCGCTGCCCGCCGGAGCCGGGATCAACCGCCTGGACCACATCGCGTTCAACACCAGCGACGCCGAGGGCCTGCGCAAGTATCTGGCCGCCAAGGCCTGGAAGACTCCGGCAAAAGTGGAAAAAGGCGTCGACGGCAGCCGCTGGTTTACCGTGCTTGATCCGGAGGGCAACAAGGTCCAGTTCGTCGAGCCGCCGCGCCTGCCCGTGGAAATCAATGCTCCCAACGTCATCGGCCGCCACATCATCCATATCGGAATCCTGGCACATAGCAGGGCCGTCGAGGATACCCTCTATCGCGATCTGCTCGGCTTTCGCCCTTACTGGTTTGGAGGCATGAAGGAGGGTAAGCTCGACTGGGTCAGCCTGCAGACTCCCGACAGCCACGACTGGCTCGAATATATGCTCACCAGCGGCCCATCCGGCTCAGGAATCCCGGCCAGCATCAACCAGCACGATCTGGGCGTCCTCGACCATCTTTCGATTGGAGTGGTCTCAGTGGATGAGGCCTACGGCAAGCTCGAAGCCGGCAATCGCCTGACCGGCGTCCACGACGCGCACACGCAGATCGGCAAGGACGGCAAAGGCCAGTTCAATCTCTACGATCCCGACGGAATCCGCCTGGAGTTGATGAACTTCCACGCTACGGAAAAACCCTGCTGCTCGCCCTTCACCGCCGATGACCCGGCAGAGTAACAAGGAATTTCGCAAAACGGGCTGCTGAATGAATCTACTTCAGCAGCAGCCCAAATACTGTGGCCACAATCCCCACTGCGGATGCCCCTACCCCGGCAAACCAATAGATGCGCTTCTTGGTCAGCAGGGTAATCGATGTAATGACCAGACCAATCTCCAACAGCGCCTCGCCCAGATCGAAGTGGTCGCCCTTTCTCTCGGCCAGCTTAACCTCTTCTTCAAAGGCCTCGGCTTGCTTTTTTTCTGTCTCCAAATCCTCGGCCCACTTGTCCTGGTGGCTGGCGTAGCCCTTGGCGATCTTGCCGGCGGCTTTCTGGTCAGCGATGGTGACCACGTTTAGAAGATCGGTCACCAGAGCCGTATCGTAAGCGCGATTCTTCTTGGCCTGGTATTCATTCCATGTATCGCTGGCCTTAGCCTGGTTCAAGATCGCCTCGGTGTGCGAGCGGTGGCCCAGCACGGTTACGACGGCTACCAGTACCGCCAGCAGCGTCATCGTCAGCGCCACCGGCATCATCGCCTTATCGTGCTCGGCGTGCTCTGCGTGTTCGTGCAACTCTTGCGCTTCGTTGGCTTCCATGGGGCTGATTCTCCTCCACTTTTTGGGCAAATATATGCCATTGAGAAAGGCTGTGAATTCATACTGAGAGCCAATTGGCCTTCTGCTGTATAAAGGTTATCAGCATTGCGGACTGCGTTTGCCGCGCATTTCGCAAGGACGACAGCTTGAGATGCGCTTTCATTGGGGCTTTACAGATGTGCGATTGGACAGGCAGGGGAAACACCGGTGTTGCCCAAAAGCAACGACGGCCCTGCTGAGAACAGGGCCGCCATCTCTCAATGAAAGGAGGCGAAAGTCATGTTGCGTATCAATATGCACTTCCGTCTTGCAATCCACTTGCCTTGCCGGTGGATTGCTGCTCTGTTCCGCCTGAAGGGGTAGAACAGTAACCGGCTTCCGGAGGGGTGAGGCCTTCCGGAAGTCACTTATAGTGTACCACGATTCAAAAAATGGAAGTCAACATTTGTCCGGTAAAGATACACCAACGCTTCAGCTTCATGTCGAACTCTTTGGGGAAATACGTTATCGGACCTTAGACCTGTCAGTCAAGAAGAGGACGTTTACCGCCTAAAGTTACAGCTATACATAGCATAGCTGGTGTTAACTGATTCGACTCGATTTTGTCGGCTATTGCCCGTAATGCCAGTGCCACAGCTTCACAGTCAGTTGCTCCACTGGTACGCACATCAAGACTATCAATCTGGGCGATCCACCTATCGTCTTGCTCGTGAACGCAAACGATTTCAATCTCTGATTTCATACCAGAACCTCCATGAGAAACCAATTCCGCTGAAAATGAGTCTACTCCAATTCCACTACTTCCGCTTCCACCGCACGCCATCCTTGGAGTCTTCCAGCACCACGCCCTTTTCCGCCAACTCTTTGCGAATCGCGTCGGCGCGGGCAAAGTTGCGCTGCTTTTTCGCTAAACTCCGCTCTTCCACCAGAGCATCGATCGCCGCATCCGTCAGCCCTTGGCGCGCCACGAGCTCGGGAGCAACCTCGCCCATCCGCCCCGCCTGCTTCGCCCACTCCAGCGCTTTTTGTGTCAGCTCGGCGTCGCGGTCCTCCAGCACGTCAAAGACTGCGTCAAAACTCCCCAGCACCGCCAGAATCGCATCGCGGTCGCCCGACTTCAGCTCTCCCCGGTCCAGCGCCGTATTGGCCGTGCGCACCAGGTCGAAGATTGGCGCCCGCGCTTCGGCCGTGTTCAAATCGTTGCTCAGCGCGGCAATGTACTCCGCCTGCGCCTTCTTGGCCGCTTCTTGCAGCGCAGGATTCACGCCTGGAGCAAATTGCACGGCAATCAGCCTTTGGCTGAAGGTCCGCAGCCGCTCGATTGCGTTGGTCGCCTCAATCAGCCCGTCGAAAGTAAAGTTGAACTGATGCCGGTAAGGCACCGAGATCAGCGCCAGGCGAATCGCCGACGCCTTGTATCCCTTCAGCAACAGATCCCGCAGCGTATAAAAGTTTCCTTCGCTTTTGGACATCTTGCGCCCGTCCACCAGCAGGAAGCGCACATGCATCCAATGCCGGGCAAAGGGCTTATGCGTCGCGCTCTCGCTCTGCGCAATCTCGTTCTCGTGGTGCGGAAAGATCAGATCCTCGCCGCCCGCGTGCAGATCGAAGCTCTCGCCCAGGTACTCCATCGACATCGTCGAGCACTCGATGTGCCAACCCGGACGACCGCGCCCAATCGCCGTGTCCCAGGAGGTCTCGCCGGGTTTGGCCGCCTTCCACAGCGCAAAGTCCCGCGCCGAGTCCTTCTCATACTCGTCCACATCCACCCGCGCCCCATCTTCCATTCCCGACAGATCTTTCTTGCTTAATTTTCCATACTCCGGAAAGGCCGCCAGGCGAAAGTACCAGCTCCCCTCCTCCGTCTGGTAAGCCGCCCCGGTCGCCGCCAGCTTCTGGATCAACTGGACCATCTTTGGAATGTGCTCGGTAGCCCGCGCCATCACCTCTGGCCGCTGCACCCGCAGAGCCTCCAGATCCTCGAAGAAGGCCCGCTCATAGACCGCCGAATACTCGCCAATCGGAATCCCGGCCGCCGCCGCGTTGCGGATGATCTTGTCGTCCACGTCGGTTATATTCATCACGTGGCGCACCGCTGTGCCGCTCAGCAGCAGAAACCGCCGCAGCACGTCCACCTGTAAAAATGTGCGAAAGTTCCCGATGTGCCCGTAGTCGTAGACCGTCGGCCCGCAGGCATACATTCGCAGCGTTTGTCCGTCGGCCGGCGTCACCGGGTCAATCTCGCCCGAAAGGGTATTGAAAAGCCGCAGAGTCAACACACGATCTTCTTGCCCGTTCATACGCAACAAAGCAATTGAATTAGCTATTTTCAGCTTTTCCGATTGTAGCAGCGGCAGGATTCCGCGTATTGATTCCGCATATTAGATAGGATGGAAGTTTTTCTCAGACCAGCACCGGCAGCGTAGGCATTTCGCCCTGCGCGCGCGCTTCCGTGACCACAACTTCAAGCTGCGCAAGGACTTCCTCCACGGTCATGGTATAAATCTCGCGCCGCGCGTCGTAGCCTTCCTCAATCAACTGCTTCAGGAAGCGGCCCGCGATCTGCGCCGCCAACTGGTCGGTGATCACCTTGCCGGTCTGTTGCTTCTGCCGGCCCCAGGCTTCCAGAGGCAAAGCGATCCACATCGGCCGGCCATTGACTTCAAAGCGCACATCGACGGCGTCGGCGTGGCGCGTGGCGATGGCCACCAATGTGCCCTTCCAGCGGCAATGCAACTCTTCGCCGCTCCAGCGATCGGTCACGCGGAAATCTTCATACATCCTCCTAGCCTATCTTTCTCCGCGCCCCCCGGCAAGCAGGGATTGGACTCTTTCAATATTGTCCGTTCAACCGTAATGAAATGAATAGGTTGCAAATCAAAAAATAAAACTAATCCTTTCTTGGGTTTTCCACTCAATTCATGGATTTCCCAGCCGATGAAAGAAACAGAGGGAACTTGACGCCATGATTATTTCGATTCCGATTTCTGACACCGTAGTTCGCGCCGCACAAGATCGCAAAATGGCCCTTGATGAATTTGTGGATATGCTGATCGACAAAGGCATGGAAACAGCAACCGGACGCCCAATAGTGACCAGTGCTATCGACCGGATTCGCGCCTTGCACACGGATGCTGCTGCCCCTAGACGGTAGGGTGCGGGCGAACTCAAGCGGAATGCAGGTGGACGCCCAGGTTGGCGCGCTGATAGACTGATGGGGTTGCAGTCGCAGCGCCTTCGCCGTGCGGAGCCGTCTGCCAGTCTAGAGACGAAGGATCAAAAGAGACCCCGTGGACACTCAAACCCGTCATTCCCTGAAGCAGAACAGCTTCGCCCAAGTTACCGCAAACAGTGTGAGCTGGCTGAGCGGTCATCGCTCCAGCGTACAGCGCTGGGTCATTGTTTCCATCGCCGCGCTGGCGGTTGTCGTAGCCGGTTTAGGCTTCACTGCCTGGTCCTCCGGCAAGGCTCAATCAGCCCTCAACGAAGCGTTGGATGTTTACAGCGCCCCGCTGGTGCAGCCTGGAGCTCCCGCCGGCAATGGAAGCTACGCCAGCAACGCGGATCGCGCCAAAGCCGCCAATCAACTATTTGCCGCCGTGGCCAGCAAATACGGCTGGCTCTCAGAAGGCGCCAAGGCCCATTATTTTGCCGGGGTTACCTACGAAGATCTGGGGAACAATAGCGCGGCGGAGACGGAATTGAAGGCCGCCGCCAGCTCTTGGAATCGGAATCTCGCCAATCTGGCCAAGCTGGCTCTGGCCGGACTCTATCACCAGACAAACCGCGATGCGCAGGCGATTGACCTGTACAACGCGCTCGCCGCCAAGCCATCGGATACGGTCTCCAAGGCTGTGGCGCAGCTTGATCTGGCGGATCTTTACGCCGCCACGGGCCAGCAGAGCCAAGCCAAGGCGCTCTGGGCCAAGGTGAAGGACGACGACAAGGAAGGCCCCGCCGGATCGCTGGCCGCG
>Ga0302320_10025999_pt1 | contig 11355 bp, 10 predicted proteins | sample Bog_T0_3_FD_202130 | JGI IMG/M metagenome (GOLD analysis project Ga0302320, IMG submission 202130) | Peat permafrost microbial communities from Stordalen Mire near Abisko, Sweden - Bog_T0_3 | ecosystem: Environmental > Terrestrial > Soil > Wetlands > Peat | place: Sweden: Abisko, Stordalen Mire... | reverse complement strand
CCGACCACTCCGTCCATCCACCGCGGCAGGGCGGCGGACTCGTCCGGGCCGGGGCGACCGCGGAACTTCCTGACGGCGGCGACCATCAGGTAGGCCCCGAGGACCAGCTTCACGATCCCGACCCAGGTGGCCTGGCCCGAGTGGGCCGACCGGTCGATGGCCCCGGCGATGGCGACGAGGACGCCCAGCAGCGCGCCGACGCCGATGATGAACCCCACCAGGAAGGCCGACGCGCTGGCCAGGGGCCTGGCCGTGAAGAGGAGGAGGATGGCCGGGATGATGTTGAGCGGCGAGATGGTGACGACCAGGGCCAGGGGGATGATGTCCCCGATGACCACCCTCACGCCAGGCTGCGACGGGTGACCACGTCACCGCACACGAAGGCCAGGGCCAGGCCGGCGGCGGCCAGGGCGTCCCGGCGCCCGATGGATCGGGCGCTGACCAGGCTGAGGGCCGTGTCCAGCGCATCGCTGGCCAGGGCGGCCGTGGTCCACCGACGGGTGTCGGCCGCGACGCCCGACCGGGCTGCGGTCACCGTCCCGATGCCGATCACCAGGTCCCGGATGCCGATGGTCCGCATGAGGAGGAGTGAGGCGGCCGAGGACGCCTCGGTGCCGGCCATGCGCATGGGGACGCCCGGTGCGGCGATCAGCACCACACCGACGGTGGCCCGGAGCCAACCCATCGTCGCCCCGCTGGTGGTCCGCATCGTCGCAGCGTAGCGAGGGGCAGCACCGGACGCCGGGCCCGCCCTCGCCGTCCCGAGCGCCAGGGATCACCTCTCGTCCCGACCGGTGGACCGGTCAGCCTGGCCGCCACTCCCCGTTTCCGGTCCGGTCGGAGGGGTACGACTCCTCCAGCATCCACGTACTGGGGCGTGGAGGGCGGCAGAGAGAAAGGGAGTCCGTTCCATGGCTACAGGAACCTCACGGAAGAAGACGCCGGCCCGGTCGGGGACCACGGCGGCCAGGGACGCCATCGCCGTCCTCAAGGCGGACCATCAGAGCGTCGAGCACCTGTTCGTCTCCTTCGAGGGCGCCGGCGATCGGGCCTACAAGACGAAGAGGCGACTGGTCGACCAGATGATCGAGGCGCTCTCCATCCATGCCTTCATCGAGGAGCAGGTGCTGTACCCCGCGGCTCGGAGCGAGGTCGCCTCGGCCGCCGATGACGTCCTCGAGGCGTTCGAGGAGCACCACATCGTCAAGTGGGAGTTGCAGGAGCTGATCGATCTCGACCCGTCGGACGAACGGTTCGTGGCCAAGGTCACCGTTCTCAGCGAGAACGTCCGCCACCACGTCAAGGAAGAGGAAGGGGAGCTCTTCCCGCTCCTCCGTTCGACACTGACCAAGGCGCGGCTCCACGAGCTGGGGGAGGAGCTGGACACGGCCCGGGCCGTGGCTCCTCATCACCCCCATCCCCGACTGCCGGCGGGACCGCCCGAGCACCAACTGCCCGACGCCGTGACCTCGGTCATCGACCGGGCCAAGGAGGCCGTCAGGTCGGTTCGTTCGGCCTCCTAGGCTCCCGGTCGGCCCGGACCCCGGTGGCGCGGGCCAGACGAGGTGCCGGGTCCCGCATGCGGGACGGAACTGTCGGGTGGTGGCACCCGGTCGGGCCGTGTGAGCCGCAACCGGACACCACCCCCGAACGGCGGAGGGAGTGGGATTCGAACCCACGGTGCCTTGCGACACAACGGTTTTCGAGACCGTCCGATTCGTCCGCTCTCGCATCCCTCCAGCTGGGATTCGTGCCACCAGCCGGCAGCCGGGCGGCACGAACGGCCCATGGTACAGGGGCCGGGACTCCCGGGGGACCACTGCCCCGAGCCGTGGCCGGCTCCGTCCGGGCCAGCTCAGGGCCGGGAACGCCGCTCCCCGAAGAACGCCGTCAGCTGGGCGGACGCCTCCGTGGCGCGGACCCCGGCGGTGACGGGCACCTCGTGGTTGAGCCGGGGGTCGGCACAGAGGTTGTAGAGCGATCCGCAGGCCCCGGCCTTGAGGTCGGCCGCCCCGAAGACCAACCGTCCCAGTCGGGATGCCACCAGTCCTCCGGCACACATCGGGCACGGCTCGAGGGTGACCACCAGGGTGACCCCGGTCAGTCGCCAGGTGCCGAGGGCGGCCGCCGCATCGCCCAGGGCCAGCAGCTCGGCGTGGGCGGTCGGGTCGTTGCGGGCTTCACGTTCATTGTGCCGCGAGGCCACGACCCGTCCCTCGTGGACGGCCACTGCGCCCACCGGGACGTCGCCGTGGCCGATGGCCACCGCCGCCTCGGCCAGCGCCAGCCCCATGGCCTCGTCGTCGGTCACCGCTGCACCCCCGCATCCCGGTCGTCGGGTCGGTCGATGGGCGCGCCGGTGTCCATAGAGCGGAGGCGGTGGGATTTGAACCCACGGTGAGTTTCCCCACACACGATTTCCAATCGTGCCGATTCGGCCGCTCTCGCACGCCTCCGGATGCTCGACCCCGCACCGGGCGGGCACCGGGGCCAACAGCCTGGACAGGCTACTCCGCGTCCCCGCTCCCCCTCGACGGCCACGGCCCCCGGCCCGGCGGAGGGGGGACGGGCCACCCGGTCGTGGGACTAACATCGGGTCGGTCCCGACGTTCCGTGCGACGGCTGGGTCCTGCGCAACGTGTTCCTGTGAATCGAGTCAGGGTCGGAAGGCAGCAGCTCTCAGCAGGTCAGCCCGTGTGCCGCAGTCAACCTGGCCGTCGCACCGAACGCCGGGACCGGTGCGTCCCGGGGGACGGAAGGCACCGCTCGCGTGGCCGATAGGCTCCCCCGACGTGGCCGACGCTCCCGACGACACGCCGTACCAGTCCCTGTACCGGCGTTTTCGTCCGTCCACCTTCGCCGAGGTGCGGGGCCAGGACCACGTGGTGCTGGCCCTGCGGAACGCCGTGCGTGACGGCCGGGTGGCCCACGCCTACCTGTTCAGCGGGCCCCGGGGCACGGGCAAGACGTCCACGGCCCGGATCCTGGCCAAGGCCCTCAACTGCACCGACCTCCACGACGGCGAGCCGTGTGGGGTGTGCGCCTCCTGCATCGAGGTCACCAAGGGCACCTCGCTCGACGTCCACGAGCTGGACGCAGCGTCGAACAACGGCGTCGACGCCATGCGCGACCTGGTGTCGCGGGCGGCACTCGGGACGCCGGGCCGCCAGAAGGTGTACATCGTCGACGAGGTCCACATGCTCTCCACCGCCGCCTCCAATGCGCTGCTGAAGACGCTGGAGGAGCCGCCGGCCCATGTCGTGTTCGTGCTCGCCACCACCGATCCCCAAAAGGTGCTCCCCACCATCCGGAGCCGGACCCAGCACTTCGAGTTCCGGCTGCTCGGCCCCGAGACCCTGGGCGCCCTCCTCGACCAGGTGCGCCAGGAGGCCCACCTCGACGTGCCCGACGAGGCCCTCGACCTGGCCGTCCGACGGGGCCGCGGTTCGGCCCGCGACGCCCTCTCGGTGCTGGACCAGGTGGTGGCGTCGGAGTCGGTCGACGACGACCTGCCCGAGCTCGACGAGGTGGTCGAGGCGCTGGCCGAACGGGATGTGGGCCGGGCCCTGGTCGCCGTGGCCCATCTGTCCTCCGCCGGATTCAGCCCCCAGCAGCTGACCGGCGACCTGGTCGACCACCTCCGGCAGGGCTTCCTGGCCCTGGTGGCCCCGGAGCTGGTCACGGTGTCCGGGGCCGAGCACGCCGCCGTCGTGGACCGGGCCGGTCGGGTGGGCCTGGCCGCACTGGTCCGGGCCATGGAGGTCCTGGGCCAGGCCCAGGTCACCATGCGGGACGCACCCGATCCGCGGGTCAACCTCGAGGTGGCCCTCGTTCGGCTGGCCCACCCCGAGGCGGACGAGACGGTCGAAGCTCTGCTGGCCCGGATCGAGCGCCTCGAGGCCGCCGTGGCCCGCACCGGACCGGCGCCACAGCCCGCCCCCGGAGCGCCGTCGGCCCCGGCCCCGGCACTGGCCCCGGCCACGACCTCGGGGCCTCCGACGACCCCCGCCCCTGCCGCCCCCGAGACGCCGGCCCAGCCGGTGACCCGGGCGCCCGGTGCCAGCGCGCCCGGTGCCAGTGCGCCCGGACCCGACGGCGGGCCGCGTCGCCGGACGGTCGGGGCCGTGCGACGTCAGGCCGTGCCCGCGCCTCCCGCCGAGGCCGTCCCTCCGGTCGCCCGGGCGGAGGAGAGCGCCCCACCGCCGCCACCGGCCCCGGCGTCCCCGCCGCCGGCGCCGTCGGCGGCACCCTTCCCGTCGAGGGACGAGCTGGTGCAGGCCTGGGGCGACCACATCATCGGGCGGTTGCGGCCCAAGGCCAAGGCGCTCTTCCAGGCCGGCCGGTTCGTGGCCGTGGAGCAGGACCGGGCCGTGTTCGGCCTGCCCAACGAGACACACCGCACCCGCTGCCTCGAGGTGCAGGGCGAGATCGAGGCAGCCCTGTCCGACCACTTCGGACGGCCGGTGGGGATGGTTCTGGTAGTCGACGAGGCGGCCCCCGGCGCCGACGACGGCCCCTCCGCCGCTCCGCCCGCCGCCCCACCCCGACCGGCCCCGCCGCGTCCGGCCCGGACCGATGGGCACGACGACGGGGGGCGTCCCGGCCCGGTCGTATCGGACACGGTCCCGGACCGCTCCGACGAGGATGTCCCCGACGACGAGGACCTCTCGGCGTTCGACGAGTCCGAACTCGGTGCGGTGGCCGAGATCGACAACTCGGCCGAGGCCCGGGTGCTCCAGGCCTTTCCGGGCGCCGAGGAGGTCGTCTAGATGGCCATCTTCTCCGGCCCGCTCCAGACGCTGATCGACGAGCTCGGGCGCCTGCCCGGTGTCGGCCCCAAGTCGGCCCAGCGCATCACCTTCCACCTGTTGAAGGTGGCGCCCGAGGACGCCCTCCGCCTGGCCGAGGCCATCATCGCCGTCAAGGAGCGCATCACCCTGTGCACCCGGTGCTTCAACGTGGCCGAGGGCGGGCTGTGCGCCATCTGCCTCGACGACCGTCGGGACGGATCGTCGCTGTGCGTGGTCGAGGACCCGAGGGACATCGTGTCGGTCGAGAAGACGGGGGAGTTCTCGGGCCGCTACCACGTCCTCCAGGGCGCGCTCAACCCCATCGAGGGGATCGGCCCGGACCAGTTGCGGGTGCGCGAGCTCCTGGTCCGCGTGGACGAGGAAGGGGTCAACGAGATCATCCTCTGCACCAACCCCAACCTCGAGGGTGAGGCGACGGCCATGTACCTGGCCCGGCTGCTGAAGCCCATGGGGCTCACCGTCACCCGGATCGCCAGCGGCCTTCCGGTGGGCGGCGACCTCGAGTACGCCGATGAGCTCACGCTGGGCCGGGCCCTCGAGGGCCGACGCGAGGTCGACGCGTAGCCCCGGAGGGTCCTTCTGGGCGGCGATCCTCGTCGACGGGTGAGCGGCGGGGCGCGCCCATGGGGCACCATGAGGGCATGGAGTCCGCAGAGGGAGCCCCGATCCGCTACCTGTGGCTCCTCCGCCACGGCAAGGCGGCGTCCGACGCCCCCCGGGGGGGCAGCGACCGCGACCGTCCGCTCACCGGACGGGGACGCCGCGACGCCGCCGCCCTGGGCGCCCGCCTGTCCGGTGGGGTGCTCCTGCCCGGTGTGGAGGAGCTCCCGGCACCCCAACTGGTGGTCTCCTCATCGGCGGTCCGCACCCGCCAGACCGCCGATCTGGTGGTGCGGGCCATGGGCGGGGACGTCCCTGTCGACTCGTACGACGCCCTGTACGGGGCCGATCCCGACCTCGTGCTCCGGTACGTGCGTGAGATCGACGAGGAGGTCACCGGCGCCCTGGTGGTGGGGCACAACCCCACCCTCTACCAACTGGCCTGGCAGCTGCTGCCCGACCGGCGGGACGAGGGTGATGCCGGCGGCCGCACCCGGCTCGAGGCCCACGGCTTCCCGACCTGTGCCCTGGCCGTGCTGGGCCTGGCCGTGCCGTCGTGGGAGGACGTGGCCGACGGGTCGGCGACCTTGGAGGGCGTGTTCAAGCCCGCCTACTGATCCTCCGGGTCACAGTGTGCGGAGCACGGCGGCATCACCCTGGCCGCCGCCACCGCAGAGGCTGACCGCCGCCGTGCCGCCGCCCCGGCGCTTCAGCTCGAGCAGCGAGGTGAGGGCCAGCCGGGTGCCCGACATCCCCACCGGGTGGCCGAGGGCGATGGCACCACCGTTGACGTTGACGATGTCGTCGCCGATGCCCAGGGCGGCGGCCGAGGCGCACCCCACCGCGGCGAAGGCCTCGTTGATCTCGAAGATGTCGATGTCCTTGACGGTGAGGCCGGCCTTGGCCAGGGCCACCGAGGTGGCGTTGGAGGGCTGGTGGAGGAGGGACGGGTCCGGACCGGCCACCTGCCCGTAGCTCACCAGCTCGCCGAGGGGCGTCAGCCCCAGTGCCTCGGCCTTGGCCTTGGACATCACGATCACGGCCGCCGCGCCGTCCGAGATCTGGGAGGCGTTGCCGGCGGTGATGGTGCCGCTCTTGTCGAAAGCCGGCCGGAGCTTGCCGAGGGACTCGGCCGTCGTCTCGGGGCGGACGCCCTCGTCGGTGTCGACCACCAGCGGGTCGCCCTTGCGCTGGGGGACGCTGACCGGGACGATCTCCTCGGCGAACTTCCCGTCCTTGATGGCCGCCGCCGCCCGCTCGTGGGAGAGGGCGCTGAAGGCGTCCTGTCGCTCCCGGGACACGCCGTCGGCCCCGTTGTACCGCTCGGTGCTGAGCCCCATGGCGCACTCGTCGAAGGCGCAGAACAGGCCGTCGTACATCATCGAGTCGACCAGTGCGGCATCGCCGATCCGGTAGCCGCCCCGGGCGCCGGGCAGCAGGTAGGGGGCCTGGGTCATCGACTCCATCCCACCGGCCACCACGATCTCCGCCTCGCCGGCGTTGATCATGAGGTCGGCGAGGTAGATGGCGTTGAGGCCCGACAGGCAGACCTTGTTGACGGTGGTGGCGGGGACGCTCATGGGGATGCCGGCCTTGACGGCGGCCTGGCGTGCCGTGATCTGGCCCGCCCCGGCCAGGATCACCTGCCCCATGAAGGTGTAGTCGACCTGCTCGGGGGCCAGCCCGGCCCGCTCCAGGGCGGCGGCGATGGCGAATCCGCCCAGCTCGGTGGCGGCGAAGCCTCCGAGGGCGCCGGACAGCTTTCCGATCGGGGTACGGGCGCCTGCGACGATGACGGTTCCGGACATGTGGACCTCCGAGGCCTGGTGGCCTGCTCAGGCGGCGTTCCCCCCATGGGCCCGCCACAACGACTGCCCATGATATGGCCTCCAGCGGCCGGGCCACCACCCGGACCGGCCTGCGACGACGGGACCGCGGCCGTCGCGGCCGTGGTCGGGGATCGGCCGAGGAAGGGTGGCCCCCGGCGAGCTATCCTCGCTCCCCATGCAGGACTTCCTCACCGCCATCGACGCAGGTGCCAGCGGCGACGAGCTCGCCTCCATCCCCCTCCCCGAGGCCTACCGGGCCTCATTCGTCCTCCGGGACGAGGTGGGCATGTTCGAGGGGCTCCCCACCGAGGACAAGGATCCGAGGAAGTCCCTCCATGTCGGCGAGGTGGCCGTCCCCGAGCTGGCCCCCGACGAGGCCGTCATCGCCGTCATGGCCAGCTCCATCAACTTCAACACGGTGTGGACGGCCATCTTCGAGCCGCTGCCCACCTTCGGCTTCCTCGACCGCCTGGGCAAGGAGAGCGTCTGGGGCAGGCGGCACGCCCTCGACTACCACGTGGTCGGATCGGACGCCTCGGGCGTGGTCCTGCGGACCGGCTCGGCCGTGCGGAAGTGGAAGCCGGGCGACCGGGTGACCGTCCACTGCAACTACGTGGACGACCAGAGCCCCAGCGCCCACGACGACTCCATGCTGGCGGACAACCAGCGCATCTGGGGCTTCGAGACCAACTTCGGTGGCCTGGCCGATCTGGCCGTGGTCAAGGCCAACCAGCTGATGCCCAAGCCCACCCACCTCTCATGGGAGGAGGCCGCCGTCAACGCCCTGTGCAACTCCACTTCCTACCGGATGCTGGTGTCGAAGAACGGCGCCCACATGGAACAGGGTGACAAGGTCCTGGTCTGGGGGGCCTCGGGCGGCCTCGGGGCCTTCGCCGTCCAGTACGTGCTCAACGGGGGTGGCACGCCGGTGGGCGTGGTCTCGTCCCCCTCCAAGGTGGAGCTCCTCCACGACCTCGGCGTCGAGGCGGTCATCGACCGCAAGGCGGCCGCCTACCGGTTCTGGGCCGACGAGCACACCCAGGACGAGTCGGAGTGGCGCCGGCTGGGCAAGGACATCCGGAGCCTGGTCGGCGACGACGTGGACATCGTGTTCGAGCACCCCGGCCGCCAGACCATGGGCGCCTCGGTCTTCGCCGCCAAGCGGGGCGGGACCATCGTGACCTGCGCCGCCACGTCGGGTTACATGATCGAGTACGACAACCGCCACCTGTGGATGAAGCTGAAGACCATCAAGGGATCGCACTTCGCCAACTACCGCGAGGCGTGGGACGCCAACCAGCTGGTCTGTGAGGGGAAGATCCTCCCGCCGCTGTCGGCCGTCCACACCCTGGAGGAGGTGGGCGACGCGGCCTACCAGGTGCACCACAACCTGCACGAGGGCAAGATCGGCGTCCTGTGCCTGGCCCCCGAGGAGGGCCTCGGCATCGACGACCCCGAGCTCCGAGCCCGGGTGGGGGAGGACCGGATCACCCTGTTCCGGAGGCACGGGGCATGACCGAGCCCCTGCTCACCGAGATCGATCACGTGGCGATCGCCGTGCCCGACCTCGAATCCGCCATCGCCTACTACGCCGACACCTTCGGGGCCACCGTCGACCACCGCGAGCGGGTGGAGTCCGACGGGGTGGAAGAGGCGCTGTTGAAGGTGGCCGACAGCTACATCCAGCTCCTCACGCCGATCCGTGACGACTCGCCGGTGGCCAAGTACCTCGAGAAGAAGGGCCCGGGCCTGCACCATGTCGGCTACCGGGTGGCGGACTGCGCCACGGCCCTGCAGTCGGTCAAGGACCACGGTGGCCAGGTCATCGACCAGGCGCCCCGTCCGGGCTCGCGGGGGACCACGGTGGCGTTCATCCATCCCAAAGGGGCATTCGGCACACTGATCGAACTGGTCCAGGAGTAGGGCCGCAGGCCTCCGATGGACACCGCCGGCGCCGAATCCGTCGAGTCCCCGGCCGGTCCGGCGGTGCCCGGGTCGGCTCCCCTGGTCGGGCCGTCCATCGGGGTCCCGAGCATCCCCCCCGTGGGCGGGCGCAGCCTGGTGCCCTCGCCGGTGCCGTCGGTGGCCACGGTGGTGCCGCTGGCCACGGGCGGGCCGGTCCGCACCCGGCCCGACGGCTTTCCCGCCGGCGTGGCCGACCAGCTGCGGGCCTACGTCTATCTGCTGGTCGACCCGCGGACCGGGCGCCCCTTCTTCGTCGGCCGGGGCCGCGGCGACCGGTGCTTCCAGCACCTCGCTGAGGCCCGGGCCACCGACCCGGGCGTCGACGCCGCTCCGGAGGACCCGGTGCTGGACCGGATCCGGCAGGCCGAGTCCACCGGGCGGGAGGTGCGGGTGGACATCCTCAGCTACGGGCTGAAGGGCGCCGAGGCCGACCGGGTCGCCCGGGCGGCACGTGACGTGCTGGGCCTGGCCACCGGGCCGGGCGACGGGGGCGGTCGCACTGCGGCCGCCGAGCTCGGGGCGCGCCTGGCCAAGCGGGCCAAGTTCAAGCACGCCCACCCGGTGGTCCTCCTGCGCGTGGGTCCCGGGTCCGACCACGCCTACGAGGCGGTGCGCCACCACTGGCGGGTGGGCCGACGCTGGGTCGACCTCGACTCCCCCCGGTCCCCACGGTGGGCCGTGGTGGTCGTCGGGGACCTGGTGGCCAACGTCTACCGCCTCGAGAGCTGGGAGCCCACCCGGGGCGGCACCGGGCCCGCCGGGGCCGGCGGCCGGTACTCGTTCGTCGGCACCGTCGACGTCGAGCTCGAGCGGCGCTACCGCGACCGGAGCGTGGCCCCCTACTTCGGTGACGGCGCCCCCGCCCCGGTCACCTACGTGTGGTGCGGGCCCCACTGGGTCAACGCCCCGCACTGATGGGACCCGGCGGATCTGAGTTCTGGCGGCGGGTCAGATAGCCTCAGGTCCATGGATCACCCCATGACCCAACGTCTCGAGGAATTGGCCGAGCGCCGCGAGCAGGCCCGCAACGCGGGCTCGCCCCGGGCGGTCGAGAAGCACCACGCCAAGGGCAAGATGACCGCCCGGGAGCGGATCGACTACCTGCTGGACGACGGCTCGTTCCAGGAGCTCGACATGCTGGCCCGCCACCGTGCCTACGGGATGGGGCTGGAGGAGAACCGGCCCTACACCGACGGCGTGATCACCGGATTCGGCACCATCGAAGGCCGGCGCGTCTGTGTGTTCAGCCAGGACTTCACCGTCTTCGGCGGGGCGCTCGGCGAGGTCTTCGCCGAAAAGATCCACAAGGTGATGGACCTGGCCTCCTCCATCGGGGTGCCCATGATCGGGCTCAACGACGGCGCGGGCGCCCGCATCCAGGAGGGGGTCGTCTCCCTCCACTCCTACGGGGGCATCTTCCACCGCAACGCCCAGGCCTCGGGCGTGATCCCCCAGATCAGCGTGATCCTCGGGCCCTGTGCCGGCGGGGCCGTCTACAGCCCGGCCATGACCGACTTCATCTTCATGGTCCAGGGCACCAGCCACATGTTCATCACCGGCCCCGACGTGGTCAAGACGGTGACCGGCGAGGACGTCACCCTGGAGGAGCTGGGCGGGGCGATGAGCCACGCCACCAAGTCGGGGGTGGCGGCCTTCGTGGCCCCCGACGAGAAGTCCTGTCTCGACGACGTCCGCTACCTGTTGAGCTTCCTGCCCTCCAACAACCTCGAAGAGGCACCCCTGGTGGCGTCCGGGGACGACCCCGAGCGGCTCACGCCCGAGCTCGCCGACCTCATGCCCGCCTCACCCAACCAGCCCTACGACATGAAGAAGGTCATCGAGGCGGTTGTGGACGACGGCGAGTTCTTCGAGGTGAACCACCACTGGGCCATGAACCTGGTCTGCGGCTTCGCCCGCATCGACGGACGGGCGGTGGGCATCGTCGGGAACCAGCCCCAGATGCTGGCCGGGGTGCTGAACATCGACGCCTCCGAGAAGGGGGCCCGCTTCGTGCGGACCTGTGACGCCTTCAACATCCCGCTCATCACCTTCGTGGACGTCCCCGGCTTCATGCCCGGCACCGACCAGGAGTACGGGGGCATCATCCGCCACGGCGCCAAGCTGCTCTACGCCTACTGCGAGTCGACCGT
>Ga0302320_10025998_pt1 | contig 11355 bp, 13 predicted proteins | sample Bog_T0_3_FD_202130 | JGI IMG/M metagenome (GOLD analysis project Ga0302320, IMG submission 202130) | Peat permafrost microbial communities from Stordalen Mire near Abisko, Sweden - Bog_T0_3 | ecosystem: Environmental > Terrestrial > Soil > Wetlands > Peat | place: Sweden: Abisko, Stordalen Mire... | reverse complement strand
GGTTATGGCTCCGTCCTTAATCTCTTTTTGCTGGGTCCGCTCGATGACCTCCTGGATCGTGATGTTGGCCGGGCCTTGCTGGGAATTCGGGGGCCAGACGAGCAGAGCTAAAACGGCAGCGCCGAGCATTAGCCAAATCAACCAAACCTTCGGCTGCAAACGATCCGGAGGAAGGTTCTTCAGGGGGCGGCGGGGCTTTCTGTTTTCAGGCTCCGGCATTGATGTATAGGGACTGTTTTAAAAGGGTGGATGTTCCCTCGTGATAAGTCAATCGCCCGCGGGTAAATCGTCCATTGCGATCACGATCCGTATTAACACCTACTCAGGGCGGCGGTTGGCAAGCCGCGCCGGACCCTTGGCGGTCCTCTTTCGCTCAAAGAGCAGCCATTTCCCGCGAATCCGCGCAAAACCGTCCGCACCCAGGCTTTGCCGGGTCGGTGATCCCTTTTGGACGGCCGCGAGCAAGGCATCAAAACCATGGCGCGACAGACCTTCTGCACCCGGCAGGCGGCGAAGCCACAGATGCAGCGCCCGCCTGGCGATCGCCCGGGGCTGAACCGCCAGCCGCCGGACATCCAGTTTGCCCGCCGGGGTCACTGGCTTCAGGCGGTCCACCATGAGTTCAAGGGCGGAATCGTCCTCTTCCAACAGCTCCCTGGTCCGCGCCGCGCCCGCGAGGGCGTCCCTGCCGGCCGCCTTTGACCAGGCTGGAATCACGGCGTTGCGGATCCGGTTTCGAAAATACCCCGACCCTGCGTTGGTCGCATCCTCCCGCCACGGGACTCCCGCCGCACGCAGGGCCTGGGTGATCTCGGATTTCCGAAGCTCGAGAAGCGGCCGAAGGTGAATCCTGCCCTGAGGACCGGACTGGACGGGCCGGGGGGCCGCGAGCCCGCCCGCCCCGCTTCCGCGGGCCAGACGCATGAGGAGGGTTTCGGCCACATCATCCCTCTGATGCCCCATCCATAGGGCCCGGATCCGGCGGGATCGCATCTCCTTGTCGAAAAAGGCGAACCGCGCGGCGCGAGCCCCGGCTTCGCTGGCCTTCCCAGGCCCGCGCCTCCAGGCTCCCCCGGCAAACTCGACACCCAGGGCCCGGCAGACCCTCCGGCAGAATACGGCGTCCGCCCGTGATGCGGCACCCCTCAACCGGTGATCAAAGTGCAACGCGCAAAGCCGTCTGCGGCGGGACGGCCAGTGCGAACAAAGGAGGAGGAGGAGGGCGACCGAATCGGCTCCCCCGGAGACGGCAACGGCCCAGCGCTCGCGCGGCGGTCTTGCGTTCGCCCAGGCGAGCGTCGCCGGATGGAGAAGGCCGGCGGGAAGGCGCCCTGCCAGGGCTTCGGCTCGCGCGCGCCAGCGGGGGTTCGAAACCAACTTGGAACTTGGTGTCGCGGCGCGCACCACGGGAAATGATCAGCCGAAACTGAGGTGGCCCTTGCCGAAATGCGGAACGAGGGCCGGGGGAATGCGCACGCGTCCATCCTCCTGGAGGTTGTTCTCCAGGAGGGCGGCAAGGACCCGCGGGACGGCGAGTCCGGAGCCATTGAGCGTATGGACCAGTTCGGGGCGCCCGGACTCCTTGGAGCGAAAGCGGATCTGGGCGCGCCTGGCCTGGAAGGCCTCGAAATTGCTGCAGCTGGAGACTTCGAGCCATCGTTTCTGGCCCGCGGCCCAAACCTCGAGATCGTATTTCTTCGCCTGGGCGAAGCCGAGGTCCCCGCCGCACATGAGCAGGACGCGGTAGGGCAATTCGAGTTTCTGAAGGAGGCGCTCGGCGTCCGTGAGCAGCTTTTCGAGCTCGTCGTAGCTCGTCGTCGGATGCACCCATTTGAGGAGTTCGACCTTGTCGAATTGGTGCAGCCGGTTGAGCCCCCGGACATCCTTTCCGTAGCTTCCCGCCTCCCTGCGAAAACAGGGCGTGTAGGCGCAGCGGAGGATCGGCAAGTCGGCCTCATCGAGGATCTCGTCGCGGAAGAAGTTGGTCAGCGGCACCTCCGCCGTGGGGACGGCGTAGAGGCGGTCGGGCGTCGTCTCGTACATCTGGCCTTCCTTGTCCGGAAGCTGTCCGGTGGCCGTGGCGCTCGCCGCGTTGACGAAGATGGGCGGGTTCACCTCGATGTATCCGGCCGCCGCATCCTCCTCGAGAAAGAAGCGGACGAGGGCCCTGACCAGGCGCGCGGCGTCGCCGACGTAGAAGGGGAATCCGGCGCCCGTGACTTTGGCGCCGCGGGTAAAGTCGAACAGCCGCTCGAATCCGCGAATCTCCCAGTGGGGGACGGCGGCGGCCGACACGGCCTTGATGTCGCCATGGGTGGAGTGGACGACATTGTCCGCGGGTCCGGCGCCCTCCGGGACGCTCGCGTGCGAAAGGTTCGGAAGGGCGAGCATCTTGTCGCGGAGTTCCGCCTCCGCTTTCTTGAGCAATTCTCCCCGCTCCTTTGCCTGGGCGGACACCGCCTTCATCTCGGCCACCTTGGCCAGAAACTCCGGCGAACCCTTTGGCAGGGAGGCCATCTCGGCATTGGCGGCTTTCTGCCGCGCGCGCAACTGCTCGACCTCCTGCAATGAGGTGCGCCAGGCCGTGTCAGCCGCCTGCGCCTCGCCCAAGTCCACGTTCAGGTGTTTCTTGGCAATCGCGGCGCGGACAAGTTCGGGCGATTCACGAAGGAGCTTGGGATCGAGCATGGCGGAGGAGGGCGGCTGGTTACTTGAGGATCGGGAGACGGGAGCGGATCTTCTGGAACCGGGCATAGACGTCCTTCGCGGTCAGAAGCTTCAGGTCGCCGACGGGCGCCTGGATCACAAAATTGGTGGGCGCCGAAAGCGGGTACGGGCCGAAAAGACGGGGATCGGTGGGCCCAAAGATGCCGAGGACCCTCACGCCCAGGGCGGCGGCGAGATGCATCGGCCCGCTGTCGTTGGTGATGACCCACTCGGCACGCTTGATGAGGGCGGGAAGCGAGACGAGGCTCGTGTTGCCGGTCAGGTTCAGGAATTGCGCGGGCGAAAAGGCTCCCCGATCCGGCAGGACGTTGCTCCCCGCCCAGATCACCTTGCGGGTCTTGTCCTCGCGAAGGAGCATTTCCGTGAGCTGCTTGAATCCTCCCCAGCGCTTCTCGGGCCGGCGGCTGTCGGGAAAGAGAAGATACGGCCTGCCCCCGCCCTTCCCTTCCGCGAACTTCAGGGTCAGGCTCTCCGATTCGCGAAGTTTCAGGGTTCCCCTCAGTTCCGCCTTCAAGCCGAGCACCGGGCAGAACTGCAAAAGGATCTCGATCGCGTGGCTGCGCCTTCCCCCGAGGGGAAGCGGCACCCTTCGCTTGTAGAAAAGGCCCGAAAGTTCCCGGGCGTCGCTTCGACCGACCTTGTGGCGCGCGATGACCCTCGATGTCATGAGGCCCGTCCGCAAAAGGCCCTGGAAGTCGAAGACATAGTCGAACTTGGTCTTCCTCGCCTCGCGCATGAGCCGGAGAAAAGCCTTCGTCCCCCCCTGCCTTTCGAAGACATAAACATGGTCCACGGCCTCGCATGCTCTGACGAGCGGGGCGAAGATGTCGCGGACAATCCACGAGATCCGCAGGTCCTCGCGCTGAGCCTTGAGCGAGGTGGCGATCTGCAGGCCGTGCACGATGTCGCCGAGCGAGGACGGCTTGATGATGAGCAGTTCGGTCATTGGAAACGGGGCGTCATTTGGCCGCGGCGGGACGCCCGGACCGCGGCTGGATACCCTGCGCAATGACAATGACGTGCATGGAACGGCAAGAAATATCCGATGGACGGCGTGCAATCCAATCCATTTTTTGTTGTACTCCTGTCCGCCACCCCTGTTTCCCATGCTCACCCTGCTCTTCAAGACATCCGGCTGGCTTCTCGCAAGGGCCCCCGAATGGCTGCTGCGCGGGCTGACGGCCGTCCTCGGGGCGGCGCTGCCCTGGCTCGTCCCGCGGCGCCGGCGCGTTGTCCTATCGAACCTCCACCACGTCTTTCCGGACCGGCCAGCCGAGTGGCACCGGCGCATGGAACGCGAGTGCTTTAGGCGGCTGATCGAAACCGGCCTGCTCTCGCTGGCGACGCCGTACCTGAGCGAGCGGCGCATCCGCTCGATCGCCCGCCTTGCTCCGTCTGTCGACGGTTGGGTGCGCGAGGCCGGGCGCAAGCCCGTAGTCCTGGCGACCCTCCACCTGGCACTCTGGGAGAGCCAGACCTGGCTTCCGCTGCTGAGCCCGGTGCCCCTGCCGGAATTTGGGATCATCTTCCGGCCGCTGGACAACAGTTCGGCCGACGCCTACGTGAAGCGCACCCGGGAGCGGTTCGGCATGCGCCTTCTGTCCCGCAAGGAGGGCTTTGCGGAAGCCCTGCGAATCCTCCGGTGCAAAGGGTGCGTGGGGGTCCTCTTCGACCAGAACGCCGGCCTGCAGGGTGCGCTGACGACTCTTTTCGGCCGGGTCTGCTCCTCGACGGAATTGCCGGGACTCCTCGCGACGAAGTTCGGCGCGGACGTGCGGACGTTCTATCCGCGCCGCACCGGCTTCTGGCGGGTGAGCTTCGAGTCCGAGGCAATCGCCCACGACGGAACCGCCGGCGGCGTGACCTTGGCGCTCAATCGGTGGCTCGAGGCGGCGCTCGCCGACGAGGCGCTTTGCGCCTGCTGGCTGTGGGGACATGACCGTTGGCGCCACCAGGACATGCCACGGCGCCGACTGCGCCTTTCGAGCAGGCGCGACCTGCTCGCATTCGACCTGGCGGCCAGGGGACTGGACGCGCTGCCCCGGAAGACGCGGATTTGGGTGCGCCTGCCGAACTGGCTCGGCGACGTGATGATGGCAGTCCCCCTCCTGCGGGCGCTGCGCGTTGCAAGGCCCGACGCGGAGATCAACCTCCTGGCGAGGCAGACATTCCTTCCCCTCCTGGATGTTTTTGGCGTGGCTGATCGCCTCCATGCCCTGCCGCCCAGGGGAGCAGGCTATTTTCCCCATTTTTGGGCGCTGCGCCGCGAGTATCCCGATGTCTGGATTCTGTTCACCAACTCGCTTCGCGGGGATCTCGAGGCCTGGCTCAGCCATTCTCCGCAGCGATTCGGAATCGTCCGCCCGGGGCGACCGCGGCCCCTTCTCACCCACGCCTACCACCTACCCCGCAGTTTCGACGAATCGCTCCATCACCAGCTCGAATTGTGGGAGCATTTCTTCAGGCACTTCGGCCTGGTCGCCCCGGTCGACCGGGCTCCCTTCGCCGGACCCGCGCGAACCGGCGACACCACCCTCCCGATCGGCCTGATTCCAGGTTCCGAGAATTCGCCGGAGAAGCGCTGGCCCGTCTCCCATTGGCTGCGTCTGATCGCCTCCCTCCCCGGCAACCGCTTCGTCATTTTCGGCACAGCTGGCGACCGGGAGATTGCCGCTGCAATCGAGGCGGGCGCCTCGCCGGCGCCGGTCGAAAATCTTGCCGGGCGTACAGACCTTCAGACCCTGGCCTCGCGTCTGCGCGGCTGCCGGCTCGTCGTCTCCAACGATTCCGGCGGCATGCACCTGGCAAACGCAGTAGGAACACCTGTTTTGGGGCTTTTCGGCCCGACCAATCCCTTGCGAACATCGCCGGTCTTTTCCGCACCCTGCAGGATCCTCCAGCCTCCCGGCTGCCCGCCCGCCGGAGGCGCGCCCCTGGCCGATCTCCAGCCCGAAACGGTGGCCGCATCCGTCCGCAGCCTTGCCTTCGAGCCGCCCGGCGTCATTTAGCAGGCCCATCCTCGGTACCCATTTGAGATGCCGCTTCTTTCCGTAACCGATCTTCGCACGTATTTTCATTCCGGCGGCGGCATCACGCGCGCGGTCGACGGCGTGAGTTTCCGGCTGGAGCGTGGCGAGACGCTCGGCCTCGTCGGTGAATCCGGGTCAGGCAAGTCTGTGACTTGCTACTCGATCATGGGACTCATCCCCCAGCCCCCGGGGCGGATCGAGAGCGGGAGCGCCCTTTTCGACGGGATCGACCTCCTCCGCTGCACTCCGGCGGAAGCCCGGGCGATCCGCGGCAAGCGCATGGCGATGATTTTTCAGGATCCGATGACCTCGCTCAATCCGTACCTCCGGATTTCGGACCAACTGATCGAGCCGCTCTTGATTCACGAGAAGATCTCTGGAAAGGACGCCCTCGCCCGCGGCCTCGAAATGCTCGAAGCGGTGGGAATCCACGACCCTTCGCGGCAGATCCGACGCTACCCGCACGAGTTCTCGGGCGGCATGCGCCAGCGTGTCATGATCGCCATGGCGCTCATCACCCGGCCGGAACTGCTGATCGCCGACGAGCCGACGACGGCCCTCGACGTGACCGTGCAGGCGCAGATTCTCGAACTGATCCGTCGGATGCAGCGGGAGCTGAACATGGCCGTCATCTTCATCACGCACGACCTCGCCGTCGTCTCCGGCCTTTGCGACCGGGTCCAGGTGATGTACGCCGGCCGGATCGTCGAGACGGCCGGCACGCGCGACTTGTTCTACACCCCGCGGCATCCGTATACCCGCGCCCTCCAGCGCTCGATTCCTGCCATCCAGCCGAAGGGCTCGGAATTGTACACGATCCCGGGGCTGCCGCCCGACCTGTCAAAGCCCCTGCCGGGCTGCCCGTTCTCTCCCCGTTGCGAATTCGCCGTGGAACGCTGCAGGACGGCCGCGGTCGATCTCGCCGAAGTGGCGCCGGGGCACGCGCAGGCCTGCCTGCGGGTCCAGGCAAATGAAATCTGAACCAGCCTAGCATGACCGAACCGATCCTCGAGCTGCACGGCATAAAGACCCATTTCCCGGTCTACCGGGGCATGCTTCTCAGGCGCCGGATAGGCGAGGTGAAGGCGGTCGACGGAGTGAGCCTCTCCCTCGCCAGGGGCGAAGTCCTGGGCCTTGTGGGAGAATCGGGCTGCGGCAAGTCGACCCTCGCACGCACCGTGCTCCAGCTCATCCCCCCGACGGCCGGCCGCGTCGTCCTGGACGGCCGCGACCTGACTGGCGCCTCGGTCCGCGATCTGAAGGCCAGCCGCCGAGACCTGCAGATGGTGTTCCAGGATCCCTTCGCCTCGCTCAATCCGCGCCTGAACATCTTCGAGACCCTCGCCGAGCCGCTGCGGGTCCACCGGGTCTGCCCGCGCTCGGAAATTCCGGCCCGCGTGGGCGTCCTGATGCAAACCGTGGGGCTTTCCCCGCGTTTCGTCCGCAAGTACCCGCACGAATTCTCCGGCGGGCAGCGCCAGCGGATCGCGATCGCCCGCGCCCTGGCGCTCGAGCCCAAGGTCATCGTGGCCGACGAGCCCGTCTCGGCCCTCGATGTTTCGATCCAGGCGCAGATCCTGAACCTTCTGGGGCAGCTCACCCGTCAGATGCACCTGAGCCTCGTCTTCATCGCCCACGACCTTTCGGTCGTGAAGCACATCTCCGACCGGATCGCGGTCATGTACCTGGGAAAGATCATCGAGCTCGGACCCGCGGTCGGAATCATCGAAAAGCCGGTTCATCCCTATACCCGCGCCCTCATCAGCGCGATTCCAAGGCTCGATCCGGACACCGAGCGAACGCGCCAGCGGATCGTCCTTCTAGGCGATCCGCCCTCGCCCCTCCATCCGCCGAGGGGATGCCCCTTCCATCCGCGCTGCGCCCATGCAGAGGACAAGTGCAGGGCTTCCGCGCCCGCGCTCGCCCCCTTCGCCGGCCGCGAGGTGGCTTGCCTCCGCGCGGGCGAGATTTAGAGGCCGCAGCTACCCGGCGGCGGCCCCGAGAATCAAGGCTGTCAGGTCGTCGTACGAATCGACCGCCTTGAAGGCCGGAAACTGCTTTTTCACATTTTCGGGGGCGTGAAAAAGGAAGCCCGAATCGGCCTCGGCTAGCATGGCCGTGTCGTTGAATGAATCCCCGACGGCGACCACCCGGTAGTTCATTCGCCTGAAGGCCGCCACGGCCTCCCGTTTCTGCTCGGGAATCCTGATCCGGTAGCCGGCGATCCGGTCCCTTTCGATGACCAGCCGGTGGCATAACAGCGTCGGCCAGCCGAGCTGGCGCATGAGCGGCTGGGCGAACTGCTCGAAGGTGTCCGAGAGGATCACGACTTGCATCTGCATGCGCAGGCCGTCGAGAAACTCCTTTGCGCCCGGCAGGGGCCGCAGGGTTGCGATGACCGACTGGATGTCGGAGAGAAGGAGGCCGTGCCTGTCGAGAATCGCAAGGCGCCCCCGCATCAGCTTGTCATAGTCGGGTTCATCCCGGGTCGTGCGGCGCAGTTCGGGAATCCCCGCCTTCTCGGCCACGGCGATCCAGATTTCCGGCACGAGAACCCCTTCCATGTCCAGGGTGACAATCGCTTGTTTCACCCGGCCGAGTGTTCGCATTTATTCAAGCCTGTCGAGAAGTCATCCCCGAGCCTGCCGAGGGGCCTGGCATGCCCGTCTGGCGCAGCGCCTCGTAGCAGGCAATCCCGGCCGCGGTCGAAAGGTTCAGGCTGCGCAGGGACGGATTGGCGTGCGGAATTGTCAGGCGAAAGGCCGAGAGCTCGGCATGCAACCAGTCGGGCGCTCCCGCTCCCTCGTTGCCGAAGACGAGCCCGTCCCCGTCTGAAAAGCGTGCGTCCCAGAATGAGCGGCTCGACTTGGTCGTGAAAAGCCACAGCCGCGCCGGCGCAGCCGCGCTCGAACGGAAGGCCGCCCAGTCGTCGTGGTGGTGGACGTCGAGCGAATACCAGTAGTCCATGCCGGAGCGCTTCAGATGGCGGTCGGTGATCTTGAAGCCCAGCGGATGGATCAGGTGGAGGCGCGAGCGCGTCAGGGCGCACATTCGGCCCACGTTGCCGGTGTTCTGGGGGATTTCCGGCTGGAAGAGGACGATGTGAATCATTCCAGCCTCAGGCCCTGGTTGTCCGCCCTCAGAATGCTGACATCGGATTCGACGCCCGCCTTCGCGAACGCCCGCCGCATCGCCGTTCCTACGTCCTCGCCCGTGGCCTTTGAGCAGACGCAAATGACGCCCGAGCCGCTGCCGCTGAGCCACCCGGTGAACGCGCCCTCCGCCACACCGGCTTCGATGGCCTCGCGCGCGCCCGGGATCAGGGGAAAGCGGTACGGCTCATGCATGAAGTCGCCCGCGACATGGCGCAATTTCGTGAATTCGCAGGACGCGAAGGCCGCCACCAGGTACGCGGCGCTGTTGATGCTGTGGGCCGCGTCGAAGAAGGGAACCGATGCCGGCAGGACCCCCCGGGACTCCTTTGTCAGCATTTCGATCTGCGGCGAGGCGAAGGCGAACGCGAGGCCGTGCGGGACGGCGAATCGGATCGTGTCGCGGTGGGCGCCTGTCGCCGGATCGCACCGGGAAACGCAGAATCCACCGAGGATGCCGGCGCTTTCGTTGTCCGGGTGGCCCTCCTCCGCGGTCGCCAGCGCAACGAGCTGGCTTCTTGAGCAGTCCGTTCCCATGAGCCCGTCGAGTCCGGCGAGCACGCCGGCGATGATCGTGGCACTCGACCCAACGCCGCGGGCCGGGGGAACCTCGCCTTCGATCCTGTAGATAAAACCGACGGGCTTGGTCCGTGTCGCCTCAAAGAAAGCCTTGGCCGCCCCTGCGACCATTTCCTGGGCGGTCGCGTCGCACGGGCGTTCAGGGGCGGGCTGTTTGCCCCCGATTCGAAGCGTAATCCGGTTGTAGATATTGAGCGCGAGCCCGAGGGTGTCGAAACCCGAACCGCAGTTGGATGTGCTCCCGGGGACCCGGACGGACACCGACTGGGGATACGGACTCATCGGCGGCGGAACTTGAGATCCTTCTCAACTTCCCGCATCTGCACCTTTTTCTTCAGGTCCTCCCTCTTGTCGAAAAGCTGTTTTCCGGTGCAAAGCCCCAGCTCCACCTTGACGAGCGCCTCCTTGAAAAACATCCGAAGGGGCACGAGCGCCCGGCCCCCGGCGGAAAGAGCCTCCGCTATCTTCTTGATCTGGTGCTTGTGCAAAAGCAGTTTCCGCGAACGCCGAGCGTCGTGGTTGTTGATGTTTCCGAATGCATACGGATCGATGTGCGCATTGTGCAGCCAGACCTCGCCCTTTTCGACCCGTCCAAAAGCATCGCTGATCTGCGCCCTGCCCGCCCGCACCGACTTCACCTCGGTGCCCCAAAGCCGGATGCCCGCCTCAAAGCGTTCATCGACAAAATAGTCATGAAACGCCTTTGAGTTGCGGATCTCAGTGTATCGAACGGATTCTTTCTTGTTGGCAGCCATGGGCCGGATGACCGGGAGCGGCCCCGATACAATCGGCCCGCCGCGGATTTCGCAAGAGGGACGCGGGCCCTTCCAGCCCGGCTTCGCGGGGAGGGGAATCAGTTCGCAGGGGTCTCGAAACTGATCTTCTCGTCGATGATCTCGCGCAGGGCAATGTCCTCGGGCGAAAGCTTCTCGAGGGACTCGACAAGCGGACGATTGCCGCGCTTCAATTGCTTCACCCGCCGGGACACCACGTTGACGAGCACGTTCGGATCCTGGACCTTGCCTAGCGCCTGCTTGATATAGTCGTCTCTCATCTTGGAAATTGAAAAGGGCGGATCTTTTCCAGACCCAGGAGGCGCGTCAAGGGTGAAACAACGGTTTTGCCTCATGCGGAAACGCGCCGCACCTGAGCCGTGAATTGATTGCCTTGCCGCGTCTTTCGTCTTCAACCTTCCCTCCGTGCACATTGCCTGGACGACTGTTTCGACACCGGAGGAGGCCGAGAACATGGCTCGGGAAGCGATCGCCCGAAGGCTGGCCGCCTGCGTGGAAATAACGGCCGTCGTTTCCCATTACCGGTGGAGGAGCAGCCCCGAACGGGCCGAGGAGCTGCGGCTGGCATTCAAATGCCTGCCGGACCAACTTGCGGAACTCGAGGCCTTTGTTTTGCAGAATCACCCCTACGAGGTTCCGGAATGGATAGTCATCCGGGCCGAGCGGGTTTCGGAAAAGTACTTGTCATGGGCGGAGGCGAACTCTAAACGTCAGACCCTTTAACAACCCGCCAACCGTTTCTATTTGCCATGTCCCAACACAAGAGCCTCCAAGGCGCGAGCGGCATCGTCCGGAAGCGCAACGTTTTGAAGCGTTTCGAGCGCATCGATGTCCTCAAGAAGCGCGGCCAATGGAAACCGGGCGACCGCATCCAGGGCCTCCGCAAGACGAAGCCCGACGTCTGAGAAATCAGGCCCTTTTCGGCAATCGGACGGGCGACCTGCTTCCCGCTCCCCTGCCTAAGTCAGAACATGCATGAGCTGCTCGCCAGGCTGCTTGCTTGGTACACCGACTCCCTCCAATCGGGTGGCTATCCCGGCATAATTCTCCTGATGGCCATGGAGAGCATGGTCT
>Ga0302320_10025997_pt1 | contig 11355 bp, 5 predicted proteins | sample Bog_T0_3_FD_202130 | JGI IMG/M metagenome (GOLD analysis project Ga0302320, IMG submission 202130) | Peat permafrost microbial communities from Stordalen Mire near Abisko, Sweden - Bog_T0_3 | ecosystem: Environmental > Terrestrial > Soil > Wetlands > Peat | place: Sweden: Abisko, Stordalen Mire... | reverse complement strand
AGGCGGTTTGCAGTGCAGACTGTTTTACCACACCGATCAATTTGAGCATGCAACAGTGGAGAGGCTGGCGCGGCATTATCAAGTACTGCTGAATCGTGCCACCAATTCGCCGCATGAGCCACTCGCGCAACTTCCGCTGCTCACTCCAGAGGAGAAGACAGAGATTCTTGCCCTGGGAGAGCAAACCAGTTCGTTTCCGGGCGAGTGCTTGCACTTGCTGTTTGAGCAGCAGGTTGAGCGATCACCGGACAAGATTGCGGTGGTCTTTGAAAAGCAGAGTTTGACTTATCGCGAGTTGAATGAGCGCGCGAATCAATTGGCGCATTTTCTTCGGTGCATCGGCGTGGGCCCGGAAAGTCTTGTGGGTCTCTATATCGAGCGTTCGTTGGATATGCTCGTCGCGGTCATCGGCATCTTGAAGGCGGGTGGCGCTTATCTTCCTGTAGATACCGTCTATCCGAAGGACCGCGTGCGTTTCATGTTAGAAGATGGGCAGGTGCGCGTTCTGCTTACACAGCAGAGCCTGCTCGAGTCGCTGCCCCAAACTGAAGCGCGCGTGGTCTGTCTCGACACCGAACTGGGCAGCATTGCCGCGGAAAGCCGGGAAAATCCCGAATGCAATGTCGGGCCCGACAACCTGGCGTACGTCATTTACACTTCCGGCTCCACGGGTAATCCCAAGGGCTGCATGGTGACACATGCGAATGTTTCGCGTCTGATGCGGGCAACGGATCCCTGGTACCAGTTTCATGAGACCGATGTCTGGACGATGTTCCATTCTCATGCTTTCGATGTTTCGGTATGGGAGATGTGGGGAGCGCTGCTTTATGGCGGCCGCCTGGTGGTGGTTTCGTACCTCGTGAGCCGCTCTCCAGATCAGTTTCATCAATTGCTGCATGATGAGCGCGTGACCGTGCTCAGCCAAACGCCTTCTGCGTTTCGCCAGTTTATGCTGGCCGATGAAGGAGTGCCCGCGAGCAACCTTGCGCTCCGTCTCGTGATCTTTGGTGGAGAGGCTTTGGAACTGGCAAGCTTGCGTCCATGGTTCGATAAGCACGGAGATCGGCGGCCGCAGCTGGTAAACATGTACGGAATCACTGAGACCACGGTGCACTCGACATACCGGCCTCTGACCGCCAAAGATGCGCAAGAGGACCGCGGCTCCGCCATCGGGATCCCAATACCGGATCTGAGTTTGCACATCCTGGACAAGAATCTGCAACCCAGGCCGATAGGAGCCTGCGGCGAGATCTATGTTGGCGGAGCCGGCGTGGCGCGTGGATACCTGAACCGTCCCGAACTCACTCATGCACGATTTATCGACAACCCGTTTTCGAAGCGGGCGGGCGATCGACTTTACCGCTCGGGCGATTTGGCGCGTCGCCTGAACGATCACGATATCGAATTTCTCGGGCGAGCCGACAATCAGGTCAAGTTACGCGGCTTTCGCATCGAGCTCGGGGAGATCGAGGCGGAACTGAGGCAACATGCTGGAGTGCGCGATGCGGTGATTGCACTCATCGAAAGGGAAGGCGACAAGCATCTGGTGGGCTATGTCGTCCCCGCAACCTCCATGCCCGACGCAGAGAACTTGCGAGCCTTCCTTGGCCAAAGGCTTCCGGATTACATGATCCCGTCGATGTTCGTGGCATTGGATGCCGTTCCATTGAATGCAAACGGCAAATTGGATCGACGCGCACTTCCCGAACCGGCCATCGAAAACATTGTTCAATCGAAAGAGTTTTTTGCTCCGCGCACGCAGTTGGAAAAGGAGCTGACAGAAATCTGGCAGGAAACCTTGGGTCTGGGCCGGATTGGCATCAAAGAGAATTTCTTTGATATCGGCGGGCACTCGCTAGCCGCGATGCGCATGGTGGTCCGAATCCGTCGCGCTTTCGGCGTGGAATTGCCCGTCGCTGCCATTTTCCAGAGTCCTACAATTGAAGCACTGGCAGTTGAGGTAGAAACGCTGCGCGCGTCGACACACAACGAAGAGGACTTGCTCCGTATCCTGGCGGAGATCGAGGCAATGCCGGCAACAAAGACCGATGGACATGGCACGCCATGACGGAACTACGTGACCGGATTGCTAATCTCTCACCAGAGCAGCGCGCATTGCTGCAAAAGCGGCTAGCGGAGTCGACTGCCGCCAAGGGCCGCATCTCGACGATTGAGCACATCCCCTCCGCAGAGGCCGTGCCGTCCTTCGGACAGGAAATGATCTGGGCGCTGGAGCAACTTGAAAGTGGCGCAGCGCAATTCAACATTGGATACTCTCTGCGTTTGACGGGCAACCTCGATGTCGCGGCCCTGCGAAACTCATTGACCGCATTGGTACACCGCCACGAAACCCTCCGCACGCTTTACCTCATGGGAGACGACGGGCAGCTCAAGCTGGAGTTTCCGTCATTCACCGACGTTCCCTTGCCGCTGAACGATCTCAGTCTATTGGACTCGGATAAACGGGAGGAATCACTGTCGGCTGCGATTCTGGAAGAAGTGAACCAGCGCATCTTTGTGGATCGCGACCTCATGATGAGGGCCTCGTTGCACCGGCTCGATGAAACCCACCACGTTCTCCAACTTACTTTCCATCATGCGGCATATGATGGTTGGTCATTGGGAGTGGTGCTTCACGACCTTTCTGCTTTTTACAACGCCTCGATCGCGGGCACGACGGCCCAGCTTCCTGAACTTCCCTTCCACTTCTCAGACTATGCTCGCTGGCAGCGCGAACAACTGGCAGGCCCGGAGGGCGAACAGCTGCGCTCGTATTGGAAGAAGAAACTCGAAGGCAGCTCGTTCATCCTGGAGCTGCCGACGGATCGGCCGCGTCCCGCGCAACAGACGTTTCATGGTACCTGCCGCAACTATTCTGTGCCCGCATCCTTAGTTGCATCGATCCAGGAGTGCTGCTTTCAAGAAAAGGTCACCCCGTTCATGGTCGTGCTTGCGGCCTACTTTGCGCTGTTGTCCCGCTACAGTGGACAAAGCAACATTCTCGTTGGCTCACCCATCGCGGCGCGATCCCGGGTCGAGACTGAATCGCTGGTCGGCTACTATGTGAACATCGTTGTCCTGCGCGGAGACCTGGAGGACGATCCCACCTTTCGAGAACTGCTACAGCAGGTTCGCGGCACGGCGCTCGAGGCTTATTCTCACCAGGATATGCCCCTGCAATTGCTTGCGCGCGAAGTTTCCATGGAGCGGGACCCGAGCCGCGCGGCACTTTATCAGGTGATGCTTGCGTTCCAGAATCTGCCGACACAGAATCTGGAATTGCATGGACTGGATGCCTCGATCCAGGAACTCAGCGCGAACGCAGCCAGAACAGAAATCATGATTTTTGTGGTGCCGACGAAGGAGAAGTTCGATGTAGTGATCCGCTACAACACGGACATCTTCGATGCCGGCACGATCGACCGCTTGTGGAGCCATCTGACCACGTATCTCCAAAGCGCCATTGCGGCGCCCGAACAAAGAAATTCGAAGATCTCTCTCCTTTCTCCGGATGAACGGCATCAATTGCTGGAGGAGTGGAACGGAACCGGCCGGGATTACCCGCACGAAACGACCCTGGCGGCGCTGATTGAGGCGCAGGTTGAGCGGCGGCCCGATGCTGTCGCTGTGGTTGATGGCGAGCAGCGACTGACCTACAAGGAGCTGAACGAACGTGCCAATCAATTGGCCTACGAGTTGTGCAGACGTGGCGCCGCACCCGATCGGCTGGTTGGGCTGTATGTGGATCGCTCTGCAGGCATGATGGTTGCGCTGCTGGCAATTCTGAAGACAGGTGCAGCCTACTTGCCTCTGGATCCATTGTTGCCTGCGGAGCGCTTGAAATTCATGCTTGAAGATAGCGGCGTCCGTTTGGTCGTTACCGAACAACACTTGCGCGCCCGGCTTACGGAGTTTCCGCAAGAGACTGTTCTGTTGGATGACGCAGGCCTGAGTGCAAATCGTGGCGACAATCCTCGAGTTTCCACCGACCCGGAACATCTGGCCTATTTGATGTACACGTCGGGATCGACTGGTAAGCCCAAGGGAGTGCAGATTCCGCGGCGGGCATTAACCAATTTCCTGCGGTCGATGAGCGAGTGGATCGCGTTAGGAGAGCACGACCGGCTGCTTGCCGTAACAACCATATCCTTTGATATTTCCGGCCTCGAGATTTGGTTGCCATTGCTGGTGGGCGCGCAGATGGTGGTGGCGAGCCGCGAAGCTGCGTTGGATGGTAATGCTTTGCGTCGATTGATTGACCGGCACGATATCACGTTTTTGCAAGCGACTCCGGTAACCTGGCAACTCCTGTTCAACTCTGGCTGGACCGGCAAGAAGGACATGCGCGCGATTTGCGGTGGCGAAGCCATGCCGGCCGAGTTGGCTGCCAGGCTCGTACCAGCTGTCAAATCTCTTTGGAATTTCTACGGCCCAACGGAGACCACGATCTGGTCGACCGGATACCGGATTACGCGTGACGATGGGCCCATCCTGATCGGCCGTCCGTTGGCCAACACGCAGTGCTACATTCTCGACGGACACCAGCAGCCCGTGCCCATCGGAGTCACGGGCGAGCTCTACATCGCAGGAGACGGCCTGGCGCGCGGCTACCTGAATCGCCCGGAACTGACGGCGGAGAAGTTTGTCGCCAACCCGTTTGGCAAGGCGGGAACAAAAATGTACCGGACGGGAGATCTCGCACTCTATCGGTCCGATGGCAACATCGAATGCCTGGGCCGGATCGACGACCAGATCAAGATTCGCGGATATCGGATTGAATTGGGCGAAATTGAAGCCGTTCTGGCAGACCAGCCGGAGGTCAGGCAGGCTGTCGTGATGGCCCATGAAGATGTGTTTGGCGATAAGCGGCTGGTGGCTTATGTGGTGTCCAATGACGGACCTCGAGCAGAACCATCGGAACTGCGAAACCGCCTGAAGGTTCAACTGCCGGACTACATGGTGCCGGCAGAGTATATTTTCCTCGATCGGTTGCCGAGTTCGCCCAACGGCAAAGTGGATCGCCGCGCTCTCCCCGCACCAACCTCTTTGGCGGCCGCCACCGCCGCTGGATATGTTGCTCCGCGCAATCCATTGGAAGAAACGCTTTCCGAGATGTGGGCAGAAGTGCTCGGAGTGCCCTGTGCCGGAGTCCGCGACGACTTTTTCGAAATGGGCGGCCACTCGCTGCTCGCCGTGCGACTCTTTTCCAAGCTACTCGCGGCGTTCCCCGGATTCCAACCGTCACTCGCAGTACTACTTCAGGCTCCGACTGTGGAGCAATTCGCATCAATGATCCGCAATCAGCACGCTGTGTGGTCATGTTTGGTTCAGGTGCGAGAAGGAAAAGGCCGGCCGCCGTTCTTTTGTGTCCATGGCGCGGGAGGAAACGTGCTGAGTTTGCGTGATTTGGCGATGGCGCTGCCGTCCGAATTGCCCTTCTACTGTCTGCAGGCTCGCGGGCTTGATGGAAGGTCCACTCCATTTGCCAGTGTCGAGGAGACGGCTGAGCATTATGTAGAACTCATACGCGGGGTGCAACCCCAGGGACCGTACTACTTGGGAGGGGGTTCGTATGGGGGGAGAGTCGCATTTGAAATGGCTCGCCGTCTTCGCATGATGGGGCAACAGGTTGGCCTGGTCACCCTGATCGATACCAGCAATACAGCATATGCCCGATCGCTTTCAAAGCCCAGAATGCTCTATTTGAACCTGCGATTTCTTTTGCGCCGGATCTCCCCTCATCTGCGGATCATGAGCCAAATGAGGCCGGGCGAATGGACCAGCCATTTGTCCAAAGGATTCAGAGGATTTTACTTGATTGCACAAAATGTGGTACGAACCGCCGCGGGATTTAATGAGATTCCGATTTCCGGTGATGATGATGAGTTGCATGGCTTCGATGCGGATGGAACTTGGATCGACGTGCTGGAGCGAATTCGAGACGCGAGCCGCTTGGCAGACCGAAACTTTATGCCACAGCCCTATGACGGCGAGGTTTTCGTCTTCAGCGCAAAACAGCGCGAAGATCACCCTTATCGCGATGAGGCGCTTGGTTGGCGCCCTCTTGCACTGGGCGGCGTGAAGACCTGCGAAATCGATGCGGACCATGATTCGATTCTCAGCAGCCCCGCGGTTTTTAGAGTTGCAGAGATTCTGGATCGGGCCCTCACGGAGGCGCAACACGCGGGCGAGCAATGTGTTCGAATTCAGGAATCAATTGAAGCCTCTTTGGCTCTCCATTAAAGCGATCTGTCTTGAAATCAAGCAGAGCACAGACGCATTTCTCGGCAACTATGCCGCATTCCAAATATCTAATCCCTGTTCCCTGTCTTTTGGTCCCCCGCCTTATCGTCAAGTGCCATCTCTCCTAATTCCCTTCCCTTCAATATCTTCCACTTGCAGAAAATCACCAGCTTCCCGCTACTTTGAAGATATTGATTCGCAGCCCTGGAGCGGCGGGTGATCCAGATGCAGGAGCTAACCCAAAAACCTAACACCGCACTGAAGCACTGTTTATGAAACACGCTGCAGCCAAGTTTCATCCAGTCGAAGGTATTGGTTCTTCTTTGAGATAGCCCACAGCCCTGTTCGGCGCTGAACCCCATCTGTCCGAAGTGATCTAACGGTTAGGCGGCATCCTCAAAAGCTGCATACCGCGCGAATGGGGCGGCCCGGCAATTAGGATAAGGAGCGGAGGAAGGTCCAATGCTGATTGTTCACGTGCATGTGCACGTTAAGCCCGGGTCGGTGGACGCATTTAAAGAGGCGACCCTCGAGAACGCACGTGCGAGTGTTCAGGAACCCGGCATTGCGCGCTTTGACGTGATGCAGCAGCAGGACGATGCGACGAGGTTTGTGTTCACCGAGGTCTATCGCACGATGGAAGCGACGGCCGCCCATAAAGAGACTGCGCACTATGCGAAGTGGCGCGATGCGGTCGCGACGATGATGGCGGAGCCGAGGCAAAGCGTGAAATTCAACGCCGTCTTTCCCGATCTCGAAGGCTGGTAGAAGCATGCAATTTGAGTTTGCGACCGCGACGCGGATCATCTTCGGCGAGGGCAAGGCCGCCACTCTTCCTGAATTGGCGCGCGGTTTCGGCGCGCGTCCGCTAGTGGTCACCGGCGCCTCGACCGAGCGCGCGGTAATGCTTGTGTCGGCACTTTCGGCGGAGACTTTTGTTGTGCCCGGTGAACCGACTGTCGAACTTGTGCGCGAGGGCGCGCGGCGCGCGCAGGACACTGCCTGCGATGTCGTGGTCTCGCTGGGCGGGGGCAGCGCCATCGATGCGGGCAAGGCGATTGCGGCCATCGCCACCAATGGCGGCGAGCCGCTCGACTTTCTGGAGATCGTAGGAAAGGGGCGCGCGATTGCGGCTGCGCCGTTGCCGTTCATTGCAGTGCCAACTACGGCGGGCACGGGCAGCGAGGTGACGCGCAACGCCGTGCTGGGATCGACAGAACACGAGGTGAAGGCGAGCCTGCGGAGTCCGCTGATGCTGCCGCGGGTGGCGCTGGTCGATCCTGAGCTGACCTATGGACTGCCTCCCACGGTCACTGCCAGCACTGGTCTTGATGCTCTGACGCAACTTATCGAGCCATATGTGAGCGCGCGCGCCAATCCATTGGTGGATGCAATTTGTGTCGAAGGGATCAGGCGCGTTGCGAACGCTTTGCGCCGCGCGTATCACGATGGCGCGGATCGCGAGGCGCGACGCGACATGGCATTGGCAAGCTTGTTCGGCGGGTTGGCGCTGGCGAACGCTGGATTGGGAGTAGTGCATGGTTTTGCGGCACCGCTTGGAGGCCAGTGGAAGGCGCCCCATGGCGCGCTCTGTGCGGCACTGTTGCCGCATGGCATGGCCGCCAATGTTGCGGCATTGCGCTTGCGCGCTCCGCAAAATCCCGCCCTGGAACGCTATGCCGTAATCGCTCGCCTGCTGACTGGTCGGAAGGAAGCCTGCGCGGAGGACGGCATTGATTGGGTACATGCGCTCTGTTTGGAACTCCATATTCCCGCGCTGCGCTCCTGGGGGATCAGTGAAGGCGAATTGCCGGGCGCGGTGGAGAAGGCGGCGCGCGCAAGCAGCATGCAGGCCAATCCGCTTCCACTTACTGGCGAGGAGTTGTTGGCGGTGTTAACAGCGGCGTGGTAAGTTTCGGAATCGGGTGGCATGGAGTCAGAGTCCTGTATCACTTTCACTGGACGAAACAGCATTCAGCCCAAGTGAGATGATGGTGATTATGAGTTGAGTCGATGCTAGAGGGCCGGCGTTCGATGATTTGCGAAAGACGATCAGAAGGAATAGCGCAATGAGCAAAGGGCCCACAGTGTTGACCGCACGACGCCTCTATGACGGGAGCCGGCTCGTCGACTACCCCATTGTTGTCGTTGATGATGGGCGCATCGTCTCGATTTCGACTCGAGCAGAGAGTTTTTTGCCGGCCGGAGCAAACATTTTCGATTTTCCTGAAGCCACGCTGGCGCCATCATTTTTTGACATTCACATTCACGGCGCTGCGGGACATGACGCAATGGAAGCCACACCGAAGGCTCTCGGCGCGATTGGCGCGTTTCTTGCCATGCGCGGGACTGCGCGGTTTCTAGCAACTACAGTGACCGCGCCGCTCGATGCAACGCTGCATGCAGTGAGCGGATTGGCAAAGCTCATCGCGCAGCCTGCGGCCGAGGGCGTTGCGCGTCCACTGGGGATTCATCTTGAAGGGCCATTTCTTTCACATTTGAAGCGCGGCGTGCATCCGCCAGAGTATCTGCTTGCGCCTGACATTGCGGTCTTCGATCGCATCTGCGAAGCTGCCGAGGGTCACGTCCGCCTGATTACACTCGCCCCCGAGCTGGCCGGCGCGGCGGAGCTTGCGGCGCATGCCACGCACCGCGGAGTCCGGGTTTCGCTGGGCCACTCCAACGCCACCGCCGCGGAAACGCGCGCCGCGATTGCCGCCGGAGCCGTGAGCGCCACGCACACGTTCAACGCCATGCGTCCCCTCGATCATCGCGAACCGGGCATCCTGGGCACGGTCCTTACGGACGACGCGCTCTTTGCCGAGTTGATCTGCGACGGCATTCACTCGATGCCTGAATTGACGAAGCTCTGGTGGCGCGCCAAGGGACCGCAGCGCGCGATTCTCGTCACCGATGCGATGAGCGCGACAGGAATGCCCGATGGCGAGTATCGCCTTGGAGGGCTCAGCGTGCAGGTGGCCGATGGCCGTGCTATGGCCGATGGCGTTCTAGCCGGCAGCGTTCTCACTCTCGATCGCGCGCTGGTAAACTTCCTCTCCTTTACCGGCGCAACTCTCGATGAAGGGCTGCGGTTGATGACCGGCAATCCGGCGAAGCTCACCGGTTTTGGCGCGGAAGCAGGCGCCCTTGCAGCTGGCGGTCCCGCGAATCTTGTTGCTGTCGGTTCGGAAGGAACACTCGTCGCCTCTTTTCTGAACGGCCAGCTCGTCTCCGCGCCGCGCGCGGATAATGGTTCGTAGAGGAGTTCGATCGATGAAAGCACTGGTTAAGAGCAAATCCGAGCGCGGGTTGTGGCTCGAAGATATCGCCGAGCCGGAGATCGGCATCAACGACGTTCTGGTGCGCGTGCATTACACGGGCATCTGCGGCACCGACGTTCACATCTACGAGTGGGACGAGTGGGCGCAAAAGACGATTCCCGTTCCCATGGCCATTGGACACGAGTTCGTCGGCGAAGTGGTCGAAGTGGGATCGAACGTGAACGACTTCTTCGCGGGCAATATCGTGAGCGGCGAAGGCCACGTGGTTTGCGGGCGCTGCCGGAACTGTCTTGCGGGAAGACGGCATCTTTGCGCTTCTACGCAGGGCGTTGGCGTTAATCGTCCAGGCGCGTTTGCCGAGTACATTGCGCTGCCGATGACTAATATCTGGAAGCACAGCGCAAGTGTGCGCGAAGAGATCGCGGCCATCTTCGACCCTTTTGGCAACGCTGTCCACACTGCGCTGTCATTCCCTGTGCTGGGCGAGGACGTGCTGATTACGGGCGCAGGGCCGATCGGGCTCATGGCGATTCCTGTTGTGAAGTTTGCGGGTGCTCGACACGTGGTTGTGACCGACCTGAATCCTTTCCGCCTGGAACTGGCACGTACGATGGGCGCGACGCTGGCCGTGAATCCCGGCGAGACGACGCTCGAAAAGGTGCAGAAGCAACTGGGAATGTTTGAAGGGTTCGACGTTGGTCTTGAGATGTCAGGCAATGCGCAAGCGCTTCGGGACATGATCGCCAACATGAGTCATGGCGGAAAGATTGCTGTTCTTGGAATTCCGGCCAAAGAGATGCAGATGGATTTGCGCCAGGTGATTTTCAACATGCTGACGATCAAGGGCGTTTACGGACGCGAGATGTATGAAACCTGGTACAAGATGACAGTCATGCTGGAATCGGGAGTGGATATTTCCGGTGTGATTACTCACCGTTTCCAGTGGAATGAATACGAGGCAGCGTTTGCAGCGGCGCGCTCCGGCAATGCAGGCAAGGTGATTCTGGACTGGAGAAGTGTGAAGTAATTGCAGGATTTGTAAATAAATTCGCGGCACGTGAAACGAGCTTCAGGGGTTAAAACCCCTTGATTTTACGGCCTCCTTTCGGCACGACTGAAGTCGTGCCCTTTCACGAAATCAGGTCTTGAAACCGCATCTAGAAAAACGTTGGAATCAGATCGACTACATCGTACGCGCTGTTCACGAGCGCCAGCACGCGCCATTTATCGAAGGTCAGGCAAGGATGCGCAATATCGAAGGCGATCATGTCGCCGGGCCGAATGTCATCGTTGACGGCGATATACATACAGGCATGCTGATCCATCAACCTGGTCACGATCCAATGTTCCGGAACAGGCTGCGGCGCGGCATTTCCGGGTCTGAAGTGTAACGCCGGAACGGGCAGTCGCGCATCGAAGGCCGCATCTCTTCTGCCGAGGCCGATGATGGCTCGATTTGTTTCGGGAACAGATTGCACGTAGGCCCAGATGTGCAGAGCCGTCTTGAGTCCCTCGCCCATTTGCCGCGCCACGGGATTGCTTTCGAGAATTCTCTTTTGCGCGACATGATAGGCGCCGACATCGTGCGTCAGATAGCATCCGGGTCGAAGGACGACTTCAACGGGTTCTTGAAAATCTCGCGGAGAAAAAACTTCGGCGACCACGTCGTACCAGGCCGACCCAGCGCCGGAGAGCAAAATCGGCGAGCGCTGAAATGCTTTCTTTGCGGCAATCTCTTTTGTCACGTTCACGGTATTGAGCAGTAACGTGCGGACGGCTTGCTCGTTATCGAGGACGCCTTCGTAGACTTCCACTCCGCAGAGCGCGATGG
>Ga0302320_10025996_pt1 | contig 11355 bp, 15 predicted proteins | sample Bog_T0_3_FD_202130 | JGI IMG/M metagenome (GOLD analysis project Ga0302320, IMG submission 202130) | Peat permafrost microbial communities from Stordalen Mire near Abisko, Sweden - Bog_T0_3 | ecosystem: Environmental > Terrestrial > Soil > Wetlands > Peat | place: Sweden: Abisko, Stordalen Mire... | reverse complement strand
GCGCGGGAACTTATGTTCTTAGCGGCACGAATACCCTCAGCGCGGCTACCTGCACCTGCTTTGGCAATGTGGTCAAGATCACCGCATCGACAGGCCTTGTTTCGGTCGGCGAATTCATCGCAAGCGCCGCCTCCGGCTTCCCGGTTGGCGCAACCGTTACTGGCATTGTCAGTGGTGGCGGAGTAGCCACGGCTGGCGTCTACACCATCAGCGTTCGCGGAACCTCTTATGTGGCCAGCGCAACGGGCATGACCACCTACGGAACTGTACTGAACGTGACCGCTGTGACCGGGACTCTTGCTGTCGGGATGCCCATCACGGCCACTGGTGGTATCCCGGCTGGCACGAGCATCGCTGGGTTCATCAGCGGCACGTATGGCGGAGTTGGACTCTACAGCCTCAACATCCCCGGCACCGCTTACACCGCCTCTGGAACAATCACCATCACCGCCCAAGGCATCATCACCAAGTTCACTGCCAAGTCCGTCGCCGCTGTTGGCGAACTTGTGCAAATCTCAACGTGGGGAAATTAAGGAGCTGACATGGACCGTCATCTTGAATCAGTATCGCAGAAATGGGGCATCAATTTCATGGGGGTTGATGCCCAGTTGCAGCAGACCGAAAAGGAACGCGGTGGTCGGCTGGCTATGGATGCTCAACCCGCTTTGGTGACAGTCTCGAATAGCGGCATCCCCGCGTTCTTGTCTACCTACATCGACCCCAAGGTAATTGAAGTCCTTGTGGCTCCGATGAAGGCAACGGAGATTGTTGGCGAGGAAACCAAGAAGGGCGACTGGACTCTCGAAACAGCGATGTTCCCGATTGTCGAGTCTACCGGCATGGTTTCTTCCTACGGCGATTACTCTGAGACGGGCATTGCTGGCGCAAACGTGAACTGGGTACAGCGCCAGTCCTACACGTATCAGGTCATCACGCAGTGGGGCGAACGCGAACTGGAAAAGATGGGCCTTGCTCGTATTGACTGGGCCAATCGCCAGCGCGTTGCTTCTGTTCTGACGCTGAACAAGTTCCAGAACAAAAGCTATTTCTTCGGTATCGCGGGGCTGGCAAACTACGGCCTGCTCAATGACCCATCACTGTCGGCTCCCATTGCTCCCATCGCTGAGGGAACGCTTGTCACGTGGGCGCAGAAGGCAACTGACCCAAACGGCGCAATCTATGTCTACAACGACATCAAGGCGCTGTATGGACAGCTTGTCGCCCAAGCGAACGGCCTTGTTGAGTTGGACATGGCTTCGCCAATGACACTGGCAATGTCGCCAGAGGCTCAGGTGTATCTCACCTTGACGAACACCTACAACGTCAATGTGCAGGATATGCTCAAGAAGAACTTCCCGAAGATGAAGATCGAGACGGCCCCGGAGTACCAAACTGTCTCCGGCAACCTCGTGCAGTTGATCGCAGATGAGATGCAGGGACAAAGGACGGCAACCACCGCCTTTACCGAAAAGCTGCGTGCGCATCCAATCAAGATCGAACTGTCGAGCTTCAAGCAGAAAACGAGTCAAGGGACTTGGGGAACGATTCTGTTCCGTCCGTTCCTGATCGCCCAATTACTCGGCGTCTAGCAGTTCAACAGGAGGGCACTTCGGTGCCCCTCAGCGCGGCCTATAGCCGCTCCTTGAAAGGGAATCATGGCGAAGGAAACAGTTCTCATCGGTTGTCGTCTACCAAACGGCCTTGTGTTACATCACCCCAAGAACCGCAACCTCACCGTGAAGTTGGCGGGAACCTACGAAGCTAAAACAGAAAGCGGCCTCTATCTTCCGTCGAAGATGTATTCAACCACGGCTGTCGATGCTGAATTTTGGGCAGAGTGGAAAGCGGCTTACGAGGGGTTTGGGCCTTTGAAGACGCGGGCTGTATTCGAGGCACATTCTGAGCAGGAAGCGCAGTCGAAGGCCAAGAACGCAGAGAAGGTCAAGACTGGGTTCGAGCCGATGAGCAAGACGGCCAAAATTGATGGCATTGTAATGGAGTCGGCCAATTCGTGATTGCCTTGTTCAATCCCGCTGCTTTTGTAGGTCGCTATCCTGAGTTCACAGCTGCGTATAACGCTAACCCATCTATTTTTTACGGCATGTTTGCAGAAGCTGGTTTGTATTTGAACAATACGGACTGTAGCATCGTGCAAGACATTAACCTACGGGGTGTATTACTCCAGATGGTGACGGCTCACATCGCGTTCCTGAGCGGGTTGCTCACCGCAGATGGCCAGCCCCGACCCGTAGGCCGCGTCAGTGCGGCCAATGAGGGCGCGGTGGGCGCTACCTTCGATTACTCACCAGCGACGCCTGGAAGCGGCGAATGGTTCAAGCAGTCGCAGTATGGAGCGGCGTTCTGGCAAGCTACGACCTGTTATCGGGGAATGAAGTATTTTGCAAACCCGACGCGGGTGGAAGGGTTTACTGGCACGAGTTTGGGTGAGATGGCTTGGCTCCCTCGTCCGGTATGACGGTCACGCTCTCGATTGACGCTTCCGAGTTGGAGCGCGATCTGGAGCGAATCGAGAATGAAGAGTTGGAGTTGCCCACGGTTTCGGCAGTCAAGGTTTCGTGTGATGGGGTTTTCGAGGAACAGGTGCCGATTTGGCTACCAGAGCAATAAAGATGTCCGATGCGGTGACAGCTAAGCTCCTCGACTTGGCAAAGCGGGCGCACGGAACAGTTCAGGTGGGATTCATCGACAGTGACCAGGCTCCCATAGCTTTCTGGAATGAGTTTGGGCATGGTGGACGATTCCCTTCTCCACCCCGACCATTCTTTCGCACAATGGTTGCGAATGAGTCCGGCAAGTGGCCTGAGATGATGGCTGGCGAGTTGAAGCGGTCTAAGATGGACGGGCATCGCACATTGGCGTATATGGGCGAAGAGATTGATGGGGCGCTCAAGCAGAGCATCATCGATCTGGTTGCCCCGCCCCTCTCGAAAACGACTCTCCGTTTGCGTCTCAAGTTTGGCAACAATCCACAGAACATTCGTGCCCGTGACGTGGTACAGGCACAAAGGGATGTCGCGGCTGGTTTGCCGGTTGCATCAGGAACGCAGGCAAAGCCGCTGATCTGGACAGCAGATATGCTCAACTCGACAAGCTACACGGTGACTGACTGATGGACCTGCGCTCCATATCGAACGCCGTCACGGATTGTGTGAACCCAAATATCTCTGTCACTGTGAAGGCATCGACGGGCTATACTATCGGTTCTGGTCTCAAGCAGGTTCCGAGCTATGCCGCTCCCGTTACCGGATTCGCGCAAGTCCAAGCTCTCACCGCTGCCGATCTTCGCCACCTCGATGGCCTAAATATCCAAGGGGCTACCAAGTCAATCATCCTACGCGGCGAATTGAACGCCATTGTGCGCGTCAACTCGCAGGGCGGAGACATTGTGATTATTGGAACGCAGACGTGGCTTACCGTGGCCGTACTAGAGCAATGGCCTCTGTGGTCACGCTGCGCAATTCAGCTACAGGATGTGAACTGATGAGCGCCCCGATTCAATACGTGTCCTCAATTGCGTTGGACTCCGTGTTTGATGCGCTCGGTGCGTTCATACAGCCATTCGTGGGGACTGCGGAAGTTGTACGCGCTCAGGTGAACCGGGTTGCAATGCCGGTTGGGAGCTTTGTCGAGTTGACTGAGATTTCATCTGTTGATCTTGAAGTTCCTCGCTCCACATACGACGGCGTGAACTTTCAGAGTGACATTATCGGACCTAAGCGCATAATGATTCAAGCTGACTTTTACGGCGCATCGGCTGGCGATTGGTGTGCGGCAATCAAGACGGTTTGGCGTACATCTTACGCAACGGCACAATTTCCCGTAGGTATTGCTCCGCTTTACTGTGACGATGGACGCGAAGTTCCGCTGGTCACGGGTGAGGAGCAGTATGAACGCAGGTGGGAACTCACGATGAATTTGCAGTATAATCCGATTGTGGTTGTTCCGTTACAGTCGGCAGATACTTTGGAAATGAACACCATCAAAGGTGCAGACGTTTAAGGAGAATTTATGACGATTCCGGCGAGTGTTATCGCAAATGTAATTCCAGGCGTCCTCAGTCCCGGTGGCGCGGGCCTAGTGATGAACGGCCTTGTGCTGACAGAGAACGTACTTATGCCAACCGGCACGGTTTTGAGCTTTGCCAGCGCACAATCTGTCTCTAACTTCTTCGGTCCGTCATCCGCAGAGTATGCCTATGCGTCTATCTATTTCGCGGGCATGGTGAATGGTACGCAGCTTCCATCGGCGCTTCTGTTCGCTTCCTATAACGGGGCCTCGGCTCGTGCTGCAACATTGACATCGGGTAGCTTCGCTCACTACAGTCTTGCCGAAATGCAGGCTATCACGGGTGTACTTACCTTGACCGTAAACGGTACAGCGATTACATCGTCCTCGATTAGCTTAACGGGTGTGGCAAGTCAAAGTCTGATGGCGGCGGCAATACAAGCAGCTTTCACCACGCCTAATTTTGCGGTCTCCTGGAGTTCAGTGTCGAGCCAATTCGTTTTCACCAGCAATTCCACTGGACTCCTTTCTACAATCACTTTCGGGACCGGAACGATTGCCGACGATCTTCTGACCACAGCAGCAGCGGGCGCGGTTCTTTCGCAGGGTGCCGATGTTGATACTCCATCCGTTGCCATGACAAGGGTGTGGGGACTTTCGCAGAACTGGGCTACGATGGTGACTTTATTTGAGCCGGACCTTGCTGACAAGAAACTGTTTGCTGCGTGGTTCAGTGAGCAGGATGATGAGGTTCTTTGGGCGTGTTGGGACTCCGACTCGAATGCAAGCGTAAGCGGCGGGGCTGGAACCTTTGGTGTTTGGGCCAAAGCAAATCATGTCAACGGCGTGATGTGCGTCGGTGGTGACCCGGCGATTGGTTCGCTTGCCCCCTTGGTGCTTAATGTTGCAGCCTTCGTCGGAGGCATGATTGCATCCATCAATTTCTCGCAAACCAATGGACGCATCACGCTGGCTGGGAAGTCTGCGCAATCTGCTGCTGTTCTCCCGACGTGCGCAAACCTCCAGACGTATCAGAACCTTTTGGCGAATGGGTACAGTTCCTACGGGGCATTTGCATCGCGCAACGCGGGTTTCACGTTCTTCTCGGATGGCAATATGCCGGGGAGCTTCCCGTGGGCTGACCAGTACATCGATCAAATCTGGTTGAGCGCACAGCTTCAACTTGCATTGCTCAATCTGTACACGACAGTCAACGACATTCCCTATGACCCGACCGGATACGGCCTCATTCGCGCCGCGCTGGTGGGGCAGGCAACCGCGAATGGAGGGGTCACTTACGACGGCCCAATCAACAACGCGCTCAACAATGGCGTCATTCAGACGGGCGTGAGCCTTTCTTCGGCGCAGGCGGCAGAGGTCAACAACGCTGCCGGTGCAAGCGTGGCCGGAACGATTCAGTCCAATGGCTACTACTTGCAGATTCTTGATCCGGGGGCGGCTGCGAGGAACGCAAGGCAAACTCCAATCATCAATCTGTGGTATGCAGACGGCGGCGCGGTCCAGCAATTTAGTATGTCGAGTGTGGACATTCTGTAAATCTGTTTTCAAGGGGTGAAGTATGGGCGGATTCCTAAATTCTCTGACAGGCGGAGCGAGTACAATCACTTCCGCAAATTCTGTATTCACTATCACCGTGGCGGGCCTGTTTCCTACGCCTGTGCAGTTGCAGGGATACTCGGCTGACAAGGCATGGGACACCGCCGCTGTTGTCGTCACCGAGACGCAGATTGGCGTGGATGGGCGCAAGACGGCGGGCTTGGTATTCAACGCCATCAAGCAGACCATATCCTTTCAAGCCGACTCCCCCAGCGTGAAATACTTCGAGGCTATCTATGCCGCTCAGCTTGCAATGCGTGACGTGCTGTATCTAAGCGCCGTCATTCTGTTGCCCGCAACCGGCGAAGCCTACGTTTGCAATAAGGGAACACTGGAGGATTACAACGCTGTTCCGTCAGCCGGGAAGGTACTCACCCCCCGCGAGTTCTCTATTTCTTGGGGGAGTATAATTCCGTCAATCGTGTAAGTGAGGTAAGAAGATCATGCGTAAAACATCGACGTATACGGTAGACTCGGAGGGCAGAGACAAGGGAAAATCTTTTCTGCTCACTGAAATGCCAGCGACGAAAGCAGAGGATTGGGCAATCCGCGTGATGCTGGCGCTTGGAGCGGCTAACGTGGAGATTCCCGACGGCGCTTTAGAGTTAGGCATGGCGGCGCTGGCGGAAATCGGACTCAAGAAACTATTTGCCATTTCCTCTACTGCAATCAGGCCGCTACTCGCCGAATTGATGGAGTGCGTTGAGTTTGTTCCGAATCTCCAGAAGCCACAGGTCAAGGTTGGATACCCGCTTTTTGAGAGTCAGGTCGAGGAAGTGGAAACACTTCTCACGCTCAAGTGGGAGGTACTGAAACTTCACCTGGATTTTTCTCTCGCCGCCGGCCTCTCGAAATCGCTCGGCATCACGCTGGGGGCGCTAAAGCACAAGCCGGGTACGCGAATGTCCCCAAGATCATCGGGGTCATAGTTGGGCGGAGATTGGCAACGCTTCATGAACTGCAAACGATCTATGGCGAGGAGGATGCCCATAATCTTCTTGAAATATGCGCCGTAGATTCAGCGAACGAGAGGGAATAGGCCATGCCCACAGTTATTGACAGTTTGATCGTAACTTTGGGCCTTGATAGCAAGGATGTAGATGCGAAGGCTCCCGGCGTTCGCCAGAAACTTAAAGACCTAGAAAAAAGTGGAGACTCGGCTAGTAAGGGGATTGGCGGAGTATCCAAAGCGGCTAAAGGCACAGGGGAGGAGCTTACCTCTCTTGCCGGGAAGATGGCCGCGTTCCTTGCGCTGATTGGCGGAACTGTTGCATTGCGCCAGTTCACGATGGAAGCAATAAAGACGAATACACAACTGAATTACCTTTCTAAAAATCTGAATATACCCGTCCAAACTCTCTCGCAGTGGGGAATCGCCGCAACGATGGTGGGCGGCTCTGCGCAGGAAATGCAGGGATATATTTCATACCTTACAAACGAATGCGCTAATCTTGCGAACGGCCTGGGATCATCCCTCATTCCAGTAATCGGGCAGATGGGTATCGCCTTGCGCGATTCATCTGGAAAGATTCGCCCTGCAACTGAATTGCTCAAAGACATGGCAAAATGGGCGCAGAAAATGGGACCGGGAAATCGCGTAGGGGAGTTATCATGGTTCCGCCATGCTAATATGCCGGAGAATGTTGCAAACTTTCTTCTTCAAGACCCCGGCAGATTCCTCGCAATGCTGGATAAGGCAAGCAAGTTTACTGTCACAGATAAAGAGTCAGCAAGCGCCGGAGAGATGACGGAGCAGCTTGCTCTTCTTCACGCCCAGTTCAATAAACTTGGATATGACCTTCTTGAAAAAGTTACACCCATTCTTGAAAAAGTGTTTGATTTGTTGACGCGAGGACTGAATTGGTGCATAGCCCACCAGACCGCAGTATTGTCATTCTTTGCTGGAGTGACGGCGGCAACGGTTGCCCTATCACTTGCGTGTTTTGGACTAGCATTATCCATGATTGGAGTTACATGGCCCATCCTGCTCGTTGTAGCGGCCATAGCAGCCCTCGCAGCAGCGTTCGTGGGTCTTACTTCGGATTATTCAAAGTGGGGCCAGGGGGGGGAGAGCCTGTTCGATTGGAGTCAGTTTGAGAGCAACATCCGCAAGGCCGGAGACGCTTTTAAGTGGCTTGGAGATCAGATTGAGGCGGCAACAGACCGTTTTGAGAACTGGCTACGCTCTCAGGGAGTCAATGTTCCTGAAGGTGCGGTAAAGAAAGCACTAACGTGGGCGTGGAACAATCTATCGCTCCCGGGAGAGTTGGGAGTGAAGGTCAATGGAGTATCTGACGAGACTCGCGCACGTGGGCAGAAGATTGCCAATGCTGAGGGGTTCTATGCGAAGGGCGAAAGTCCGAACATCCCTCAACAGGCCCATAACCCCGGAGATATTGAGTACGGGAAGTTCGCCGTTGACCATGGCGCAACAGGATATGTGACCGCACAGGGCGGAAAGAAGATTGCAGTATTCCCGGATGAAGGCATGGGATGGAGCGCGATGTACGCGCTTCTACAGAGCAAGTCTTATGCCGGATTGAATGACGCGCAGATGTTAAGTAAATGGCAGACGGGGAAAGTATCAGGAGACGCGAATCCTAGCCCGGTTATCGGGATTCCTTCAGCATCTTCAACGCTTCGCGGTCCTTTCCCGGCAGCGGGATCGTCAGTTTCGTCGATTGACAGGAGCATAACAAACCATATTGGACATATCGACATCCACACCAAGGCGACGGACGCTCAGAGTATCTGGAATGATATGAGCCGGAACATGGATTGGCTAACAGTGAGTCCAGCCAATTCGGGGTCACTGTGATGCCCGCGATTCCCTATCCCGATGTTCCAAATTATCCCGGCGTGCCGTCCATTCCGCGCACATCGGCTGGGAGTCCGTCGATCAATATAAGTTTGGCTTCAAACCAGCCTTTAGTTATTTCATCGCAGGAGCCAATATGGGGGATATTCTCAGCTAAAGACAATACTCCATTCTTCACACCTGCTACAGTAGGAACTCTTTCAACCTATTCCTTCGACTACTCTCGGCAGTCTACTGTTTCCACGTTTCCTGTTGAAACAGGGTCGTTTGCTAGTTATGACAAGATTTGGACCCCCGCGCATCCTGTAGTAACTTTGGCGTTCAGCGGAAGCGAGGCCGATAAGTGGAACCTACTCGCTAATCTGGAGTTGGCCTGCGGAGATACGAGTTTATGGAATGTAATTACTCCTGATGCCGAGTACGACGGCTACACCATCGCACGATATTCATATCGGAGAATGTCGAACAAGGGAGCGACAATGCTCCTAATTGATGTGATGCTGGAAGAGATAAAGCAGGTCACTCTTTCGTATGCAAATACGCCGGGGAGCGTAACGCCAACTCCTTCGCCTGTGACTCCTGGAAAGAAGAATACGACCCCAACGCCGCAATCACCGGCTGCGGCACCTACGAAAAGCAGCGGGCAGATACAACCCTCAACCCCATCGTCTGAAACATTGAAAGATGTAAAGATATGGATTATGAGCGCGTTAGGAATAACGCCTCCGAGTGCATGATGCAGCAGATAAATCTCCAATCCGTGCCGTCTCAGCAACTTCAAATAGTATTGGACGGACAAAACTGCGCCATTTCTATTTACGTCAAGAATCAGTGTATGTTATTTGATCTTTCAGCTGGCGGAACGCAGATAGCTTATGCCGTACAGTGCAAGAATCTGGTATCGCTTGTTCCTACCGCGTACCTTGGATTCGCCGGATGGTTGCTATTCTTCGATACGCAAGGAACGAGCGACCCTATCTACACTGGCCTGGGGACGCGCTGGGTATTACTATTTTTGGACTCAGCGGACGAGGTGACTTATGGGATCACCTAGTTCCTCTTTTGCGAACCAGAAGCAGTTGCAGATCAAGATTGTTCTCAGTGCAGGGAAGACTTTTGCAAATGGCACCAACACTCTTATATTCTCAGAGCTGCGCGTAAGTGTAAGCATTGACATGGGCGGCACGTTCATGGGCGGGAATATGCAGTGCAGGATATTCGGCCTCAGCCAAAGCGACATGACTCAGCTAACTTATTTTGCATGGATGCAGCAACCACAACTTGGGCCACCGGCTACTATTTATGTGACCGCAATAGATGGTCAGCGATCTACACTTGTCTTTCAGGGAACCATTAACCAAGCATACGCAAATTACCAAGCAATGCCAGAGGTATTTCTTGATATTCAGGCATCGGCAACACTGGCAGCGCAACTTACTTCAGTAACCCCACTGAGCCTTGCAAGCAACACCACAGTCACTACGGTAATGGGCCAGTTAGCCAAACAGATGGGTTTTGAATTTGAGAATAACGGAGTAAACACAACGATTCCCAAAGGCACGTATCTAGGGAATACGGCATTTTTTCAGGCTCAGACTTTAATGCTGGCGTACAACTTCGATATGTATATTGACAGAGGAATACTTGCGATATGCCCTGCGGGCGCATCTCGAAAGAATCCAGTTCTCCCTCTCGTTTCCGCATCGACAGGCATGATCGGATACCCCGCTTTCAATATGTACGGAATCTTGATCGACACTTATTTTAACCCTGACATTATCGCTGGAGCTAATATCTCCGTACAGTCAGAAATAAATGTTGCATCGGGGGTATGGAATGTCCACAACATTTCGCATACGCTTGAAAGCATAATCCCTGGGGGACGTTGGCAGTCTACACTTAATTGTTTTGCGACTAAAGTAGGGGGAGGATAATAATGAGTTCATTCAATCCTCTTGGGATGTTGCGGCCCTCAAGCCTTTGGGGAGTCTATAACAATATCCGTTTTATCGTAGAGCAAGCTCTCGCAAACGTGCAGACGGCGACAATCGTCAAGGTGATTGCTTGCTCAAATGATAGTGGGCTTTCTCCAGTCGGAACAGTCGATGTACAGATTTTGGCGAATCAGGTAAGCATCGGCGCGGGCGGGCAGATGGTAGGCACTCCGCACCTGAAGATGTACGGGCTTCCATACCTGCGAGTTCAAGGTGGAGCGAACGCAATCATTATCGATCCGCAACCGGGAGATATTGGAATTGCAGTCTTTGCCAGCCGGGACATCACGAACGTCAAAAGCACGAAAGCGCAGGCGAATCCCGGAAGTTTCAGGACGCATGATTTCTCGGATGGGATGTATCTGGGCGGGTTGCTCAACGGAGTTCCAACTCAGTATATTCAGTTCTCGGAAACCGGGATTGCAATCACTTCTCCAGCCAATCTGAGAATATCAGTAGGCGCCTCTTCGGTTGAGATTATGGAGTCGGGAGAAGTCTCAATCACCGCGCCGACACTGACTGCAAATATCTCAGGAGCGGCCAGTCTGACAATAGGAGGAACGGCTAGTATAGCAGCAACTGGGGAAGTGACTATAACCGGCTCTGACGTGAGCATCGCTCCTCTCAATGGAGGAACTTTCTAATGCCATCTCCATACAAACTTTTGCAAGGAACACGTGCGAATCTGGCGTTGCTTTCCTCGGTTGGCAAGGTCGGTATTCTGGCGTACACCACAGACACGAATGAGGTTTTTGTAGGGACTGGGAGCGGCATTGGAATCGGCACGGGATGGAAGCCAATCGGAAGCACGTTGTCGGTTGCAAACGTGGCACTCGCCCCCACTGCCGGGGGAAAGTTTACCGTGGCGCATGGCCTCTCTGTTGCTCCGCTGGCCGTATC
>Ga0302320_10025995_pt1 | contig 11355 bp, 10 predicted proteins | sample Bog_T0_3_FD_202130 | JGI IMG/M metagenome (GOLD analysis project Ga0302320, IMG submission 202130) | Peat permafrost microbial communities from Stordalen Mire near Abisko, Sweden - Bog_T0_3 | ecosystem: Environmental > Terrestrial > Soil > Wetlands > Peat | place: Sweden: Abisko, Stordalen Mire... | reverse complement strand
TAACGGATACCATTATTAATGGCAAGCGTGATTATGTGTGAAACTTAAACCCAGTTCGAGAGAACGTCACGGGACAATTGATTCGCGACGCACATCGCTTCTTTTTAACGATATGCTGAGCCTTATCGTGCGTCATACGGCGGTGGCTCTTGTATACCGTTTCCCAGGGGCGAAATTCCACTATTGTCTGCGGCCCCTTCAATACCGTGCGGCGTCCGCCAACTTCAAAATGCAGTGAAAAGCCTACTACAGAGTCCCGCGACGGCACGACGGTTCAATTTGGGACTGACAGTGACTACAACAGCCTGGTATCCAAAGGAGAGCGCGCCGCTGTCGCGATTGGGCAAGGAGCCGCGATTGCCAGGGTTGTAGAGCCATTTCCGCTCATAACCACAACTCATCTAGGTACTTTGCATTCAAGAGCGTTTCTCTACTTGTGTACCGAGAAGCTTGCGGCTGCGATCCATTCTTCCCCTCACGGAGATTAACCGGATTTGCCAACGGTTTAGCCGGGGCCTTGAATTTGATAATCATCTTGCCGCTGTCTTGGTAGGGAACAATCTCTTCGATTTCAGCCATATGCGTTACGGCGGAAACCGGGGCCACCTGATACGCGGCGATATATTGGATTCTCCGTATATTCTTTTCCGCAATTCGCACCGCATACCAGCAGTTCTTATCGAGAAATACTGAGCGAAAGCCGTCCTCCTTTGCAGGAACCACGATCGTGTCCCAATCGCGTTCTACAAATGTAGCGTCTTCCTTGTCCTCCACAACCTTCACATCCGCAATCGGCTTCGTTTTCGCCTTGCTGAATGCGCGTACTCCGATAATCGGAAGGATCAGCAAAATTTCACTTAGAAAAACGGCTGCCATTGCCTCTGACTGTCGAGACATGTTTGGCTTCGTTGGCACGTTTCTATTCAATACAATCGATGTTCTGTTTTCTTGCGCGATTTTCACCAACTCTGATTCAAGGTATTGAACTTCTGTTTTTCCTAATCCATGCGAGTCTACAAAAAACACACCCCAAGACCAGTCTTTCGCCAGCTGCTGTTTTAGTCGGACAGAAACAGGGTCCGCTTCTCCCACATAAACAGTTTCCTCGGCCAGATCTCCTACCAAAACATAGACACCGGGACGTTTGGCATGGTCTTCCTTGATAGCTTCATTTGTGAGTTCTCGTGGAAAGACGATCCCGGCGCCGGACCAATTTGTCTTGGTAACAACTCGGATACCGGCCGGGTCACCGGACGTCGCAAATATTTCAATCGTAAATGGATTTGCCATCGTTACCCTCATCAATTCCTTTCCTGGGAATATGAAATGGTGGACAACGAAGCGGCTGTGCAAAGAGCCTTCTGTCCAATCCACGGAGTGTAAGCTGCGGACTCGCTCTCAGGCGCGTTCTACAATACGCGATTAATCTGGGATATAGCTCAAGCAAGTTATTCACTTGATTGTTGCTTGGTTGGACGATGATGCCGTAGAGACGCGCGCCGTTGACTCCCCGCCTGTCCAGAATGGGAACAAGCCTGGGAAAATAGAAATGAAGCAACGCCGAGGCAAAGGACGCACCAAATCCATCAATATGGGCGTGTCGATCAATTGTAAGATTTGCGAACGCAACGATTCGGCTGAGGGCCAATTTGTAACACTTGGTATTAAGGCTCCCAAGCGTTCGTTTAAATTCCGGTGCGGACGCACATTCGCGAAGCTGACGTTCATAGCAATTCAGTTTTTCCGCTAACGACTTGGGTGGTTCTGCGATAATGGCGCTGCCACCCTTGAAATTAGTCACGTAGATTAAATCGGTAATCGTCAACGCGTACCGGTCCGGTTTGCTATCAATATAGTGTTGATAGTACTGGTAAGCATTATCAGCCTTTATCCATCGCCTTTCAGCCGTGTTCATTGCCCTTCCGTTGTCAATTTAGGCACGCGTGGCCGTGGACGCCCGCTAAAAACTCCCCGGTTTTGACCGTGGCAAGTGTGTCCAGGACACAATATTCAATCAATTCTGGCCGACCCGCTGTCGCCGATCCGGCGATGTCGTGCGCTCGATCCCATCAGCATACGCCTTCATAGGCACTCCGCCATCTTTCACGCCCGGCAGAGCGTCATCAGGTTGCAAGCGAATGCAATGTGCGCCGGATTCATCATTTTCGGTTCAGTTTATACATTGCGAAGATCGCCATTAAACCGCTCGCGGTGTTTGCCTCTGCAATCGACACTTGTCGTCTTAGGTTGCGTTTTCGATTTCCGTGCGTACGTACCTCGACAAGTGGTAAGCAGCCAACGACACGTCGGCCGGCGCACTTTGCGCCCGCTCCTGCTCGATAAATGCTGGCAGAGCCTTTGGTTCCAGGACCCACACGTCGCCCCGAGGCGAGCGCTGTTCGACGTACCAACCCGGGAATACGACAACGCCGCGAACCTTGAATTGCTTGCCCGTCGACTGCTCGATCAAGCCCTCCAGCCACCGGGCCGCGGCCGCTACTTGCAGTACGGGATTGCGGTCGAGCGCACGACCGGCGACTAAGAGAGCGTCACCGTTCACGCTGACGGTCGCCTGGGGCCACGGTTTGCTGTACGTCTTGGTTTCGATCGCATAGATCCCATGGGCGGAAATTACAACATGATCCAGATTAAAACTGCCGCCAGGTATGTCATGGAAGACCTGGGCGCCACTTTCACGCAATCGCTCCAAGAACTGCCCGACACAGCGCTCGCCATCTCTGCCCTGCCTTAGCTGACGGACTCGCTTGCGGATGATGATGAACCGCCACGTCGAGACTGCAACAGCGGCCACCGCCATGACTGAGAACAATACGGGCCTTCGTGGAGCGCGGGTGAGCACCGCTAACCATTCCATCCCGGCTAGAAAGCAAAACATCATGGCCGCAAGCACGTAGCCCATAGCGGTATCCGTCACTAATGACTCGATTTCTATATCGAGAGATTCGCCGGGAAGCCGCAGCGGTTTCGCTTTGAGAGGGGATTGACTGGCCATCCGACGTACCTCAATCTGAAAGCGCTAAGTTACCAATTGTTTCGCAATCGATCGGTGAGCTAAGTCGCGGGTCGCTCAATGCTGCGCATCCGGCTTATCTGCAGATGCTCGTCAGGCGCAGTTGCCTATCTATGATCGTGAGCGTTTAAAATCCCGATGACGGCCGTACCGGCACCGACTGAAATTACTCATTGAAAAAACCTACCGTGCCCCGTCGGCCATGCCCGCCAAATCCACAACCGGGTAACACGCATCGCCCCAGAACGTGTTGGCGTTGTTCATCATGATCTCGATGACCACAGGCACGAGTTTGCTCAGGAGGTTTCCGCCATCCCTCACCTGGTTGCGGTTGACCGAACTGTTCCAGGTCGCACCGCCGTGCATGAGTTGATTTCGAAGCGTATAGAGCCGGCTCAGCACGATGCTCAGAACGGTGGGCGTGTCGCGATGTCCGAGCGCGGTTCTCGCGGCCTTGTTCGCTGCAGAAAAACTTCGATGCCACTCCGGTTCCGTGAGTTTGCCATTTCGGTGATTCCAGAAGTCCTGGTAGATGTACTTGTTGTCGAGCAACAGCCGGATGCTGCCGGAGAACTCATCCCACACGAGCTTCTCGATAGTTTTATCCTTGTCGAGGCTGGCGAGCTTCTGCAGGAACTCGCGAAACGCACCCCGCTCCGATATGCGATACTTTTCGTCGAGGTCGGTGGCATAGGCCGCGTTGAACGCGATCCACAGGAAGATGAAATGACCGTCGACGTCCTCAGCAATCTGTTCGGCGCGGTTTAGCCAGCTGAGGGCCCGATGCACACGAAGCGCCAGGTTGGGTGGATGCGAATCGCGCTCTAACCTCTGCCGTGTCTTCAGCGCCTGGTAATCCATATCAGCCTGATTCCGTGTTGCACCAGGGTCGCCGAGCGGGTAACTCGCCTGATAGCTCTGCCGACGTCCGCTCTGGTATATCGTGACTCGGGATCAGCCGCAACAGCTCCCATTGGCGCTGAATTACCTGTCCTTTGCTTTGTGCCGGCATCACAACTCTCCACGACACATTGTGTCGCGTCGATGCTATAGGCTTTCGCCAACACCTCTTCGTGATGCGCGTCTAGGTTCCACCGAAGTTCGCGACATAATGTGTCGTCAGGGGTATAGGCTTCAGACCCGTGCAAAAGGCAGGACGGGATAGTGCAGAGAATCCGATTCGGTCTCGATCTTGATGGCGAGCGCGGTTGGCACGCGCGCGATGCCTTAGGGGAATCCACGCTCGGACCTTTGGGATTTCTCAACGTCCTCGAAACGCAGTTGGGACTCACGCGCGCGGTGCCCTCCGCAGCTCAACGCGCGCTGCAGATGCGCGCCTGCCTGGCCGACGCCACCAATGGCAGTCGGTTCTATGAGAACAGCTTCATATTCGATGAACTGGGCACCGCCGCCACCCTCCTGGCTTGGTCGGATCTCTGGTACGAACATGGCTGGGACGGCAGCGCGTCGTCCGCCTGCACCGCCCGCCTGCGCGACCTGTCAGCCATCGCGGTGATAGCGCGGACGCGCGTGTTTCCCGGGATGGGTCAGCGCCTCGATGAGGTGGCAGCGCAGCTGCTGTTCCGTCGACCGCAGATCGAGTGCGTCGAGCTCGTTCAGCCGCTCGAGGAGTTCCCGCTTGCCTGGCGGCGGGTGCTTGAACGCTTGCCGGTGACCGAAACCACCGCATCCACGATCGCTTCCGGCGTGCCGGGATCCCTGCTGCACGATCTGCAGTCCGCCACGCTTCGCATGGACCAGAATCAAACCGTTGCCAAGCTGCCATGGCGCGAGGACGGCAGTGTGCGCATCTTTCGCGCCGAGTCCACGCTGACCGGCGCCCAGTTGGTGGCGGCTCAGACGCGATACACGCCCAACGCGGACCGGGTGTACGTGATCGAGCAGTCGGGCGGCACGCTCGATGCCGCCCTAGCGGCCACGGATCAGCCGTTGCTGGGCGCCTCGGACTCCTCTGCATTTCGGCCCACGCTGCAGTTGTTGACGCTGGCGTTGCACCTGGTTTGGGAGCCGCTTGATTTTAAGGCGTTGATGCAGTTTCTCACGCACCCGATCGGGCCGATCCGCCGCTTCGCGCGCACCACATTGGCCGAGAAAATGGCCTCATATCCGGGCATCGGTGGTGCCGCCTGGCAGGAAGCTCTCGAGACTATTGCAGCGCACTATCAGAGCGACGGCGCCGCAGTACTCGCCGACATCGCCTTCTGGCTCGAGAGCCCGCGGCAGGCAGCCAATACCCAGGCGCCGATCGAGGTCATGGCGGTGCGAGTGGCGCGTTTGGCGCACTTCTTCCAGGAGCAGTTGGCTGATCCCGACGCGATGCACCGCGCAGCGTGCGCCGTCGGTCACGCGCAGGCGACTGCGGTGCAGCAAGCGCTCGATACGCTTAAAGGCCAAACCGTCGCCGGCATCACCGCCGAGACGCTCGACCGATTGGTCGCTCAGTCCACGGCCGACTGCCACAATCCTATCCTGCACGCCGAGGCGGCGGCCCGCTGCTGGGTGCGCGCACCGGGCGCGCTGATCGAGCCCTTCGACGAGGTGTGTTGGTGGCACATGGCCGCCGTGCCGTTGTCCAAGCCATATCCCTGGTCGCCGCGCGAGTTGGCGCAGTTGCGCGGTCTGGGCGTCAGCCTTCCCGACATCGGGACCCTCCTCAAGAGGCAGGCACGCGCGTGGTTGCGGCCGCTCTTGGGCGCCCGTCGCTGCCTGACGTTGATGCTGCCGCGCGCCGGAGAAGAAGTTCACCCGGCTTGGCTCACGTTCTCCTCGTTGCTCGAGAATCCGGCTATCAACGACGCCGAGGGCCTGCTGAGCGCCGGGGCACCGACCCGCGACATCACAGCGGTGCCGCATCGGCCCTTGCCCGGGCGACGGCGCTGGTGGCAGCTTCCCGCCGGCGCCGTCCATGGCTGGGATCACTCGGCTTCCTATTCCAGTCTCGACCAGTTCATCAACAACCCTTGTCAGTGGGCCATGAACTATCCGGCCCGCTTGAAGTCCTCCTCCATGCTCGACTTACCCGACAACTTCCGCTTGTTGGGCAACCTCGCGCATCGCATGGTCGAGCAACTCTATCGGCACACGGATGCCCTGTCGTGGCCCACGCAGAACCTCGAGCGCTGGTTCGATGAGGCAATCGAACCGATCGTCCGCGAAGAGGGCGCCATTCTGCTGATGCGCGGACGTCGCGCGCAGCTCGCAGCTTTTCGCATGCGATTCCGTACTTCCCTCGTGCAACTGCACGAAACGCTGCGTGCGGCCGGCGCGATCAGCATCGAGCCCGAGAAATCCTTGGAATGCACCACGCCGCTCGGCGCCCTGCGCGGCAGCTGTGACTTGAGCATCACGCTCGCTGACGGACACCAGGCCGTCATCGATATGAAGTGGGCCGGCAACGCCAAATACCGCAAGAAAATGACCGAACACGCGCACGTGCAGCTGGCGGTCTACGCACGCCTGATCGAGAACAATACGTCGGCGTGGCCCGCGATCGGGTATTTCATTTTGCAGAAGCCGGAGCTGTTGACCACCAGCAACACCGTGTTTCCCGGAGTCACCCCGATCGTCGTGCCCGGCCAATCCACCGCCATGCTGTGGGATCAGATCATGACGACCTGGCGGTGGCGCCGCGCGCAAATCGAAGCGGGATCGCTGGAATGCGTGATGGAGGATTTGGAGCCCAGCTCGGCGTCTGAGCCGCCTTTCGGCGCGCTGTCCATCGAAGCGTTGGACCCCCGCTACAACGCCTGCTCCAACCTTGTCGGCTGGGACGAAGGCGCATGAGCAAGACCTTGCGTTTCTTGAGCGCCGGGGCCGGCAGCGGCAAGACCTATCGGCTCACCCAAATCCTGCATGACATGCTGGTCGACGGCGGGGTTCGTCCCGAGGGTGTGCTCGCCACCACCTTCACCAACAAGGCCGCCACCGAGCTGCGCGAGCGTGTGCGCTCGCACCTGATCAAGCAAGGGCAGTACGCTTACGCCTCTGCGATCGGACAAGCACGCATCGGCACCGTCAATAGCGGTCGGTGTCAATGTAGTTGTCGCATAAATGGATTTTCTTAGGCAGCCATTTTCAGTTTATTTTCTGGTGTGATTTTTGACTCTCCTTCTTGTTCGATTTTTTCCGGGTTAAGATAGACGACGTCGATCCGGCGCCAGTTTCTGGCCGTGCCGGTCCACCGGCGCGGATTCTTCGCTCGGGCGGTCGCGTACAAGGCGCTACGACGCTGCAGGATCGCCGTATCGAGGCCGCCATGGCGCTGGGTCGGTGTGACGAAGCGGATCGCGCTGTGACGATGCTCGTGGTTGTACCACTCGATGAGCGTGGTCGCCCAGGTTCGGGCGGCCGCGATGTCGGCGAACGCCTTGAGTGGGTAGGCGGGACGATATTTGAGCGTTCTGAACAACGATTCCGAGTACGGATTGTCGTTGCTGACGGCCGGACGGCTCAACGATGCCATGACGCCCAGCTTCTGCAACGTCGCCAACATCGTGGCGCCTTTCATTGAACCGCCGTTGTCGGAATGCAGGATCAGTTGACCTGGCTTGATGTTTTCACGCCGGCACAGATCCTTCATCACCTCGCTCGCGTTCTCGCCGTTCTCCTCGGCATAGATCTGCCAGGCGACGATTTTGCGGCTGAACACATCCACAAAGAAGTACAAATACAGATAAATCCCGTGAATGGTGGTCGGCAGATAGGTGATGTCCCAGGAGAACAGCTGGTCCGGTTCGGTCGCCGCCACCGCACGCGGTTTACTGCGCTTCTGGGGCACCCGTTCCGCTCGCCGGTGGGCCAACTGGTTCTCCTCCCGCAGCACCCGGTAGAACGTCGATTCGGAGCCGACATAGCGCTGCTGATCGGCCAGCCGAGGTACGATCTGGCTCGGCGCCAGATGGCCAAACTCGGCTGAGTTCGCCACCGCCAGCAGGGTCGCCCGTTCCAGCACCGAGAACTTGTGGGCCGGTGCCTCGTGCCGCAGGGTGCGGCCATCGGGACTCTCTGGCGTACCCAGTTGCCAGCGCTGGAAGGTGCGTTCGCTGAAGCCCAGCAGCTCGCAGGCCGGCGCCAATCGAGCGCCGCCCAGCACCGCCTCGGCAATCAACGCGCCCACCGAGGTGCGCTGCGGCAAGGAGCTCATACGTCCTCTGCCGCCCACAGGGCTCGATATTTTTTTTGGAGCACCAGCAACGCCGCGGCCTCCGCCAACGCTTTCTCCTTTCGGTTCAAATCGCGCTGCAACTGCTGATTCGTCTGGCGCAACTGGCGCAGCTCCTCTGACTCCTCGCGCTTTCCGGCACCGCCCGTCGATTCACAAATCTCGGTGTGCCACTGTGTCAAATCATGCGCAAATATCCCCCGTTCCCGGCACCAGGCGTTTAGCGCCTCCTCGCCCAGGCCATGGCTCTCCTGCAGCGCCAGCAATCGCTGCGCTGGCGTCCAATCCGCCGATGGAATCGGCTTTCTCGATGGACCCTTCCGATCGCGCAACGTTTGCTTCATCCAACCTCGCAGTGTTCCCATGTTCATGCCCAAATCCGCCGCGATCGATCGAACTGATTGGTTCTCCGAACGGCCAAGCACCTTCGCCAGTGCCTGCTCTCTGAAACCCTCAACGTATTCTCTTTGCTTCACAGTCATTGTCCTCTGTCTCTATCATCAAGGATGATTATTTAGAGGCGACAACTACACTGACACAGGGGGATAGCGTCTGCGGCAACCTGCTTGCCCGTTTTGCCTTCGAAGCCGGCATGCCCATGGAGCAACGCGTGCTCGATGAGCCGAGTGCCACACAACTACTCAATGAGGCAATCGATGAAGTCATCGAGGGACACACGCTCACGGCGCTCATCACCGTGGCGCGCCGATTGTGCCTCGATGAGCCGGAGCACGGTAAAACAGATGAACCCTGGAAGTGCGCGCTGCGCGATATCGTGAGTGCGGCACGCTCGAATGGGATCGATGCCGCGCAACTGCGCACCTTTGGTTCTCGCAACGCCGTGCAGTTGCTGGCACTGTTTCCGGCACCGACGAGGCGGGATCTCAACACCGAGTTGTTGGCGGCGATCCGCGCGGCGATGCCCGCAATTCGCCAGGCACAACAGGCCAAGGCGCAGGCCAATACCGAGAAGTATTTACGAGAACTCGAAGACTTCGAGCGTTCCTTACGCGAAGGCCATTTTCATTGGGCGCACTGGAATCGCTTGGCGAATGCGGACCCCAGTGCCAGGCTACAACCTGCCATCCAGGCAGTGGCGGTGATCGCGAGCGAACATGCAAGCCATCCTCGATTGCACCAAGACGTGCACGAGTACCTCGAAACCCTCTTTACCTTGAGCGCGGATGTGCTCGAGTCCTATCGCGCTCGCAAGCTCCAAATGGGCGCGGTGGATTTCACCGATCAAGAGTGCGAGTTACTGAAGATTCTGGATTTTCCGGAAGTCGCCGACACCCTCAAGGCCGAACTCGATCTCCTCATGGTTGATGAGTTTCAGGATACCAGCCCCATCCAGCTGGCCTTATTCTTAAGGCTAGCGCAATGTGCCAAGCACGTCGTATGGGTGGGGGATGTGAAACAGGCCATCTACGGCTTTCGCGGCGGCGATGCCACCTTGATGTCGGCAGTTGTGAATGCCCTGCCGACCCTCGGCGGCAAGCGGGAAACGCTGCCGGACTCGTGGCGTTCGCGTCCCGCTTTGGTGCATTTCGTCAACGGCGTGTTCGGCGGCGCTTTTGCGCCCCTCACGGCCGCGGATGTGCACCTTAAAGCGACGCGCCCTGAATTTACGGGAACCGCGGCGGTCGAGGACTGGCTGCTCGAGGGGCGCAACGCCGACGATCAATACCACGGCATCGCCGCCGGTATCGCAGCGCTCATCAACGACCGCACACAGATCCTCGACCCGCAGTCCAAAGAACTGCGGCCGCTGCGATTGGGCGACATCGCTGTGCTGGCGCGTTCCAAGGATCACGTCAACGCCGTCGCCGCGGTGTTGCAGTCGCAAGGCATCATGGCCTCCACCGAGCTACCGGGCCTGTTGAAGCGCCCCGAGATGGTGCTCGCCTTGGCGTGTCTACGTCGCCTCAACAATGAACGCGACACCATCGCCACTGCCGAAATCGTATCGCTCGCCGAGTGCGCGGATCCGGAGGTCTGGCTTGCCGAGCGCCTTGCCTGGTTGGACAGCGGCGCACCGGCGGCCACGTGGCGCGAGTCCGGTGACACCGTGCACCCGATTTTCCGCGCCATTCAGGGGTTGCGCGGGCAGCTCTCGCATCTCTCGCCGCAGGAAGCGGTACAGTTGCTTCTCGCACGCTGTGACCTCGCCCGCCACGTGTTGCAGTGGCAACAGTCGCCCGATCGCGCCCGCCTGCGCCTCGCCAACCTCGAGCGATTGTGTGGATTGGCCGCGGAGTACCAGGATGCCAGCCGCTCCACGGGGGAAGCCGCAACGATCTCCGGGTTATTGCTGTGGCTGCAAGAACTAGCGGCATCCGAAGCCGACACCATGCCCCAACCGCCCGTCGACGCCGTCCAGGTCATGACCCACCATGCTGCCAAGGGACTGGAATGGCCGATGGTCGTGCTGATGGATCTTGCCGGCGAGGTGAGAAATTCGATTTGGGACGCGGTTCGCGCCGAATCGTCCGGCGTTTTCGATGCCCATAAGCCCCTGAACGATCGCTTCTTGCGCTACTGGCCGTGGCCCTACGGCAAGCAGCAGAAGGTTCCGGTCGGCGACATAGTCGCGGCCTCCCTCGCTGGGCAGCGCATGCATCGCGCTGCGGTCGAAGAGGACAAACGGCTACTTTATGTGAGCATGACCCGTGCACGCGATATTTTGGTACTCGCGCGTCAGGCCAAGAAACCGGGTGGACCCTGGATGGAGGCGGTGCAACTCGGGAGTTTCCTCCCGCCGGGTAATCCATCGGTGATTTCAATCGCCGCCAGCCACACCGTGCCGTTCAAGCGGCGAAATCTAAACCCTGCTAGCGCACAGCTGGCCGTTGCACCGCCGAAGGGCGATCTGCGCTGGTTCGAGGTTCCTGGGAACGTGACCGTGAAACTACCGCTGACCGTTAACCCCTCCCTGTCCTCGTCGGTCATTGGCACAGTGGAGGAAGCCGCGGTCGTGGGAACCCGAATCCAGGTCGACCGCGACTGCGATCCCGCCATGCTGGGCGATGCGGTCCACGCCTGTGTCGACTTCAGTGGTTTCTGTCCAATCCGTCAGTCCACTGGACAACCAGTGCAATTTTCTAGAATGCGCGTAAGCTCCTGACCGCATTTTGAAAGTTCG
>Ga0302320_10025994_pt1 | contig 11356 bp, 11 predicted proteins | sample Bog_T0_3_FD_202130 | JGI IMG/M metagenome (GOLD analysis project Ga0302320, IMG submission 202130) | Peat permafrost microbial communities from Stordalen Mire near Abisko, Sweden - Bog_T0_3 | ecosystem: Environmental > Terrestrial > Soil > Wetlands > Peat | place: Sweden: Abisko, Stordalen Mire... | reverse complement strand
CATCCTCTACAAAGGCGACGACTTCGTCCATACCGACCTTCGCTCCGCCTTGAATCAGCCGTAGCACCCGCAAGCCACCATTCCCGCGAATGGCAGCGATAGCTCCCTCTTCTCTGCGAACGACAGGACGAATTCCCGCTTCGTCCGTTACTCTGGAAAGTTCTAGAGGGGAGCCCCCATGACCGTCATCCGCCAGGAAGATTTCATCTCGAGCGTCGCCGGCGCGTTGCAGTACATCAGCTACTACCACCCGGTGGATTACATCCGCGGCCTGGCCAAGGCCTACGAGCGTGAGCAGTCCCCTGCCGCCAAGGATGCCATCGCCCAGATCCTCATCAACAGCCGCATGTGCGCCGAGGGCCACCGCCCCATCTGCCAGGACACCGGCATCGTCAACGCCTTTGTCAAAGTCGGCATGGATGTCCGCTTCGCCGCGGACCCCTCCGAGCAAGCCCTCGACCTCCAGCAAATGGTCGACGAAGGTGTCCGTCGCGCCTATCTTGACCCCACCAACAAGCTCCGCGCCTCGGTCCTGGCCGACCCCGCCGGCAAGCGCGTCAACACCAAAGACAACACCCCCGCCGTCGTGAACGTCGAACTCGTCCAAGGATCAACAGTCGAGGTCACCGTCGCGGCCAAGGGCGGAGGTTCCGAAGCCAAGTCGAAGTTCGCCATGCTCAACCCGTCGGACTCGATCGTCGAATGGGTGCTCAAAACCGTCCCCACCATGGGCGCCGGCTGGTGCCCGCCCGGCATGCTCGGCATCGGCATCGGCGGCACCGCGGAGAAGGCCATGCTCCTGGCCAAGCAGTCCCTCATGGACCCCATCGACATCCAGGACCTGATCGCCCGCGGCCCCGTCACCACCGCGGAAAAGCTCCGCGTCGAGCTCCACGACAAGGTGAATCGCCTCGGCATCGGCGCGCAGGGCCTCGGCGGCCTCACCACCGTCCTCGACGTCAAGATCCTCGACACGCCGTCCCACGCCGCCAACCTGCCCATCGCCATGATCCCCAACTGCGCCGCCACCCGCCACGCCCACATCGTGCTCGACGGCTCCGGCCCCGTCTACCTCGATCCGCCCAACCTGGAAGACTGGCCGCAACTCACCTACGACGTCTCCGGCGCGCGCCGCGTCAACCTCGACACCGTCACCCCCGCCGAAGCCGCCACCTGGCAGCCCGGAGAGATCCTCCTCCTCAATGGAAAACTGCTCACCGGCCGCGACGCCGCCCACAAGCGCATGACCGACATGCTCAGCCGCGGCGAAAAGCTCCCCGTCGACTTCCGCGGACGCTTTATTTATTACGTGGGCCCCGTGGACCCGGTACGCGACGAAGTTGTCGGACCCGCCGGCCCCACCACCGCCACCCGCATGGACAAGTTCACCCGCCAGATGCTCGCCGAAACCGGCCTGCTGGGCATGATCGGCAAGTCCGAGCGCGGTCCCGTCGCCATCGATGCCATCCGCGAGTTCGGCGCGGTCTACCTGATGGCCGTGGGCGGCGCTGCCTACCTGGTTTCCAAAGCCATCGTCGGCTCGCGCCTTCTGGCCTTTGAAGATCTTGGCATGGAAGCCATCTACGAGTTCGACGTGCGCGACATGCCTGTTACGGTCGCTGTCGATTCCAAGGGAGCCAGCGTTCACCAGACCGGCCCCGCCGAGTGGCAGAAACGCATCGCCGGAATCCCGATACTGCAGTAAGACAGGGATCAGGGGTCAGAGATCAGGGGTCAGGGAATAGGGATCAGGCTCCGGAGAGCACGCTGTGGCCGTTTGCCACCAAGGAAAAAGGCCGGGCAGGCGCGCGGAACCTGCTTCGCCTGCTCCGGCCCGTCCAGCCTCATTCTGCCCCCTGATCCCTGCTTCTCTCACTGCTTCCCGAACCGCACCACAATCCCGGCCGTAAAGCCCAGGCTGTTCTGCTCCGAAGAGCCAAAGCCGGTCAGGTAGTATTCCGGCGCAACCCGGACCCCGACGTTCGAGGTCAGGTTGTACTCGCCCAGCACCGCAGCGCTGGCGGCAAACGTCGAGCCATTCGGATAAAGCCCCAGAATCGCGCTCCCAAATCCGTTGGTATCGCCCGTAAAATTGCCCCGCGCGTAGCCGGCCATCACCCTGCCGGCGACCGAGTACCTTGGTTGCAGGTAGAAACGATAAGTGGGTCCGCCCAGTACCGCGTACTGGCTGATGGCTGGTTTGGTAATCCCGGTCAGGTTGGGCTCGATGAACGGCGTCCCGTAGTAGCCGCGCCCATCCACCGTCGCGCCCAGCCGCTCGTTGAAATAGCGCGTAAAGCCCACGTTCCAGTCGTACTCGTTCACGCGTTGCAGCGTCTTGCCGGGCGTGAACCGCAGATAACCCGCCCCCACATACATCTCGTAGAGGTGATCGTAAACCTCGTGGATCGCTGCTGCGCGCCTCTGCTCGCGACGGGCCTTGATGCGTGCCTGCACGCTGATCTGAGGCTGTGTCTGCGGTTGGGCTGCGGCGGGCGTCTGCTGGCCTACTGCCGCAGGCGTGCTGCTCGAACTGGAGTCTTGAGCTGAAACTACGGAAACAACTGTAAAGGCGAACGCCAGCGAAAGGGCAAGACGGCGAAAAGAATACATCGGTTTAGGGTTTCCTCCACGGGAGTACGGAAGCACACCACTGCCCATGGGCAGCGCTCCCCCCATTAGGTATTAAAACATCTTGAGGAGACTTGTGCGTGAACCCGTACTGCATTGGACGCACAGCAACGCATTTCGCCATGCTTTCCGCCGAAACTCCCTTCCCGGCCCGGCACATGACGGAAAATTCATTCCTCCCGCTGTGTCAGGAGCCGGGACAATGCTCTAGGATCGAAAACAAAGGAGTTCCTCTCGAACATGGGCCGCATCTTGCTGGGAATCGTCCTGGGCGTCCTTCTCGTGCCCCTCTCCGTGTTGGCGTGGTTTCAATTCGGCCACGTTCCCGTGGCCGTTGCTGACTCGCCGTTCCCCCAGGAACGCCGGATCACCCAGGTCCCGCTCAACGCGCGCATCGACCGCGAGTCAATCAAAACGCCGCCCATCCAGCCAGATGAAACCAATCTCGTGGCCGGCGCCGAAGTCTATCGCGACCAGTGTGCCGCCTGCCACGGCTACCGAAACAAGCCCTCGTCCTTCGGCGCGCACATGTACCCCGATGCGCCGCCCCTCTGGGAAGTCCACCATCACGGCCCGGAAGCGGTTATGGGGGTGACGGACGACCCGCCCGGTGAAACCTACTGGAAAGTGGCCAATGGCATCCGCCTTACGGGCATGCCCTCGTACAACAAGGTGCTGACCGATACCCAGATGTGGCAGGTAACCCTGCTGCTGGCCAATGCCGACAAACCCCTCCCCCCGGCCGCCCTCGCCATCCTCCGCGGCGATGCGCCTGCCCTGTCAACACTCCCGGCAGCCAAAAAGTAGTCCGCCCGTTGGCCCCAGGGGCCAACTTCACGCGCCCTCGCGCAGCCAGAACGAAAGGAAACCATGAGCGTGCTCGACTCGCTGCGCAAGGGATTCGGCTTTCTTCTCATGAGCTTTGGCATCTCCAGCCCCGCCAAAAAGGCGAAGCCCGCCCCAAAGCCCACTCCAAAACCGATTGACGGCAACTGAATTGCCGCCGTCAATCGCTGTTCCCTTGGATGAGCGGTATCTCCCTTCCCATCAATGCCTTCCACACTGCGCCCATCTGCCGATTATTTCTCTCCATCCGCTAACATCGTACGAAGGAACCTTTCTTGAAGCCGCAAGTTAAGGGGAGGCAGGCCAATGCCTCCGCTGACTTGCTGCAATTGTGCCAGCCCAAGTTTCACCTTTTCAGGAACTCGGCTTCCAAATTCTCAAAACAAGATACTTGCGCTAGAAGCCTTCCCCCAACCCATTGAAAAGGGCAAATTTGCCCCAAACCCACCGGGAGGGGGATGGGGGATACCCCCTGCACACGATTCGAAGAATCCTGCAACCGCCGCGGCCCGCCGTGATCCAATAAGGAGAGGTCTGAGTTCCATCTGGAGGGCCTTCCCCATGCCGGCCGCACCCCCAAAAAACTTCTTCCGCGCCTTCTGGGACTTCTTCGTGCTCTTCAGCGGCATCTCCACGGCCTCCAACCTCTCTCGCACCCAGTCCCGCCCGGTGCGCAGCCGAGGGCTCTTCCTCTTCCGCCCCGCGCTGGAAAGTAGCAAGCCTGTTCCGCCCTTCAACCGCACGAATTGCTAGAATCGAGATCTATGAGCATCACCCGCCAGCAGGCCCTCGACTACTTCGACTCCCCTGACCTGATCGGCCTGGGCTTTGAGGCCGACGCCCTACGCCGCCGCCTCCACCCCGAAGGCGTGGTCTCCTACATCATCGATCGCAACATCAACTACACCAACTTCTGCACCGAGTACTGCACCTTCTGCGCCTTCTACCGCCCGCTGAAAGGACCCACGTCGAACGAAGGCTACATCCTCGACTTCGAGAAGATCTACGAGAAGATCGCCGAGACCGCCGAAATGGGCGGCACCGGTGTCCTCATGCAGGGCGGCATCCATCCCGACCTCAAGATTGACTGGTTCGAGCGCCTCTTCACCGGTATCAAGCAGCGCTTCCCGCAGATCTGGCTCCATTGCCTCTCCGCCTCCGAAGTCCTGGCCATCGCCGAGTATTCCGACCTCGACCTCCGTACCACCATCGCCCGCCTGCGCGACGCCGGCCTCGACTCAATCCCCGGCGGCGGTGCAGAAATCCTCGACGACGACGTCCGCAAGCGAATCGCCCGCCTCAAATGCCGCACCGAAGATTGGGTCAGCGTCCATCGCACCGCCCACCAACTCGGCATGCGCACCACCGCCACCATGATGTTCGGCGTCGGTGAAACATTCGACCAGCGCATCAATCACTTTGAAGTGGTGCGCCGCCTTCAGGAAGAAACCGGCGGCTTCACCGCCTTCATTCCCTGGAGCTTCCAGCCCGGGCACACCGCCCTCGGCGGCCGCGGCTGGGAAGAAGCCACAAGTGTCGAGTATCTGAAGGTCCTGGCCATCTCCCGCCTCTATCTCGACAACATCGAAAATGTGCAGGCCAGTTGGGTAACGCAAGGCCTGAAGGTTCTCGAAGTTGGCCTCCACTTCGGCGGCAACGACGTGGGCTCGGTGATGCTGGAAGAGAATGTCGTGAAAGCTGCCGGCACCAGTAACTGCACCACCGAAGAAGAGTTGCGCAGAATCATCCGCGACGCCGGCTTCAAACCCGTCCAGCGTGACACCCTCTACCGCACCATGTTCCTCAACTAGAAACCGCCGGCGCCGAAGACGAGTAGCAAGATTTCAACAATCGTGCTACTCTGGACTTTCCCCTGGAGAGTCTCACGGCAGCCGCAGGAGTGCGCATGGGCATTCTCAGCAGAATCGGCATCGCGCTCGATTCCGACCTTCTCAAACGTTTTGACCGCTCCATCCGCCATCGCGGTTACACCAACCGCTCCGAGGCGTTTCGCGACCTCATCCGCGACCGCCTCGTCACCGAGCAGACCGCGGCCCCGGAGGCAACCGTCGTGGGCACCGTCACCCTCATCTACGATCACCACGCCAGCAGCATCTCCGAGAAACTGACAGAGCTTCAACACGCCAGCCACGAACTTGTCGTCTCCACCAGCCATGCGCACCTTGACCACGACTCCTGCCTTGAAGTCCTCATCGTCCATGGCAAGGCGGCCGCCGTGGAGCAGTTTGCCGACCGGCTCATCGGCCTCAAGGGAGTGCAGCACGGCCGCTTGGTCATGACCGTCCCCGCTCATAAACTGGCCCCGGATCAAACCCGGAAACATAAGCACAGCCACAAACACTGATGCGCGGTACCCCTGAATGCCGAAATGGAATCATGAGCGCTAGTAGCACGAAAGTGAAAAGCGTGCTATTCCTGCTTGCGCTAGTCCTCAGCGTCATAACCACCGCGGCGTCCCAATCCCATGCTGATGTCCAGCCCGATGCCGTGCAGCAGAATGACCAGCGGCCAGTCAGCGGTGTCGTCGTCGATGAGCGATCCGCGGTCCTCGTTGGTGTAACGGTCTCCGCGCAATGGCCAAAAGGTATCCGCTCGACCCTCACGAACGGCCAGGGTGCTTTCTCGATGCATGTGCCGCCGGGCCCCGTCACGCTGAGCATCGCGGGTAGGAATACTGCTGCCTTCCACATGTCGTTGGCTGCCGACGCTCCATCCGAAGGACTCCGCCTTCAGATCCACTATGTAATTCCCAGGGAACAGCAGACCCTGGTGATTACGGCAACCGCCGCCGATCCGGCGATAGACCGCCGCAATGATTCCGTCTACAAAAACACCCTGTTTCTGCGCGACGACCAGCTCTTCGAGACCCTTGACAGCGGCATCAACGCCGGCCAGCACGAAGGCGGCGGCAAGTCGCTCGAGTTCCGACGCTTCGGATTCAACCTGGATCATGGCGGGCTGAACGGCGGACTCAAGGTGCTGGTGGACGACATTCCGCAGAACCAGGCAACGCAGGCCCACGGACAAGGTTATCTCGGCTGGCTCAAGGCGCTAAGTCCCGAGCTTGTTGACGACGTTGACATCGTGAATGGCCCATTCAGCGCGGAATATGGAGACTTTTCTGCGCTCGGCGTCATTCATATACGGCTCAAAGAGCACCTGGACGACGAGTGGACAGTGCGCGCGCAGGGCGGTTCTTTCAGCGACTACCGCACTTTTGCCGCATGGAGTCCGCACTTGAAGAACGCGGACGGTTTTCTCTCCTGGGAGCACGCTTACACAGACGGCCCATTCAAGAACCCACTGAACTATGTGCGCGACAACGTGACCGGCAACCAGACCATCAAAATGGGCGACGCTCAATCGCTGGGCCTCAGGTGGAACATTGGACGCAACAACTTCAATTCCTCCGGGCAGATTCCGCTGGATCTAGTCCTCTCCCGTGCGCTTGATCGATTCGGCTATATGGATCCCAGCGACGGTGGAAAGGTTCGGAACGGAACCGGAAGCGTGTATTACAAGAGGAATCTGAGCGCCAGCGATATACTGCGCGTGGATGGTTATGTTGCGCGTTCGCTCTTCGATCTCTTCAGCGATTTCACCTTCTATCTGAGCGATCCGATCAACGGCGATGGGATTCAGCAGCATGATTCTCGCCTTCAGGAAGGCGCCAGCGCGCAGTACATTCATGCAGGCAAAGCATTCGGGATTCCATCGCTCCTTATGGCTGGGGCCAATCTCGCCGACAACTGGATCGATGTGGATCTATTCCACGACAAGGATCGCAAGATTATCGCACCCGTTCCGCCCGTTCCAGGTTCGCCGTTTCCGGGCAAGCCTTGGACAGAAGCCGACGTGCATATAACGAACCCGGCAGTGTACGCACAGCAAGGGGTGGATTTCAAGCGTCTGCATTTGGATGTTGGCCTGCGCTTCGACCAGTTTCGTTTCAATCGGACGGATCGGCTTGCAGCGGCCAACACCGGGCTGAGCAATGCCGGCGCCGTCGAACCCAAGCTGAATATTGTCTACACACCCAGCGATCACATTCCTCTTCGGATTCACTTCAATTTTGGGCGCGCAGTCACCAGCCAGGATGCGCGCGGCATGGCCCTCGAACCCGCGGCCCCGAAGATCGCAGCGACCAATTTCTACATGATCGGCACGTCGCATCAATTGAAGCGCTTCTCGGCCAGCACGGACATGTTCCTCATCGACCGCCAGCATGAAGATGTCTACGACCCCGATAACGGCACGATGGACTATCAAGGACCGAGCCGCTCGTATGGCTGGGAGGCGAAAACTTCGGTCCAACTCACAGGCCACGTCAATTGGAATGCCGGCCTCACGCAGGTTTCGAACGCGTTCTTTTTGGGAACATCTCCGCGTCAATATGTCGATAGCGCGCCGCATTCGGTCGGAAACTCCAGCCTCACCCTCAGCGAGTGGCATGGCCTGTACAGTTCCCTGCGATACCGCCGCATCGGCCGCTATCTGCTGGTGAACCCTGACTACGGTCCCGACACTGTTTCTTTCCTGCCGGCTTCCCCCTATGCCAACGCGTATGAAACCCATGCCACGGGACTCGATGTGGTTGATTTCGCCGCTGCGAAAAAACTCTTCGGCGACCTGGAGTGGAATCTGTCGGTCGACAACCTGAACAACAAACAGTATTTCGAAACGCAGAATTTCTTCTATTCCCGAGTCACCCCAACGGCTCCCCTCGAAGCGCGGGTCCATGGCACACCCGGCTACCCGATCGGATTCACAACCGGGCTCACCTGGCGCTTCGAATGATAGCCTTTTCTACCCGGTTTGTTCGCCTGACTCCTGCTGGGAAGAGCCGCCCGGCTTCCGGCCCGCCGCGCGTTCAACAAGCGCCGGCAGTGTACCCCTGGGGAAAGCTGAGGACTGGCGCACCACCAGGTGCGTGGGAATATGCCACTCTGTCTTCGCAGCCTTGACGTGATCCTTCTCAATGCCCGCGCGCAATGCCTGCACAGCAGCAGCCGCCAGGTCCTTGCACGACATCTGCACCGTGGTCAGCGGCGGCAGCATGAACTGCGCCAGGTGAATGTCGTCGAAACCAACCACCGACACATCCTGCGGCACGCGATGCGTCGTCCTGTAAAGGGCATGCAGAGCGCCAATGGCGGTCATGTCGTTTGAGCACATCACCCCGGTCGGCAGTTCCGGCAGCGCAATCAACTGCTCCATGGCCGTAATGCCGCCCTCCATGGTGTGATTTCCCTGAACCACATGCTCGGCCGGTACCGTCAGGCCCAGTTCGGCCATACCCTTCAGAAATGCGTCGCGCCTGGCGACGGCCGAACGCAGGTGCAGTGGCCCCGTGATGAATGCAATGTTGCGATGTCCCAGCGCAGCCAGGTGCTGCACAGCCTGCCGGATTCCCTCGCCGTAGTTCACCTTGAGCACGCGGATATTCGGCAAGCTGGGCCCCGCATCCACAAACACCAGCGGAAACTCCCGCTCCACCAACTTCTGTACCAGTTCTTCCTCAATGCCGAATGTCATCACGGCCACGCCGTCCACATTGCGCTGCAGCATGCGCCGAATCAGCGATTCGGTACGTTCCGGCTCGTAGTTGGTCGAACCGATCAGAACTTCGTACCCCTGCGCCACCGCCAGGTTTTCAAACTCCTGCACCAACTCGGGGAAAAACGGATTCGTGATCTCGGAAACGATCAGGCCCAGCATGTGGCTGCGCCCGGAAACCAGCGCGCGCGCCTGCGTATTCGGCAGGTAGCCGACCTCTTTGATCGCCTCCCACACCCGTTCGGCAAGGGCAGGATCTACCGTAGGTATCCGGTTCACTGCGCGCGAAACCGTCGCAATCGAGACACCCGCGCGCTTGGCAACATCGCGGATGCTTACATTGCCATGGCGCCGCCGTTCCTGGCTTGTGTTGCGTAGCAGACTCACAGTAAGCAGATTGTACGCTTACCCGGTGTTTCTCAGTTGCGGTTTTTCACAATATGGACGCACAAATGCTCTGAACACTGACATTTATGCACACTCTTTCCTGCCCCGGCTTGCTCCAAGTCGAACTTCGCCACGCCCCGAATAGCAGATCGTGGAAAGCGTTTCCCAGCGCCGCTTTAAGGATGCTTCTGTCCGCCGCCCGCAACCTCCAGCCCATGTTGCAGCAAAGCCAGAATCGAGACCAGGCTCTCTTCCGCCCCGCGAAGGCTGCCCGGCAGGTTCACAATAAGCGTGCTTCCCTTCATCCCAGCCACACCCCGCGAAAGCCATGCATACGGATTACGTGCTGCCCCAAGCGCGCGCATGGCCTCCGCCAGCCCAGGGACCTCGCGGTCGATCACCCGCCGGGTGGCCTCTGGCGTCCGGTCGCGCGGGCCCAGCCCGGTCCCCCCCACCGTCACCACCAGCGCGGCGCCATCTCGGCCAAGCTTCTCCAGCGTCTCTGCTATCGCGTCTTCGTCATCCGCCAGCAATCCGGTCTGAATCTCGGCATCGCTCCATCTCTGCCGAAGCAGGTCCGCGACGGCCGGCCCCGCTGTATCCGTGAGCAAGCCCTGCGAGCAACGATCGGAGATGGTAATTACGGCCAGGAGCATAGCAGTGCTCACTCCGCTGCCAGAATCTTGATGGTGCGCAGCCAGGTCTCCACACCCGCCGGCCATGCCGTCACCGGCAGCTCCGTGCGCCGCAAGCCGTATCCATGTCCGCCCTGCGCATAAATGTGCAGTTCCGCCGGCACCTTCGCGTTCTTCAGTTGCTGAAAGTAGACCAGCGCATTCTCCACATGCACCGGGTCGTCCTCGGCCTGCACAATAAACGTCGGCGGCGTATTCGCCGTGGGATTGATCTCCGCATTCGCGGCAAAGTTCTTGTCCTCAAGCGCCAGATAGCCGGGGTAAACCACCACCGCAAAGTCCGGCCGGCAGCTCAGCTTGTCCGCCGCATCAATCGGGTCGTAAAGCCGCTGCTCGAAGTGCGTGCTGATGGCCGCGGCCAGGTGCCCGCCCGCTGAGAAGCCCAGCACGCCAATCCGGTTTGGGTCGATGCCCCACTCCGCCGCATGCAGCCGCACCAGGCCCAGCGCCCGTTGCGCATCCTGGAGCGCCGCCGCCGACTTCGGATACGGACCCGAGTTGGGCACGCGATACTTCAGCAGGACGCAGTTCACGCCAACCGCATTCAGCCAGTCGCAGACCTCCGTGCCTTCCAGATCGATGGCCAGAATGCTGTACCCACCTCCCGGAAACACCACCACCACCGGGCTGGGGCCACCAGCGCCGCTCTTTGCCTTGAACAACGTCAGAGTAGGCGCGGAAACATTGCCCAGCCGCACCAGCGGCCGCCCGGCAATCAGGTTGTCCTTCGCCGTCGTCATGTCGGCCTCGGCAGGCGGGTTCGCCAACGCGCCCGGAGCAGCCCCAGGCCACACCGGTACAGTCACATGGCCCGGTGCCGGCGGCCAGCCGGATTGCTGTGCAAAAACGCTCGTCGTCATCGCCAATGCAACTCCAAATACAACCAGTCCAGTTCGCCTCATACCGTCGATTCCCCGCGAAAAACATCGCAGCGATCATCGCAGTTCAAGCGAGGCCCTTGCAAATCCCGCGCTTCTCCGTTGCAGTCCACTGCATCCAACCGCGGCGTCCGGGCCAATCTCGCCCTGTATTGAATTGAGCAGACTCTCCATCTTCCGCAATGAAAGAATTCAATCGGTCGCAGCGTCGCCAACCACCCTGTCCGGCGCCCGCAGAGATTCACTTCGAAGAGGCAACCCATGCTTGTCGCGGTTCTGATCCTGCTCTTGATCCTGGCCACCATCGGCGCAGTTCCCACCTGGCCCCATAGCAGAAACTGG
>Ga0302320_10025992_pt1 | contig 11356 bp, 16 predicted proteins | sample Bog_T0_3_FD_202130 | JGI IMG/M metagenome (GOLD analysis project Ga0302320, IMG submission 202130) | Peat permafrost microbial communities from Stordalen Mire near Abisko, Sweden - Bog_T0_3 | ecosystem: Environmental > Terrestrial > Soil > Wetlands > Peat | place: Sweden: Abisko, Stordalen Mire... | reverse complement strand
GCATCGCCCCCCATTTTGTCATAGAATAAGCCCGTCGTTCACCCCCCTGTCGCCGCGCCGCGCCAACAAGAAGCGAGTTCCCGATGAGCCACGTCACCTACAAGATCGTCGAGCACGACGGCGGCTGGGCCTACACCGTCGATGGCGTGTTTTCGGAAGCCTTTGCTACCCACGCGGCGGCGCTCGCCGCCGCCAAGCGCGCGGCCAACGAGCAGCGCGTGCCCGGGCGTACCGAGGCGATCGAATACGAGACCGCCGACGGCAAATGGCACACCGAGACTGCCGCCGGCAGCGACCGTCCCGTTACCGACGTCGAAGACAAGCGCTGATATTCCCTCATGCAGCGCAAATTGCTCGAATAAATTTCGAGCCGCGGCAGCGCACCCTCTCGGATCGTCCCGGACGGCATGATAGGGTTTAAAACCAAAGCGGCCCCGGCAAGGTGGCCGCGCCCCGGGGGGAACCGTCATGAATGTTGCGCGCATCGCTCTTACGGCCGTCTTTGCACTGACCGCTTTTTCGGCGCTCGCCGCCGATTATCCTGCGCCGAAGCAGGGCGACTGGGTCGCCAGGGATTTCAAATTCCACAGCGGCGAAACCATGCCGGAGCTGCGGCTTCATTACACCACCGTCGGCGAGCCGACCGGCCAGCCGGTGCTGCTGCTGCACGGCACCGGCCAATCCGGCGCCGCGCTGCTGACGCCTGGTTTCGCCGGCGAGCTGTTCGGCGCCGGCCAGCCGCTCGACGCGTCGAAATACTACATCATCCTTCCGGACTCGATCGGCCACGGCAAATCGTCAAAACCGTCGGACGGCATGAAGACCGCTTTTCCGAAGTACGATTACAACGACATGGTCGATGCGCAGTATCGCCTGCTCAGCGAGGGGCTCGGCATCAAGCATCTGCGGCTGGTGATCGGCAATTCGATGGGCGGCATGCATACCTGGATCTGGGGCGAGAAATATCCGAAATACATGGATGCGCTGGTGCCGATGGCGGCGCAGCCGACCGAGATGGCGGCGCGCAACTGGATGATGCGGCGGGCGATGCTCGAGACCATCCGCAACGATCCAGATTACAATGGCGGCAATTACACCGCGCCGCCGCGGATGATGAAATATGCCGTGACAGCCTATGGCATCGCCTCGATCGGCGGCACGCTCGGCTATCAGGCGCTGGCGCCGACGGCGGCGAAAGCCGACGCGATGGTCGACGAACGGCTGACCGCACCGATGGCGGATGCCAACGACTTCATCTACCAGTGGGAATCCTCGCACGATTACAATTCATCTGGCGGGCTGGAGCAGATCGAGGCGACGCTGCTCGCGATCAATTCCGCCGACGACGAACGTAATCCGCCGGAAACCGGCGTCACCGAGACGGCGATGAAACGCGTCAGGAACGGCAAGCTCTATTTGATCCCGGCCAGCGCCGACACGCGCGGCCATGGCACCACCGGCAGCTTTCCCGGCCTCTACAAGCAGCAGCTGCAGGAGTTGTTGCAGACCGCGCCGCAGCGAACGATGTGAGGCGAGGCCCGATCTCGCACCGCATCAATTTGCTGCGCCGCCTCTCGCATATTTTTTGAGCATGCATCCGCCTGACAGCTCAGGCTAAATCGCCTCGATTACGATTCGGCAGTGCCCTGGAGGATCGCATGCGGAGGTTCGCGCAGATCGCGCTGCTGGCGGGCTGTTGCGCGCTGGCGAGCGCGGCGGCAGCCTTCGACAACGGGCAATTCGGCAACGTGCCCGCCGATGTCCGCGCCTGGTTCAAGGCAGTGATCGCGCCGAACGGCGTGCCCTGCTGCGATATCGCCGACGGCCATCGCACCGAATATGATTTTCGCGGCGGCGCCTATTGGGTTCCGATCGAAGGCCAGTGGATGGCGGTGCCGGAACACGCCGTGATCCGCGATCGCGGCAATCCGGTCGGCGAAGCCGTGGTGTGGTATGTGCATCACCGTGGCGGCATCATCATCAGCTGTTTTGTGCCCGCCGACGCGGTGTGAGTTCCCGTCGCACCGGGGGATAGTGTTGCCTCGCGGCGAATGCTACTGGCATGAATGCCCTGCGATGTGCCGCCCGATGCTTCCTCGAGACACCGCGCCGTCATGCGCTGGATATTGGCCGCGCTCTATATCGCGGCCGGAATTGCGCATCTCGCGGCGCCCGACAAGCTGCTCGCGATCACGCCGTCATGGGTGCCGTTCGCGCCCCAGGTCATTCTCGTCACCGGATTGTGCGAACTCGCAGGCGCCGTCGCTCTGGTCACGAAGCCGCTGCGCCGGTGGGCCGGCATCGCGCTGGCGACTTACGCGATCTGCGTCTGGCCGGCGAACTTCAAGCACGCGCTTGATGGCGTCGATCTGCCTTACATCGCCAACAGCTGGCTGTATCACGGCCCCCGGCTGGCACTGCAACCGGTGCTGGTCTGGTGGGCGCTCTATTGTGCCGAAATCATCGATTGGCCGTGGCGGCGCCCCGGATAAAGGATGGCCGACGCGGTGCCGCGATGATAGTTTTGGCCGATCGCGACGCTTTCTTGGAGAATGAACTTGACCGAGCTTGCCGCCGAAGACCTCAAGACGATTTACCCAAAGCCCTCGCCGCGCGTGATCGCGAAGGCGCGCCCCGAAATCGACGCGCACGCGAAAAAGTTCATCGCGATGTCGCCGTTCTGCGTATTGGCCACGTCGGGCTCCGACGGCAGCGTCGATGCCTCGCCGCGCGGCGGCAATCCGGGTTTTGTCCACGTCGCCGGACCGAACCTGTTGTTGATGCCCGATCGTTCCGGCAACAACCGGATCGACAGTTTCAGGAACATCGTCGAGGGCTCGGGCTTCGTGCAGCTGATCTTCTTCGTGCCCGGTATCGACGAGACGCTGCGCGTCGGCGGCCGCGGCAAGCTGTCGGCGGAGCCGGAGCTTTTGGCCTCGATGGAAGAGTTCGGCAAGCTGCCGCGCGCGGCCCTGAGCATCAGCGTGCAGGAAGCCTATTTTCACTGCGGCAAGGCGCTGCTGCGCTCGAAGCTGTGGTCACCGGAGACGCGGGTCGAACGCGCGATGCTTCCCAGCATCAGCCAGGTCATCCACGACCAGACCAGGCTTGGCGAGCCCGAAACCCAGGCCGAGGTCGAGGCGCGCTACAAGACGCAGTTGTAACGGCACGCGGCTCCTGGCGTCCTAATGCTCGCTCTCGAGCCCGCCAACATGCTTCTGGGTGTAAAGCTCAAGCCCGATCCGCCCGATCAGATCGAGCTGGGTTTCGAGGAAGTCGATGTGGTGCTCCTCGTCCTTCATCAGCCTTTCGAACAGATCGCGCGAGACGTAATCCTTGACGCCGTGGCAGTAGGTCGCCGCTTCCTGATAAAGCGTGCGGGCTGCCACCTCGGAGGCCAGATCGCATTCGATGATCTCCTTGACGTTCTGGCCGATCCGCAGCGGATCGAGCACCTGCATGTTGGGAAACCCGTCGAGGAACAGGATGCGGTCAGTAAACTTGTCGGCGTGCTCCATCTCCTCGATGGATTCCTTGCGCCAGGTCTTGGCCATCTCCAGCAAACCCCAGTTGTGCAGTAACCGGAAATGCAGCCAGTATTGGTTGATGGCGGTGAGTTCGCTGCGCAGACCCCTGTTGAGATATTCGATGACTTTCGCGTCGCCTTGCATAATGCCCACTCGCTGCGTGGCCCACGAGGATGGGCCTGATGAAATTGATCTGGAACGCTACTAAGTCACATTGCGGGCCCGAGCAACCCACTTGCTCAAAGCCAGGCTGGGGAAGGCGATCGATGTCTCAGGAGGCAGCGAGCGAGAACTCGCCGCGGATATCCTCGGTTGCAGGCGGGCTGTGCGGGCAGCCGGGAAGGCAGGCCTTGGCGCAGGCGCCGAGGGCCTCGTCAACGATCGACTTGATGGTGCGCGCGCATCGGCCACATTCAACGCTGCACCCGAGGCAGTCATAGACCTGCTTGGCGCTACGCGGCAGGTCTTCCGCCGAGCGGACTGCGCCGCGGACATCATGGTCGCTAAGGACGTTGCAGGAACAAACAATCATGGAAACGGCAGAGCCCTTCGGTATGCGATGCCATCGATATTGAAAGCCGCGGCGGGATGCAAAAGGAAAAACCGTCTTTTCAAGCGATTCCAAACTGATCCCTGCGGCAGGTTAAAACGGCTGCCAAAACCTCGTTTGCGGTAGATCAAAGATAGCAGCTGCGCGTGAGGCGCTTGGTCAATCGCTTCCACCGCCACCATCGCCGCCACCGCCATCGCCGCCTCCCCCGCTCTCCCCTCCAGATGCCTCGCCGGGGTTGCCAGGATCAGCTGCGGAATGGCCGCACCAACCGGGCAGGCTTCCTCCGTCATCACCGACATAGCTCGTCACGTCGGATCCGGCGCCGTTGCGGGACGATCGGCGGTGGACGCCCCGATTCTGCAATCGCGTCATCAGCAGGTAGCAGATCAAAGCTGTACCGCCGACCGCCAATGCGAGGGCCGTCATCGTGCTCATCGTCGTTCCTCTCTCACTTCGACCGGTGGCGGAGCCGGATTTTGCACTGCAAAATAGCCACGCGGCGGCCATGATTCGTGGTAAAGTGTGGCCTCGGCGTTCATTGATCATTCAAGTGAAATGTGGAAGTTTCGCTCGACGGACGCTCTGTCAGCCGTCCTTGCTGGATGAGAAAGGTAAAGCCATGAGGAAATCATTGATGGCGCTCGCTGCCGTCGCCACCTTGGCTGTTTCAGCCGTGACCCCCGCCCACGCGCAACGGGGTTTCGGTGTAGGCTTGGCGGCCGGCGTGGTCGGCGGCGCCATCGTCGGCGGCGCGCTTGCTTCTCCATACTATTACGGGCCCGGCTACTACCCGGGCTATTATGGGCCCGGCTACGGCTATGGCCGCCCGGCCTATGTGGCGGCCGACCCCTATGCCTATGGCGGCTGCGTCTGGCAGCGCCAAAGGTTCTGGGACGGCTATGGCTGGCGGTTTCGACGCGTCCGTATCTGCGGCTGATCCATTCATCTGCATTAAAACAGGCGTCGTGTTCCCGAAAACAGCGCGTTTTCGGGAACCCCGACCGGCGACGGCCTGAAAAAACCGTTTTTTGGCGGATTAAGTCGCGAACGTTTACTTTCGATTGACTGTTTGTGCGCTTTTTTAGCGAAACGGCCAATTTCGAATACGGCGTGTGAGTTACCTTAAACCCGGCGCTGGCAAGGCGCCACCTCCAGGAGTGTCCAAGACATGAAGAAGACATTGATTGCCTTCGTCGCAGTCGCAACGATCGCCGGCTCGCTCGCCACGACACCTGCGAGCGCGCAGCGCGGCCTCGGCGCAGCCGTCGCTGGCGGAATCATCGGCGGGGCCATCGTCGGCGGAGCCGTAGCGGCCAGCCGCCCGGCCCCGGTGTATGTGGAAGAAGCGCCTCCCCCGGGCTGCGTCTGGCGGCGGGAGCGCTACTGGGACGGCTACGGTTGGACCTTCCGCCGCGTCCCGTTCTGCCCGCAGCCTTACTGATCCGCGCCCAATCCGCGCTTGACCTTCAAACCCAGCCGAGACTTCGGCTGGGTTTTTTCTGTTATCAGCGCGCCGCGCTGATCGACCGCAGCACCGCTTCGCTCGGCCAGCAATCGACCTTGAGGCCGGCCGATTTCTGGTAGGCGCCCAGCGCCGCACGGGTCTGCATCCCGGCCTTGCCGTCGAGCTTGTCTTTATACAGACCGATGCGGGTCAGATGACGCTGCATGGATTCGACATCGGCGGTGCGAAGCTGGGTCGAGGCCGACCACGGTGTCGCAAACGGTTGCGGGCTCAACATGCGGTCGCTGAGATGGCCGACGTACAGCACGTAGAGATCCGAAAAATTATACTCCTTGATCACGAAATAATTCTTGGTGGTCAGAAATGCCGGGCCGTAGATGCCCTCGGGCTGCAGCAGCGAGGCCGGCTCGGCCAGCTCGGCGGCGCCGAGTTGTTGGCCGCGCACCGGCACGAAGCCCGCACGCAGCCATTCGCTGATCGGCTTTGTCACCTCGGGCACGCCTTGGGTACAGTCGACGCTGGCGGGTGCGCGCACCTCATAGGCCCAGCGCACGCCGGACTGCCAGCCCTTGTTGACGAGTTGCTGCGCAGCCGACGCCAGCGCATCCGGCACCGAATGCCAGATGTCGCGGCGTCCGTCGCCATCGAAATCGACACCGTGCTTGTAAAATTCCGACGGCAGGAATTGCGTCAGCCCGGTGGCGCCGGCCCAGGACGAGCGCATGTCCTTGCGCGTCACCTCGCCGTCCCCGATCATCTTCAACGCCAGGATGAATTCGTTGCGGTACTGATCCTTGCGACGGCCGACATAGGCCTGCGTCGCCAGCACCCGCAGCCCATCGTAGGGCAGCGTGTAACGGCCGAAATCGGTTTCACGGCCCCAGATGGCGAGCACGATGGTCGCGGGCACGCCGAAGCGCGCTTCTATTCCGCTCAGCGCGACGCGGTATTTCGCCATCAGGCGCTGACCTTCGGTGGCCAGCTTCGCGATGCTGGCTTCCTTGATATAGTCGGCCGGCACCTGCACGAATTCGGCCTGCGACGGCGCGCCGGTTGCGGGCCGTCCCGGCAATATCAGGTCGGGCAATTTGTAATCCGGCTCGAGGCCGCCGGTCTCGGTGTCGAACGTCGCGCGCGAGACACCGGCCGCCTGTGCGTCCGGCCACAGCGCGGCGATGAACTGGGTGAAGCCTGTGTCGGCAGCGCGGGCGGGAGCGTTGAACGCCAACGCAGAAAGAAGAAGGCCTAAGACAAGAATGCGGCGCATATGCAACGGGAAAAAACGGTTCACGCGTCGGTCAGATCGAAACGCCGCTCGATCCGCTCGATGCGGACATCCATCCGATCAAGCCTATTCGACATGTTAGCGTGTTGGTTATCAAGACTGCCGACGCGCTGCTTTATCTCGCGGATATCGTCGCGCACGGTATCGATCGCACCCCGGATGTGGCGCAAATGCTCGAGGACGATGTTGTATGGCTCGGCCATGACGCGAGCATATCATATGACCCAACAATTGTGAACCATGCGAAGCGGTTCCGGGAATCCAAAGGTTACCTTACCGCCACGATGAAAATCCGCGGAAACCGCAACAGCACCTTGCCGTCCGCCTGCGGCGGATAACTGGCCGCGATGCGCGCGGCGTATTCGGCGAGATACTTCTTGCGTTCGGGCGGCTCCAGCGGATCGAGGAACGGCCGCAGGCCGGTCCCCTTGACCCATTCCACCACGGCGGCGGCATCCTCGAGCACGTGATTATAGATCGTGTGCCAGATTTCCAGCCGGCTGCAGAGCGGACCCAGCGCATCGTAATAGCCGCCAGGCGTCGGAAGGGCGTCGCGCACCCGCGCTTTCTCGGCCAGCATTTTGCGCCAGGGCTCCAGCAGCGCGACCTCGCGCATCAGGACATGGGCGGGCTCATCGAGGTTGTCGGGCATCTGCACCGCAAGTACGCCGCCTTTGGGCAGGGCGCCGAGCAGCCGCTGCAGCTGTTTGAGATGGCCGGGAACCCATTGAAAAATCGCGTTGGCGAACAACACATCGGTATTTTCCGGCGGCGCCCAGTGCGCGATATTGGCTTCGATAAAATTGTGTCCCGGCAGCCGTTCGCGCGCCTGCCGCAGCATGTCGGCCGATGTATCGATGCCGATCAGCGCCGCCTGCGGCCAGCGCTTGACCAGCAGCTCAGTCGAATTTCCCGGCCCGCAGCCGATATCGACTACCCGGCGCGCATCGGCAATTGGAATCTGCGCCAGCAAATCGCGCGACGGACGCGTCCGTTCATCCTCGAATTTGAGATATTGCTCTGCGCTCCAGTCGGCCATTCCGAACGCTCTCCACAACGCCCGTTCCACGGGATCAGGGAATTATGCTAGCATAGTACGGATCGCAAGGACCGGGACAAGATGAGCAAACTTAAATCAATCCCTGCCTTCAAGACCGAAGCCGAGGAAAGGAAATTCTGGGAAACCCACGACTCCACCGATTACATCGACTGGAGCAAGGCCGAGCGCGTACGCTTTGCGAACCTGAAGCCCTCGACGACTGCGATCTCAATTCGGCTGCCGCTGGGCTTGCAGGAGCCGATCAAGATCGCCGCGAACAAACGCGATGTGCCGTATCAGTCGCTGATCAAGATGTGGTTGGCGGAGAAGGTCGGCTAAGAACTGCCTTCACCGCGTCAGCTTCTTGTATTTCAGCCGATGCGGGACGATCGAGTCCTGCCCCAGCCGGCGCATCTTGTCCTTCTCGTAATCCTGGAAATTGCCCTCGAACCACTCGACATGGCTGTCGCCCTCGAAGGCGAGCATATGGGTGGCGATGCGGTCGAGAAACCAGCGGTCATGGCTGATGATCACGGCGCAGCCGGCGAAGTCCTCCAGTGCCTCTTCCAGCGCGCGCAGCGTGTCGACATCGAGGTCGTTGGTGGGCTCGTCGAGCAGCAGCACGTTGGCGCCCGATTTCAGCATCTTCGCCAAATGGACGCGGTTGCGTTCGCCGCCTGACAGCGCGCCGACCTTCTTCTGCTGGTCGGCGCCCTTGAAGTTGAACGACGAACAATAGCCGCGAGAATTGACCTCGCGCTTGCCCAGAAGAATGAGTTCATTGCCGCCGGAAATTTCCTCCCACACGCTCTTCTTGCCGTCGAGACTGTCGCGCGACTGGTCGACATAGCCGAGATGCACGCTTTCGCCGACCGTGATGGTGCCCTTGTCGGGCTTGTCCTGTCCGGTGATCATCCGGAACAGCGTGGTCTTGCCGGCGCCGTTGGGGCCGATCACGCCGACGATGCCGCCGGGGGGCAGCTTGAAAGTGATATTGTCGATCAGCAGCCGGTCGCCAAACCCCTTGGTCAGGCCCTCGAAGTCGATCACGTTCTGACCCAGCCGCTCCGCCACGGGGATCGTGATCTGCGCGGTCTGGGTCTGCTTCTCGCCGGCCTGCTTCAAAAGATCCTCATAGCGCTGGTAACGCGCCTTGGACTTGGCCTGGCGCGCTTTCGGCGAGGCCGCGATCCACTCCTTTTCGCGCTCCAGCGTGCGCTGGTGTGCAGCGTCCTCGCGGCCTTCCTGGGCGAGACGTTTTTGTTTTTGCGACAGCCAGGCGGTGTAGTTGCCCTCGTAGGGAATGCCCTTGCCGCGGTCGAGTTCGAGGATCCATGACGTGACGTTGTCGAGAAAGTAGCGGTCATGGGTGACGATCAGGATGGCGCCGGGATAGTTGCGCAGATGGCCTTCCAGCCAAGACACCGACTCGGCATCGAGATGGTTGGTCGGCTCGTCCAGCAGCAGCAAGTCCGGCTGATCGAGCAGGAGCTTGCACAGCGCGACGCGACGGCGCTCGCCGCCCGAAAGTTTTGTCACATCCGATTCGTCCGGCGGGCAGCGCAGGGCGTCCATCGCCTGATCGACCTTGCTGTCGAGATCCCAGAGACCGGCGGCCTCGATCTCGTCCTGCAGTTTGGTCATCTCGTCGGCGGTCTCGTCGGAATAGTTCATCGCCAGTTCGTTGTAGCGGTCGAGGATCGCCTTCTGCTTGGCAACGCCAAGCATGACGTTTTCGCGCACGGTTTTTGTGGCGTCGAGTTGCGGCTCCTGCTCGAGATAGCCGACCCGCGCGCCCTCGGCGACCCAGGCCTCACCGTTATACTCCTTGTCGAGACCGGCCATGATCCGCAGCAGCGTCGACTTGCCCGAGCCATTGACGCCGAGCACGCCGATTTTGGCGTCGGGATAGAACTGCAAATAGACGTTATCGAGCACCTTGCGGGTCGGGTAGGTCTTGGACAGACCCTTCATGAAATAGATAAATTGGCGCGCCATCGCGATCCCTTGAAACCAGAGGATTTATCGGAAATTTGCTGCCGCTGATGTAGCGGCGCGGCCCCCAAAGGGCAACCGGGGCCGGATGTTTTCTATCCGTTCACCACGGATCATTACGGGGTTCACACCATGTGGGAGCCAGATCATGACAATTGAAACCTTCTTTTAATAAATCGGGCCAAAACTCGCTTTCAGCGCCGAAAGGCGCCTCCAAAGCGGCACAAGCCGCACGGGAAACAGCAGGACCCGCGTCATGGCGACCATCACCTCAGCCTCTCTCGCCTCTTCGGCAGGCAGCCGCGACGGACAATCCGGCTCGTTCACTGAAATTCGCGCCTTCTGGCGCCAGTTCTTTGCCCGGGCATTCAATCCCTATCGCCCGGAATTGCATTATATGCGCGGCCCCGGCCCGGCCTGGCACGCCAAGCACATGGCTTCGTCACAGCTGCATTCGACCTGATATCCGCTGCCTCTCGGGCGTCGGCGCTTTTGTTGCCGCAGACGCTTGCGCGATCGCCGATTGCGCGCGACCATGGCGTCTCCCGGACGGCATTTTCGAAGGCCGTCGCGATCGCCATGAACGGACCTTTCCATGACGCGGCTGCGCTGTGCAATTCTCGATGACTACACCAATCTGGCCTTGAAGGTCGCGGACTGGTCCAAGATCGGCGACCGCGTCGACATCACTGATTTCCACGAGCCGTTCGCCAGCGCCGAGGCCGCAGCCAGCGCGCTGAAGGATTTCGAGATCATCTGCGCGATGCGCGAGCGCACGCCGTTCCCGCGGGCCCTGTTTGCGGCCCTTCCCAAGTTGAAGCTGCTGATCACCTCCGGCATGCGCAACGCCGCGATCGATATGGAAGCCGCCAAGGATCACGGGGTGACGTTGTGCGGAACGCAATTCGGCCGCGATCCGACCGCGCCGCTGGCGATGGGCTTGATGCTGGAACTGACCCGCAATATCGGCCGAGAGAGCGCGCGCATGCACGCCGGCGAGCCATGGCAGAAATTCGTCGGCATCGAGATCGAGGGCAGGACGCTGGGGGTGGTCGGCCTCGGCAAGTTAGGCGCCAAGGTTTCCGGCTTAGCCAAAGCATTCGGCATGAACGTCATCGCCTGGAGCCCAAACCTGACGCCGGAACGCTGCAAGGAAGTCGGCGTCGGTTACGCCAGCAAGGAGGAGTTGTTCGCAACCGCCGACATCGTCACCATTCATGTGGTGCTGAGCCAGCGCTCCCGCGGGCTGGTGGGACGTGAAGACCTGGCCCGCATGAAGCCGACCAGCTACCTCGTCAACACCGCGCGCGGGCCGATCGTCGACGAAGCCGCGCTGCTGGAAACGCTGCAGCAGCGCAAAATCGCCGGCGCAGGGATCGACGTGTTTTCGGTCGAGCCGCTGCCGGTCGATCACCCCTTCCGCAAGCTCGACAACCTCGTGCTGACGCCGCATCTCGGCTACGCCACCGAGGAGGGCTTTCGCGCGCATTAC
>Ga0302320_10025991_pt1 | contig 11356 bp, 10 predicted proteins | sample Bog_T0_3_FD_202130 | JGI IMG/M metagenome (GOLD analysis project Ga0302320, IMG submission 202130) | Peat permafrost microbial communities from Stordalen Mire near Abisko, Sweden - Bog_T0_3 | ecosystem: Environmental > Terrestrial > Soil > Wetlands > Peat | place: Sweden: Abisko, Stordalen Mire... | reverse complement strand
TGAACGACGGCGATTTGCGCCGCGCCGAGTTCGCGCCATTGCCGGAGAAGCTGGCCAATGACCGTGGTGTCGCGCCACGGCAGCAGCAATTTTGGCCGGCCCATCCGCGCCGACGCGCCCGCGCCGGGAATGATGACGCCGAACGGCTGAAGTCTCCTTGCGGTCGCGGCGCTCATGGAAAAGTTTTTGCCTCTCCGTTTTTTTCGAGGAAACGCAACCGGCGAATAACGAATGACCAAGCCCCGATGACGAAAGAATGACGAAGCTCAAATGACAAAACTGGTTCAGCCGCTCGCCTGGATATTCCGGCATTGGGCATTGGGAATTCTTTAGTCATTCGGATTTAGGATTTAGTTATTATCCCGGCGCGTTTCTGAATATATTGCGCCATCACGCTCACGGCGATTTCATGCGTGCTGACTGCCTGGATGTCCACGCCGACCGGGCAGGCAAGCCGGTCGAACTGCTCCGCCGTCGCGAGGTTTTGCTTCAAAAACTGCTCGCGCATGATGCGCGCCTTGCGGCGGCTGCCGATCATGCCCAGAAAAATAAACGGGTGTTGAATCCAATCGGATAGCACCAGCGCGTCGTGCTGGTGGCCGCGCGTGACGATGAGACCGAACGCGGGCGATTTCGGCAGCGGCACTTTCAGAAGCTCATGCCAGCCGCCGACGCGCAATTGCGTTTCCGGCGGGAAAAAATTGTGGTTCGCCAGTTCGGGCCGGTCGTCAAAAACCGTCACGGCGAAATCGAGCTGCAACGCCAGCGGCGCGACCGCCTGCGCGACGTGGCCGGAACCGGCAATCCACAACGCGAACGGCGGCGAAACCGTTTCCTGGTAAAGCCATTCGCCGCCGCCGCCTTCCACCGGCACGATGGAAAAATCTTTTTTCACACCCCAGCGAATAGGTTCGGCTGTGCCGGCGAGTTTAAGCCAGAGTTCCGCCGCTGCCGCCGCGCGCGGCAAAATCAGGCCGCTCACGCTGCCGCCGCAAATCAAGCCGTCGTCCCAGCCGAAATCGTGGTCGAGCACCATGTCGAACGTGGCGGGCTGGCCGGACTTCAGGGCTTTTTTCGCGCGGGCGTTAACCTCGGCTTCGAGGCAGCCGCCGCCGAGCGTGCCGGCGATTTTGTCGTCGGAAAAAAACAGCGCCTTGGCGCCGATGCGCTGCGGACTGGAACCTTTCGTGCCCGAAATCAGCGCGAGCACAAACGGCCGGTTTTGCGCCAGCGCGGCGACGAGTTGTTCGTAAAAGCGCACCATAATTTTTGCTCTCCGGTAAATTTAGACATTTCCGCGAGAATGGCAACGTAGCATGAATCGGGCGATGGCCTGATTTTGTTCGACCGGCTTGCGGCTGCCGCACGCACGGCGGCGCGTTTGAAAACTTGAAAATTCCCGCCGGAAGCGCACCCTGACGCCGTGTTCGAGCATCGCTCCAGTCCGTTGCTGCCGCGCCGGGCATTTTACCGGCGGGTGATGAATTGTTTCCTGTTCAGTCAGGCGCTGGTCGCGGTCGCGCTGGGTATCGGCATGGCCGGCTATCATTTCATCGAAAACATGGGCTGGGTGGACGCGTTTGTGAACGCGGCGATGATTTTGTCGGGGATGGGGCCGGTCGGGACATTGCAAACGGACGCGGGCAAAATTTTCGCCGGCTGCTATGCGCTGTTCAGCGGACTGGTGTTCATCACGGTGACGGGCATCGTTCTGGCGCCGGTCGCGCACCGGGCGCTGCACAAGTTTCATTTGGAAAGCGGGAGGAAGAACTCGTGAAGAAAATCCCGTTTCGGGGCGAGTTGATCCGCGCGCCGTTTTCGGTCACCTGCGAATCAAGGCGCATAAATCCCGGCATCGAAATGATTTGCGCCAGCGTGCGTCTTCCGTTACACTGTAGTCCGGTTGCGGAAACCTTGCGAACAAGGGCAAACAGAATTGGCTTATGAGCATTGAACCTGTTTCAACCAGTCAAAAAAAGATTCTGGTCATTGATGACAACGAAATCATCTTGAAGACGACTTCCATGAAGTTGCAAAATGGGGGATATCAAGTGTTCACGACGCTCGACGCATCGGAAGGCATCGCGCTGGGGCGCAAAATAAAGCCGGATTTGATCTTGCTGGACATTGGATTTCCGCCAGCTGTGGGCATGAATTGGGACGGCTTTAGCATCATGGACTGGCTGCACCGGGTGGACGAAACCAAAAAAATCCCGATCATCATCATCAGCGGCATGGTCGAGGAAAAAATCAAGCAGCGCGCCACCGCCAGCGGCGCCGTGGCGTTTTTTCCGAAGCCGGTCAATTACGACGAGATGCTGAAAGTGATCCGCGCGACTTTGGGCACGGAGGCGAACAAGTCACCCGCAACGGCCTGAAGCTGGAACCTTCCCAATCCGCGATTGTCGCCCAATGTGGTTCTCGGATCCGAGCGCATTTCAATCTGACGGCATCATCCTGCCAGGGTAAAGTTTCATCTCAAGCCGGACGCGCGGGGCTGGCTCCGCTCCATCCGCGCCAGCGTGTCCAGACAGATATTTGCTTCGCGCGCCAGCGTTTCCCGTTCCTGGCGGCTCAAGCCGCGCGGGTCGAAGCGGTAATTATAATGCAGCCGCAACAATTCCCGCAACGGCGTCCGCGAATTTGCCAGCGCCGGGTCGGCCAGTGCGCGCGCCAGCCAGTCGGAAAGCGGCTCGCTGGGCTGGCGCGCCACGCCACGCGCGGCCAGTTGGCGTTCGAGCAGGTAAAATTCGGAGTCGAGTCCCGGCCGGGGAATTTTTTCTTGCGCCCGTTGTTTTTGCGCCCCGTCATTTTGATTCCGGTGGCGTCGGAAAATGATGTAATACAATAGCACAACCATCACCGGCACCAGCGCGCCAAATATGTATTGCTGCAGGTGCGCCTGCCGCCAGCGGAATTTTTCGAACTGAAAGCTGAGCCACGAGCGCAGATCAACCAGCCATTCCAGGGCTGCCGTGCGCCCGCTTTCGGTGGCGACCCAGGACGGCGGCGTGGTGTCAAAATCCTCCCACGTTTTCGTCGCGGCGTTCCACACCAGGCACCACGCGTGCGCGTCGCGTTCACGCACAATAAAGCCGCTCCCGCTCGTTTCGTGGACGAAATAGCCGACGGCGTAGCGCGCGGGGATGCCCAATTTCCGCAGGAGCAAAACCGTCGCCGTGGCGAAGTATTCGCAGTGGCCGCTGTGACTGGCCAGCAGAAAGTGCGTCAACGGCGTGGCGTCGGCGGCTGGCTTGCCATCTTCTTTTTGCCAGACGCTGTAGGTGAATTTTTGGAAGAAAATCTTTTTAACGGCGCGGAGTTTTTGCGTGTAATCCGCGTTGGTGAGGTCCATCTCCGCAATCACTTGGTTGAGCGCGGGAACCTCATTAGTCGGCACGGTCAGGTCAAAACGGTTGGTGAGGCTGGCGTCGGGCGGCGGATCCAGCGTCGCGCCGGGGCCGTAACGCGCATCAAACATCATCAGTCCCGAGCCGATGGCCAGCACGGTGCCGTTGCGGTTTTTTTGGAGGGAGATGACCGACGAAATGGCGGGCAGGTTCTCCAGCCGGCTGCAGCCGGAAGGCAGAGGCAGCACGCCTTGTGGATCGCCGTCCGGTGACCGGTCGTTGAGGTAACAGGCAATGTTGACCCAGTCCGCGTCCGTTTTGCCGGGAACCAAAACCCAACTGGTGTTGTCCGGTTCCGGCGACACGTTCTCAAAATCATTGTGGGATCCGCCGGCATACCAAGTTTGGTTCCGCGCGCCGTAAATTCGATAACTGGCCTCGCGCAGATAGGCCGGCGCCTGGCCGACATTTTTCGGCTTCAGCCAGATGACGATCTTCGCGGACAATTTCAACTTTCCAATCTGGCCCATGCTCGTCATGCTTTGCAGCGGATCCGTGCGCTGGCCAAAGAAACGCGTCATCCAGAAGGCGTTGAAATTTTGAATCGCCCGCTCTGCCTGGTTGATGCCGAATTCGCCGACAAATCCCAGCCCGATCACCATGGCCAGCGCCGCGAACCAGGTGAAAATTCCAAACCGCCGTGAACGCGGTGTCCACAAAGCCCACGCAATCAGCGCGCATTCACCCCAGAAAAAACTCTGCGCCCCGGCATTCGTGTGAAAGGCCGCCGAAAACAAACACAACATGAAATAAGGAAACGAAATGTCCAGGTAATGCCCCTTGAACGTCGGATCGCCCCGGCGCCGCCGCCAGCGCAGCACCAGCGAGACGGCGGTCAGCGGCACCGACGGCCGCCCGTTGAAAAGCTGCGCGGTGATGAAGGCGAAGGTGGTCATCGGCAGCCAGCGCAAAAACCGCGCGGCGGTCAGCAGGCTGGAATGGATCGCGGCGGGGTTGCCGTTGATCAAACCGCCGCCCGCCTCGTTGGTCGAAAAGGCGTAACCCGCCACCGCCACGGTGAGCACCGCGCAAAAACTAAAGATGCGGTTGAAATCGTTGTCGTCCAAATTCCAGCGCGCGCTGGTGAAGCGCGCGCTTTCCAGCACGACGCCCATGATTGCGCCAACGAGAAAAAATCCCGATTGCCAGCCCCAGAACGAGAGCGCGGCCAGCAGCAAAAACGGCGGCATTTTCACGTTTCGCAATTCTGAAGCTGGAGAATCTTCCGTCATTCCAATTTCGCCAGCCCTTCCTCAATGTGTCCGGTTTCAAGGACGTGGAAATTTCCCGGCTCGTCGCGCAACGGCCCGGCGTCCGGCTTTTCCTTCAACGGCGGCGTGACGACGAGCACCAGCAGCGGAACGCCGAGCGCGCGCATTTTTTTTACGAACTGTTTCCGCGCGTCATCCCAGCGTTGCAACACGCAGACGCAGCCGCTCACCGCGGCGATGTGGTTGAGCACGAGATGTTCGAGCGTCTCAAATTTTTTGCCCGCGCAATTTTTTACGGACGCGAGAATTTCCAGCATTCGATCCGCCTGCGCGAGGCCGCGCCCGGCGGTGAAACAGTAGGACTGGTTCCCCACGAAAAGCAGGTCCAGCAGCGATTCCTGCGTCAAAATCGTGCAGGCGAACGACGCGGCGATGGAGACGGCCTCCTCCAAAACTTCGCTGTTCGGCTCATCGTCGAACGTGTCGAGCACCAGCGCGTGGCGCACAAAATATTCGTCCTCGAACTCCTTCACGATGGGTTTGCCGGTCTTCGCCCAGCTCCGCCAATGGATGTGCCGCACCGGATCGCCATGCCGGTAATCGCGCAGCGCCACAAATTCCTCGCTGCGCCCGACACTGGCCGCCAGCGTCACGCCGCCCTCCTGGTAGCGCAGCGCGCCCGGCAGCGCGATGGGCGGCAAGGGATAGCGCTTCGGCAGAATCAGAACCGTCTGCGGCGCGGCAATCTTGACGAACGACCGGACAAGTTCCAGCGGGTCCGGCCGCGCAATCGTCACGCCGGTGAAACGCAGAATTCCCCGGCGCAGCGGAAAAATTCCCACGCGCGCCTCCGCCTCGCCATGGGGCGGCATCGGCGGAATTTCGCCTTCCTTCAAATCCGCGACCCGGAACGGACTGTTTCGCCGTCGTTGCGCGACGCGGAAGGGACGCACGCGCCGGCTTTCAGCCAGTTCCGACGCCAGCCAGTCTGGAAACGCCGGGCGCGGATCGTCGAGGTCTTCCAGCAGCGTCAGGCCGGTTTGATTTTTCGCCGTCAGATTCCGAACCCGCACGCGATAGTGCAGCGTCAGGCCGGCGGTGCCGACGCGCGGCAGGATTCGCGTCGCGGAAAACCGGGCGCGGAAGAAAAGGCTGCTCACGAAGGCAAAGGCCAAAAACGCCAGCAGCAGCGCGAAGGCCTGGTAGTTGACGGTGTTCTCGATGTCCACGCCCGTCGCGCCGGCGGCCACCAAACCCGCGACCGCGCAAAGCCCCGCGCGCGTGAAGCGCCGCCGCGACCAGTGCCACAGGCCACCCGCGATGCGATAGCCCCAATAGAATGGCTTGTAGATGAAGGTCACGCCGGCACGCGCAATTTCTTGACGGCATCCTCGACCACGCCTCGCGCCGTCACGCCCGAAAAGCGCGCCTGCGGTTCGAGCACCAGCCGGTGGGCGATGACCGGCACGGCGAGTTTTTGAATCTGTTCCGGCGCGACAAAATCAAAGCCGTCGAACAACGCCTCCGCCTGCGCGTTTTTCATCAGCGCGAGGGACGCGCGCGGGCTGGCGCCGAGCTGGACGCCGCTCGCCGTGCGCGTCGCCCCCACGAGATCAACGGCGTAACGTTTCAATTCATCGCTGATGCGGATGCTTTCGATCGCGCGCTTGACGGCGAGCACCTCGGCGAGCGTCGCGCAGGGCTGCAACCGTTCGAGCGGATGATCATGCTCCTGCGCGGTGAGAATGGCGACCTCCTCGTCGGGCGAAACGTAGCCGAGCGTGAACTGCATGGCGAACCGGTCCATTTGCGCCTCCGGCAGCGGATACGTGCCGCGAAACTCCACCGGATTTTGCGTGGCGATGACGAAAAACAATTCCGAAAGATTCCGGCGTTCGCCCTCGACGCTCACCTGCGCTTCGCCCATGGCTTCAAGCAGCGCCGATTGCGTGCGCGGGGAGGCGCGGTTGATTTCGTCGGCGAGCAAAATGTTCGTGAACACCGGCCCTTCGTGAAAATGAAACTGCTGGTCGCGCTGGCTGAAAACCGAAACCCCCAGAATGTCCGATGGCAGCAAATCCGGCGTGAACTGGATGCGTTTGAATTTCGCGTCAATCGAGCGGGCGAGCGCCTTGGCCAGCGTCGTCTTGCCCGTCCCGGGAAAATCCTCGAGCAGCACATGGCCGCCCGCCGCCAGCGCCGCCAGCAGATGCCGTGTCGCCCCGGCCTGGCCGCGCATGACTTGGGAGATGTTCGCGGCGATTTTGCGGCAAGTTTCGCGCGCGGCTTCAAGAGAAATTGGTGTCATAGCGGGTGTTGGAAGTTAAAACAACTTCGGCGGAAACAGATTTCGGAATTGCATTGTCAGCGCAACTTAACCAATCGCCGGTTTCGCAACGAACAAAAAACGCGCGCCCCCGCCCGTCCTCGCAACGGCCCATTGTGCCGCCAGATGGCCGGACGTTTGGTTTCCTCATGGCGTTTGACTTGAACCCATCGCCAATCGTCCTTATGCTCCGGCGATGGTCTGGCGTGGTTTTGCTTTCTCGTTTTACGGCTGAATTGTATGGACATCCGCCATCGTGCAACATTGAACCGGGCGATGGACGCCTGGAGGCACGCTGGCGGTTTGGGGCCGCCGCGCGGCATCGGACTTCAGCCTCGGGCGATCCTTTATCTGATGCGCCCGCTTTTGAACGCGCGGCTCAAGGAAATTCCGCGCAAATGAGTTCGCGCCGAATCGTGATTGTCGGCGGCGGTCCGGCGGGGTTTTTTGCCGCCATCACCTGCGCCGAAGCCGCGCCCAACGCTGAAATCATCCTCCTCGAAAAGGGCGCGCATTTTCTTTCCAAAGTCAAAATTTCCGGCGGCGGCCGTTGTAACGTCACCCACGCCTGCTTCGACGCGCGCGAACTGGCCGTCCGCTATCCGCGCGGCGAACGCGCGCTGCTCGGGCCGTTCAATCGCTTTCAAGCCGGCGACACCGTCGCGTGGTTTGAATCGCGCGGCGTGAAATTGAAAACCGAAAGCGATGGCCGGATGTTTCCGGCCAGCGATTCGTCGCAAACCGTCATTGATTGCCTGCTGGGTTCGGCTCGGGCGGCGAACGTGAAATTGTTTTTGACTCGTGGCGCGGAGCGGGTTGCGAAACGCGCGAACGGCGGATTTGAACTCGCATTGGCGGATGGTGAAACAATTTCCTGCGACTGCCTGCTGCTGGCAACCGGCGGCTGTCGTGCGGCGGCGGCGGGACAACTCGCCGTGTCGCTCGGCCACCAACTCGCGCCGCCCGTGCCGTCGCTGTTCACATTTCACATCGCGACCCCGTGGCTGCGCGAGCTGGCGGGCGTTTCCGTCGAGGCCGTCGAGGCGTCGGTGCCGGAAGCGCGGCTGCGCGAACGCGGCGCATTGCTGGCGACGCACTGGGGTTTGAGCGGGCCGGTGATTTTGCGGCTGTCGGCGTGGGGTGCGCGTGAATTGCACGAACTCGGTTACAAATTCCCGCTGCACATAAACTGGCTGCCGCATCACAACGCGGAAAAAATCGCGGCGGCGTTTCAATCGCGGCGTGGTTCGCGGGCGGCGAAATTGATTATCAACACGCCGCCCGCGCCGTTGCCATCACGGTTGTGGGCGCAGCTTGTGCTGGCCGCCGGGATTTCCCGCGACACCCGTTGGGCGGCGCTGTCGCGCGCGGAGCAACACCAACTTGTCCAACAACTCATCCGAACGGAATTTCAAGTGGCGGGCAAGAGCCTGAACAAGGATGAATTCGTCACCTGCGGCGGCGTGCGTTTGGGCGAAGTGGATTTCAAGACGATGGAAAGCCGGATTTGCCCCGGACTTTATTTTGCCGGCGAATTGCTCGACATTGACGGCATCACCGGCGGTTTTAATTTTCAGGCCGCGTGGACGACCGGCTGGATTGCCGGCCGGGCGATGGCCTCATGCATCCAGTCGCTTGATGAACCCGGCAACGACGAAGATCAGAACTTGCGGCGATGCGGAAATTGAATCGGTCCGAACAGCCGGTTGGAAAGCGAAAGACCTGGTTCATTGGCTGTCCGACATGGATTCGAACCATGAATAACGCCTCCAAAGGGCGCTGTGTTACCATTACACCATCGGACAAGCCGCGCAAACACTAGACTTTTCGGATTGCTTTCGCAAAGCGAAAATCATCCGTGAATCGTCCGTGAACGATTTGCACGCGAAAGAAAGTTTGCCCGTAGCTTTTCTTGCAGTCACAATCATCAATTGTAATGAGCAAAATTTCAACCGCGCCAAATCCGTCGGCGGCCGGAACCGTTTCGGCGGCCGGAACAGCGCCTGATTTTTCCAAGCCGGTGACGCGCCCCAAAAAAGGCGTCCTTAAACTCATGGGCGAAGTTCTCAATCACGGCGGCCCGGGCTATCTCCAGTTTGCCATCACGAACATCTGCAACGCCGACTGCGGGTTCTGCGGTTTTGCGCGCTCCCAATTTGATCCCAAGGCCCGCAAAAGCGTCACGCTCGACGAGGCGAAGCAGGTCATTGACATCGCCGTCAAAAATCACATCGGCTACCTCCTTTTCGTCGGCGGCGAGCCGATGGTGCATCGCGATTTGCGCGCGATGACGCGCTACGCAGCGGAGCGCGGCATCCATCCGATGATTTGCACCAACGGCGGTTTGTGGACCGAGGAAAACATGCGCGGCCTCGCCAGCGACGGTTTGACCAGCGTCATAATGTCCATTGACGCGCACGAGGTGGCGAAGCACGAGCAAAATCGGGGGTTGCCGGACGTCTGCAAAAAAATCAGGAAGGCGAATGAGTTTTTCCATTCCGCCGGCATTCAAACCACCGCGAGCATCACGGCGAGCCGGCTGATTGACGATTACGAAAAGTTGCCGGCGTTCCTCGAAACGCTCGGATTCAAAAGCTGCACGTTCAGTTATCCGCTCACCTCGCTGGCGAGCAGCTATTTGAGTTTCAGCGACAGCGGCCTGGTGAATTACTCGAAAGATGAGCTGATCGAACTTTTCGGAAAAATAAAGCTGATGAAGCAGCACAGCCATTTCCCGGTCGTCAACCCGACGGAATCGCTCGACGAAATGCAGAGGCATCTGCGCGGAGAGAAGGAAAAATTCGGCTGTCTCGGCGGGCACAAGTATTTTTACCTCGACTGGAAGCTGGATTTGTATCGCTGCCATTTCTGGGAAACGCCGATGTGCAAGGTCTGGGACTGGGACGACTCGAAGCTCATCCGCGACGGCTGCACGCGTTGCATGATTGACTGCTACCGCGATCCGAGCGTGCTACAGTTCGTCGCCATCAGCGCGAGCGACGCGTTCAACAGTCTGAAAAAGGGCGATCTCGTCGCCGCCGCGAAAAACATCTTCGACTCGCGCAATCTGACTTCGATCAAAGCCGTTTGGGAAGACCGCAAGTGGATTGGCGGAGTTTAGCAGGACGATCAACTTCCGGTTGCGTCAATTGAGGTCATGCGGCGAATTTCCAATTCATCGTAGCGTCTTTGAATTGAGGGCAGGTTCAGGGAAAAAACCAAAGTGAGAATGACTCCAGGCAGGAGCAGCGCATACCAGACGGCGTAAGGCTGGCTGGACACGACGGCGACAAATCCCGCAATCGTCAGAAGAATTCCCAGCGCGATGAACATTTTCATCGTGGTCAGGACGAAATTGCGCGCCTTGCCTATTGAAGCCAGCAGGCCGAGCAACCCGCCAAAGAAGCCGATGACCGAACCGCCGATGCCGCCGAACAAGCCGATTTGTTCCGGAGACCACCAACTGCCGGTCACTTCCAAAAGTTTTATTGGGCGAATATAAACTGTTCCTTGTCCTGCAAATGAGAGTTTCAGCTCGAGTTTTGTTGGCAAACTTTCAAATTTGGTCCGATCAATTGCAAATTTATAAAGCTTCCAATTTGATGTTCCATGAAGATCAAATTGGTCTTCGTGGATGCGTTCATCTCCCCCAGAAGCGGATGGGGGAAAATACGTAAGCAATTTTAAGGCACATCCTTCTTCACGGATAATGTTGTAGTAATTTTCTGATTGATTGTAATGAGCAGTATTTCCATACCAAACATTTTCATATTTCACTTCGCAGGCGACCCAATATGTTTTTTTAATAACTGAATTTGTAATTTTTAATGGTGAAACTTCAAACGGCGCATAAATCGGATAATTGCCAGAAGCGCGTTCCAAAGATGGATCGTTAGTGCTATCAATTTTCAAAACCGACATTCCATCCATCGAAACAATTTGGATTTGGCACTTTGTGTTCGTGGATTGCACATTCAAATCCTTCCAATCATAAACGCGCAAAACTTTTTCTTTGGGTTGCGATTCCTGCGCCGATACCGATGAAATAAGCAGCAGCAACAAGTTCAGTTGAATTAACCTTTTCATTTTGTTCCTTTCTTTTGGTTTTGATAGGCGGTCAGAAGTTTTTTGAAAACCTGCGAGTCCAGCTTGCCGTCGGCAAAGTGCGCGCGGAGCTGGCGCTCGAAATCGTCGTCAATCTTCTGGCTGTCGAGGATTTTGATCTTCTCAATCAGCCGGTCGAGCCGCAGCCGCAGCGTCGGATAGGAGACATTGTAAGCGTCCGCCAGATCTTTGAGCGAACCGGAAAACAGGATGAACCGCTTGACGAAAGCCACGTCCTCGTCCTCCAGAAAATTCAGCCAGTGCTTTTTGTCGAGATCGCTCATTTAATAAAATTGAATTGTTCT
>Ga0302320_10025987_pt1 | contig 11357 bp, 11 predicted proteins | sample Bog_T0_3_FD_202130 | JGI IMG/M metagenome (GOLD analysis project Ga0302320, IMG submission 202130) | Peat permafrost microbial communities from Stordalen Mire near Abisko, Sweden - Bog_T0_3 | ecosystem: Environmental > Terrestrial > Soil > Wetlands > Peat | place: Sweden: Abisko, Stordalen Mire... | reverse complement strand
AAATACTTCATTCAGGGCGTCGCCACCACCGGCCTTAAGGGCTGAGCGGGGACGATGCGCCGTGGGGCCCCGCCGAGCAGAAGGCGGGGCTTTTTCATTCCATGCCAAAAGTAAAAAAGAAGGTCACATTCGCATTGCTGGGCCTGGGCACGGTGGGCGCCGGCGTCGCCGAACTGCTGGAGAAGAACCGCCAGCTGATCGAGGGACGCGTCGGCGCCGCGCTTGAGCTGAAGGCCGCCCTGGTCCGCGACCCCTCCAAGCCGCGCGACGGCGTTCCCGCGTCCGTGAAGATCACGTCGGACCCGGACGCGATCCTCAAGGACCCCGAGATCGACATCGTCGTCGAGGTGATGGGCGGCTTCGAGCCCGCCTACGACTACATGCGCCGGGCCATGGAGGCGGGCAAGCACGTGGTGACCGCCAACAAGGCCGTGCTGGCCCGCCACTGGGACGAGGTGTTCCAGCTTGCGCACGCCCGGTCCGTGGACGTCTACCTTGAGGCCAGCGTGGGCGGGGGCATCCCCTGCGTGCAGGCCATCAACGATGGCCTGGCCGCCAACCGCATCGAGCGGCTCACCGCCATCATCAACGGCACGACCAACTACATCCTCACGGGCATGGCGTCCCACTCGAAGAGCTTCGAAAAGGCCCTCAAGGACGCGCAGGCCAAGGGCTATGCCGAGTCCGACCCCAGTTTCGACATCGACGGCATGGACGCCTGCCACAAGCTGGCGATCCTCGGCTCGATCTCGTTCGACCAGCGGGTCCGCATCGAGGACGTGCACCTGCAGGGCATCAGGGGCATCACCAAGCAGGACATCGACATCGCGCGCCAGGAGATGAACTGCGTGGTCAAGCACCTGGCCATGGCCCGCACCCGCCCCGGGGACGGGGCCCTCGAGGTGCAGGTGGTGCCCTGCCTGCTGCCCCTGGACCACCTGCTGGCCCGGGTCGACGGGGTCAACAACGGCATCCTGGTCAAGGGCGACGCCGTGGGCGAGGTCCTCTTCAGCGGCCGGGGCGCGGGCAAGCTGCCCACGGCCAGCGCCGTCATCAGCGACATCATCTTCGTGGCCCGCAACGTGGCCGTGGGCGTGGCGGGACGGGTGCCCTCGGTGCCCTATGACGTCGAGAAGGTGCAGAGCCGCCGCATCGTTCCCGTCGACGAGATCCAGAACCGCTTCTTCGTGCGCCTGACGGCGGTGGACCAGCCCGGCGCGCTCGCGTCCATCGCCCGCGTCCTGGCGGACCACAACATCTCGATCTCGTCGGTGGCCCAGAACGAGCGCGAGAAGGGGACCACCGTGCCCGTCTACATCAGCACCTACAAGGCGTCCGAGAAGTCCATGCGCGACGCCGTCGAGGCCCTCGAGAAGCTCACCTGCGTCAAGAACGGCACATTGGTCATGCGGCTTGAGGTTCCCGAGGCATGAAGCCGAAGAACTGGCAGGGACTGGTCCACCGCTGGAGGCGCTACCTTCCGGTAAGCGCCAAGACGCCGGTGATCACCCTCAGCGAGGGCAACACCGACCTGCTGCCGGCGCCGGCCGTGTCCGAGCGCATCGACGCGGGCGGAGTGAAGGTGGACGTCTGGCTGAAGATCGAGGGCCAGAACCCCACCGGCAGCTTCAAGGACCGGGGCATGACCCTGGCCGTGAGCAAGGCCGCCGAGGAGGGCTCGAAGGCGATCCTCTGCGCCAGCACGGGCAACACCTCGGCCTCGGCCGCGGCCTACGCCGCGCGGGCCGGCATGAAGTGCGTGGTGCTGCTGCCCAACGGCAACATCGCCCTGGGCAAGCTGGCCCAGGCCCTGGTGCACGGCGCCACGGCCCTGGCCATCGAGGGCAACTTCGACGACGCCCTGGCCATGGCCCGCGAGGCCGCCCGGCGCTACCCCATCACCCTGGTCAATTCGGTGAACCCCTACCGCCTGCAGGGCCAGAAGACCGCGGCCTTCGAGATCATCGAACAGCTGGGCGGCGCGCCCGACTTCCATTCCGTCCCGGTGGGCAACGCCGGCAACATTTCGGCCTATTGGATGGGCTACCGCGAAGCGGTGAAGCACGGCATGAGCCGTTCACGGCCCCGCATGCTGGGATTTCAGGCCGCCGGCGCGGCGCCCATCGTCAAGGGCCACCCCATCAAGAAGCCGAAGACGGTGGCCACGGCCATCCGCATCGGCAACCCGGCGTCCTGGGAGCTTGCCACCGAGGCCCTGCGCGAAAGCCGGGGGCACATCGCCGCGGTCACGGACGCCGCGATCCTGAAGGCCTACCTCTTCCTTACCCGCAGGGAAGGCGTGTTCTGCGAGCCGGCGTCGGCCAGCTCGGTGGCCGGCCTGCTGCACCTGTCCGAATCCGGGTGGTTCCGCCGCCAGGCCCGCGCGTCCGGGCGCAGCCGCCTGACGGTGGTGTGCGTCCTCACCGGGCACGGCCTGAAGGATCCGGACCGAGCCATCGCAATGAGCCCCAAACCCAAGGTCATCCAGCCCAACCTGGCGGCATTCGCCAAGGCAGTCGGATGGTAACAGCAGAGGAGCATCCATGACGCGGTTCCTGCGCCTGACCTTCGCCGCCGCCCTGCTCGGATTCGCCGGGCGGGCCCTGGCGGACGAGACCCCGGCCATGGAGGCCTACGGGGCCGGGGTGGCCCGCCTTCAGCAACGGGACTGGAAAGGGGCCGAATCCGAGTTCAAGACGGCGGTCAAGCTCAAGACCGACTACGCCGAGGCCTACGACAAGCTGGGGCAGAGCTTGTTCAACCAGGGCAAGGTCTTCGACGCGGTGACCCAGTTCAAGCATGCCACGACCATCGACCCCCGCTTCACCGAGGCATGGTACGACCTGGGCTTCGGCTTCGAGAACCTGGACACCGAAAAGAAGCTGAAGGACGACGAAAAGACCCGCAAGAAGCTGCTCCGGACCGAGTTCGACGACGCCATCGCCGCCTACCGCAAGGCCCTCGAGGTGGTGCCGTCCAACGACATCAACTCCCAGGCAAACGCCCAGTACAGGCTGGGCGTGCTGCTGCGGGACGAGGCCATGCGGGCCTGGGCGCTGGCCCATCCCGATGACGCGACCGCCACCGCCGCGGTCGACCAGCCGACCCTTGAGAAGGCCAACCTCAAGGAGGCCATGCTGCACCTCGAGGCGGCCAACGCGCTGAACATGGACTTCCCAGAGAACCGCCGCGAGCTCGGCCGGCTCTACGACATCATCGGCCGCTATCCCGACGCCATCGACCAGTACGACAAGGCCATTCTGGGCCACAAGAACTACGCCGAGGCCTACAGCGACCGGGGCGTGGCCTGGTGGAAGTCCGGCAACTGGGACCGGGCCCTCGAGGACACCCGCAAGGCCACCGAGATCGACCCCCGCTTCGCCGGCGGCCACTACAACTTCGCCGAGGTGATCTTCGCCCACGTCGACGAGCTGAAGCTCGACGACAAGGGCGGCGACCGCTCGCTGATCCACGTCGAGGGGCAGAAGGCCATCGACGAGTACCGCGTTGCCACCGAGCTGGACCCGGCCCTCATGCCCGCCTGGTACGGGCTGGCCAAGGCCTACCGCGGCTACTTCGACTACCCCAACGCCGAAAAGACCTACAATAAGATCCTCGAGATGGACAAGCGCCAGCACAAGGCCAAGGTCCTGCTCAAGGAGCTGCTGAAGGAAGAGAAGGCCTATGAGAGCCACATTCCCAAGCAGTACCGCGACGACCAGCCCAAGGGGAACTGAGTGAAGCACGTCGTCGTCCTCCTGGACGGTGTCAGCGACCGTCCCGTGCCGGCGCTGGAGGGGCGCACCCCGCTGCAGGCCGCCCTCAAGCCCAACATCGACGCGCTTTGCGCGCAGGGTGCGCTGGGCACCATGAACACGGGCTCGCCCGGCCTGCCCATGGGCTCGGACGTCGGCAACATGGCCGTCCTGGGCTACGACCCGAAGCAGTATTACAGCGGGCGCGCGCCGCTCGAGGCCAAGGCGCTCGGCGTGGAGGTGAAGAAGGGCGAGATCGCCTTCAGGGCCAACCTGGTCCATGTGGCGGACGGCGTCATGGACGACTACAGCGCCGGCCACATCTCAACCGAGGACGGCCGCGAGCTGGTCAAGATGCTCGACAAGCGCCTGGGCACGGACAAGCTGCGCTTCGCCGGCGGCACCCAGTACCGCCACCTGGCCCTGCTCAAGGGCGCATCCTTCGAAGGCGCCAAGTGCACGCCGCCCCACGACATCACCGGGCAGGCGGTCGAGGAGTTCCTGCCCAAGGGGTCCGGCGGCAAGGAGATCAGGCAGCTGATGGAAGACAGCCGCCTGCTGCTTGAAGGCCACGAGATCAACCGGGAGCGCCGCCGCGACGGAAAGAAGACCGCCAACATGGTCTGGCTGTGGGGCCAGGGGCGCGGCGTGGACATGCCCTCCTTCGTGCAGCGCCACGGCCTCAAGGGGGCGGTCATCACGGCGGTGGACCTGATCCGCGGGCTGGGAGCCGCCACCGGGCTGGACGTCATCGAGGTCCCCGGCGCGACGGGCTGGCTGGACTCGAACTTCAAGGGCAAGGCCGAGGCTGCCCTCAAGGCCCTGAAGAAGCGCGACTTTGTGTACATCCACCTGGAGGCCACCGACGAGGCCGGGCACAAGGGCGATGCGGCGGCCAAGGTGAAGGCCATCGAGCTGATCGACGCGGCCATCGTCGGCGCGCTTCGCGAGGGCCTCAAGGGCCAGGATTGGCGCCTGCTGGTCACGCCGGACCACGCCACGCCGATCGAGACCCGGACCCACGCGACGGAGCCGGTCCCCTGGTTCATCTACGACAGCACGGCGCCCCTTGCCGGCGGCGGCGCCTACACCGAGGCCCATGCCACGGCGGCTGGGCGCTTTCTCGAACGGGGCTGGGAGCTCATGCCGGCATTCCTCGGCGCGGCGCCCCTGCCCGTTCCGGCCGCGGCCGCAGGAGGTCAGTGACGTGGCTTTGATCGTCCACAAGTACGGCGGCAGCTCGGTGGCCACCCCGGCCCATATGAAGTCGGTCGCCGAGCGCATCGTGCGGGCCCGCAAGGAAGGCCACGACCTGGTGGTCGTGGTGTCGGCCCCCGGGGACACCACCGACGAGCTCATCGCCCTTGCCCGCCAGATCACCGATTCGCCCGACGAACGCGAAATGGACGTGCTGCTCGCCACCGGCGAGCAGCAGAGCATCGCCCTGCTGGCCATCGCCATCAAGGACCTGGGCTGCGACGCCATCAGCTTCACCGGCCCCCAGGTGGGCATCATCACCGACGAATTCCACGGCAAGGCCCGCATCGTGCGGGTGGGCGACGAGAAGATCCACAAGGCCCTCAAGCTCGGGAAGATCGTCATTGTGGCGGGCTTTCAGGGCCAGACGGCCGACGAGGACATCACCACGCTGGGCCGCGGCGGTTCGGACCTGACGGCGGTGGCGCTGGCGTCGGCCCTGTCGGCGGACCTCTGCGAGTTCTTCAAGGACGTGGACGGCGTCTTCACCGCCAACCCGCGCATGGTCCCGACGGCGCGCAAGATCGCCGCGCTGAGCTACGAAGAGATGCTTGAGATGGCTTCGGCCGGGGCGCAGGTGCTCAACGCCCGCTCCGTCGAGTTCGCCAAGAAGAACCGGGTGCGGATCCACGTGCGCTCGTCGCTGCACGATGGGCAGGGGACCTACATCCAGGAGGAGACGGCTGTCATGGAAGACGCGCTGATTTCGGGGGTCACCTACAGCAAGGACGACTGCAAGCTCACCGTCCTGGGAATCAAGGACAAGCCGGGCATCGCCGCGGCGATCTTCAGGCCCCTGGCTGCGGCCGAGCTGAACGTGGACATGATCGTGCAGGACGTCTCCGAGGCCGGCATCAACAACCTGTCGTTCACCGTGGGCAAGAGCGACCTGCGCAAGGCCCGCGAGGTGCTCGAGAAGGTGGCGGCCGAGCTGCAGGCGAGCGGCATCCATGTCGACGAGGCGGTGGCCAAGGTGAGCGTGGTGGGGGTGGGCATGCGCTCCCACTCGGGCGTGGCCGCCCAGATGTTCGACGCCCTCGCCCGCAACAACGTCAACATCGACATGATCTCGACGTCCGAGATCAAGATCAGCGTGGTGATCCCCGAAAAGGACGTCGAGACCGCGGTGCGCGCGATCCATGACCAGTTCAAGCTCGGGTCGGCCGCGTGAGCGCCCCGGCCGGGGACGCGGTCGGCGCGGACGACCGGGATCTGCCGCCGCTGTGGCACGTGCGGGCGGTGGGCGTGGCCGCCGCGGTCCTGGCGGCGGTCCTTTTTGTGGCCTGGAAATGGTTCCTCTGAAGGCAACGGGGCGGCGCAGGCCGCCCCTTCTCGTGGGCCCCAACATGCGCGCCAAGATCGACATCTACGACACCACCCTGCGGGACGGTTCGCAGGGCGAGGACATCAGCTACTCGGTGGACGACAAGCTCGCCATAGCCGAGGAGCTGGACTCGTTGGGCATGGACTACATCGAGGGCGGCTGGCCGGCCCTGGGCAACGCCAAGGACCAGGCCTTTTTCAAGAAGGCCCGGCGGCTGAAGCTGCGCCATTCGCGGCTGGTCGCCTTCGGCTCCACCCGCAAGGTCGGCGAGAAGCCGGGCAAGTCGGACATGCTCAAGGGCGTGCTTTCGGCCGAGACCCGGGACGTGTGCCTCTTCGGAAAGACCAACGACTACCATGTCACGGCGGTGCTGCGCACCAACCTTGAGGAGAACCTGCGCATCGTCGCCGAGAGCGTCGCCTTCATGAAGAAGCGGCGCGAGAAGGTCTTCTTTGACGCGGAGCATTTCTACGACGGCTTCCGGCGCAACCCCGGCTACGCCCTGCAGGTGCTGCGGGCCGCCCGCGAGGCGGGCGCGGACTCCCTGGTGCTGTGCGACACGAACGGCGGCAGCATGCCCTCCGAGATCGAGTTCGCCACGGCCGAAGTCCGCAAGGCGTTTCCCGGCACGGTGATCGGCATCCACACCCACAACGACAGCGAACTGGCCGTGGCCAACAGCCTGGCGGCCGTGGCCCAGGGCGCCCGCCACGTGCAGGGCACCGTCAACGGCTATGGCGAACGCTGCGGCAATGCCAATCTCGTCAGCCTGATCCCGAACCTGACGCTGAAGATGGGCTTCACCACGCTGCCCGAGCGCCAGATCGCGAAGCTGACCAAGGTGTCCCGCTTCGTCGCCTCGGTGGCCAACCTGACCCTTTCGGACCACCAGCCCTACAGCGGCACCAGCGCATTCGCCCACAAGGCGGGGGTGCACATAGACGCCCTGCTCAAGGCCCCCGGCAGCTACGAGCACATGGACCCCGCCAAGGTGGGGAACGTGCGGCGCCTGCTCGCAAGCGACCAGGCCGGCAAGGCGGCCATCGCCCGCAAGTTCGTGGACTTCAAGCTCGACGCCGGGCCCGAGGAGGCCAAGGCCGTCATCGGGCTGGTGAAGAAGCGGGAGCTCGAGGGCTACCAGTACGAGGGCGCGGACGCCTCGCTCGAGCTGCTGGTGCGCCGGCACCTCGGCAAGTCACGGACCTGGTTCAAGCTGCTGAGCTGGCACGTGGACGTGGAGCGGCGCGAGGCGGTGCAGCCGACCGAGGTCTCCCTGAAGCTCGAGGTCGCAGGCCGGGTGGAGCACACCGTGGCCGAGGGCAACGGGCCGGTCAACGCCCTGGACCAGGCCCTGCGCAAGGCCCTGCTGCCCCATTTTCCGGCGCTGAAGGGCGTCGAGCTGGTGGACTTCAAGGTGCGCGTGCTGGGAGGCCAGGGCGGCACCAGCGCCCGCGTGCGCGTGCTCATCGAGAGCCGCGACCCCAGCGGAAACGCCTGGAGCACGGTGGGCGTGCACGAGAACATCATCGAGGCCTGCTGGGAGGCCCTCGTCGAGTCCGTCGAATACAAGCTGATGAAGTCCTCGAAGCGGTGAGGGCCGCGCTCAGGCCCATCGGGGTCTTCGATTCGGGCATCGGCGGCCTCACCGTGGCCCGCGAGCTGCTGCGCCAGCTGCCCGGCGAACGGCTCATCTACCTGGGCGACACCGCCCGCACCCCCTACGGCAACAAGAGCCCGCAGACCCTGGTCCGCTTCGCGCTGGAGACCGGCACCTTCCTGGCGCGCAAGGGGGTCAAGCTGCTGGTCGTGGCCTGCAACAGCAGCAGCGCCTACAGCCTGCCCGCGCTGCGCCGGCATCTGGACATACCCGTGGTGGGGGTGATCGAGGCCGGGGCCCGCGCCGCGGTCGAGGGCCACCGGGGCCGCCGCATCGGCGTCATCGGCACGCGGGCGACCGTGCGCTCCGGGGCCTACCTGGCCGCGATCCGGGCCCTGCGCTCGGACGCCCGGGTCGTGGCGCGGGCCTGCCCGCTCTTCGTGCCCATCGTCGAGGAAGGCTGGGCCGGCCACGCCCTCGCAGAGCAGGTTGCGCGGGAGTACCTGCTGCCGCTCAAGCGCGAAGGGGTCGGCAGCGTGGTCCTGGGCTGCACCCACTACCCCCTGCTCAAGCCTGTGCTCGCCCGGGTGCTGGGCAAGGGCATCGCCCTGGTGGACTCCGCCCGCGAGATTGGCAGGGAGGTCAAGACCCTGCTGCGGACCCGGGGATTGAGCAGCCCGCGCGCGTCGGTGGACTTCGCCGAGCACCGCTTCTATGTGACCGATCCGCCCGAGCAGTTCGCCGACCAGACCGCCCGCTTCCTGGGGCGCAAACCCAGGGTGCAGGCCGTGCGGCTCAGCGAGCTGCCCCTGGGCCCGCGCGGGCGTTAGGCCCGGCCGGCCCCGGGGCCTGCGCCTTCAAGGGGACACCATGGCATCGCGTTGGGCTTTCGTGGCCGCCTTGGCGGGGATGGCCCTGCTGCCCTGCGCCCCCGGGCGGGCCGCGGACGGCGTTCCGGCCGCAGCTGCGCCCCCCGGCCCAGCAACGGCGTCCGCGGAGAGCTACCGGGCCATCCGGTCGGACGGCGACCGTTACTGTGGCGAGGGCGTGGCCGCCCCGGCGGACTTCGGGGGCGACGTCGACAAGGCCCTGGAATCGGCCCGCGACGCGGCCAGGCAGGACCTCGTCGCCAAGGTGCGCGGAGGCGAAACCGCCCCTGTCCCCGACGCAGCCTGGAGCCGGGTGCAGATCGCCGAGTTCGAGGGCATTCCGGACCGCGACCACATCACCGTGCTGGCCAGCCTAGGGAAGGGCCGGATCCGGGGCGGGTCCGCCGGAAACGCGCCCGAGAACGGCGTCCCGGACCACGCCCTGAGCGTCAGCCTGGCCTACTGGGCGCCCTCGAGCCTGGCTTCGGCCCCTGCGTCGGCGGGCGCCGGCGGGGGTTCCGGCGGCCAGCCGGTGAGCCCGCTCAACGACACCCTGGGTCCGGGCACCGGGGCCGCCCAGACGGCGTCATCCTCGTCGAGCCCCCAGCCCGCCCCGGTCTTTGGCGTGGGGTATGCGTGGGGGCCCTGGGCCGCCCAGCTTGGCGTGGCGGACGTGGGCCCGGTGCAGTTCCAGGACTACCAGGCGTCCAGGGCCGCGGGCGCCACCCAGCTGCAGCAGGCGGACCTCGAAGTCATCCGGCTGTCCCTGGGCTACGACTGGGCCCCCTGGCGGCTGCAGCTGCAGCCCTTCGTGCCGCTGCGGCTTGAATACTCCTTCTGGGACCTCAGCCCCTACGCGGCCCAGACCGCTGGCGCGGGCATCGGGCTTGGCCTGCGCTATTGGCTCAGCAGCTCCTTTGCGCTGCAGTTCGTGGCCGACTGGCACCAGGGCCTGCTGGACGGCACCCTGACCCGCTCCGGGTCGGCGGTCCAGGCCGGGCCGGGCAGGAGCCTCAGCGTCGGCGGCAGCGGTCCCGAAGCCTCGCTGTCCCTGCTGTTTTCCGCCTTCTGAGAGCCCTGCCTTGAGCCTGCGCACCCGCCTGCTCGCCGGAACCCACGCCTACGACGGCTCGCCCCTGGGCGGCCACTGGGCCTACCTGAATCACGGCATCCAGGGCGACAGCCTGCTCGCCTTTGAGGGGCCCTGCCGCGTGGAGGTGGAGGCCCTGGCCGACCTGGAGGACGCCCGCGGCGGCGCCTTCATCTACAGCCCCCGCATGCTGCACTTCGTGCTTGAGCTCTTCGGGCCGGGCCTGGAGCGGGCCGTGGAGCGCCAGTGGCTCATGGCCGCCACCGCCCAGGATGAGGTCAACCGATCCCTGAAAAAGGGCCGGGTGGAGCGCGACGGCAATGACCTCTGGTTCGGGAAGCGCAAGCTGAGCGTGTCCATCGCCGCCCCGACCGGCGTGAGCGTCAAGGTGCACCTGGGGTTGAACATCGACGCCAGCGGCGCCCCGGTGCCGGCCGTGGGCCTCAGGGACCTCGGCGTCCCGGCCCGGGCCCTGGGTCTGCGACTGCTGGAGCGCTTCGCCGACGACCACGCCCGCATGCGCGCGGCCCGCACCAAGGTCCGGCTGTACCCCTGACCCCAAAGCCCGCAATCCGGCCCTGAACCGCAATCCAAGGAGAACGCATGATGCGCCAGAACATCTCGTCCGGCAGCGCCTGGGAGCCCAAGCTCGGGTATTCCCGCGCGGTGAAGGTGGGGCCCTACATCCATGTGGCCGGCACGACCGGTCCGGGCGCCGACGCGGCGACGCAGACCCGCGCCGCGCTAGAGACCATCAAGGGCGCCCTCGAGAAGGCCGGGGCGGGCATGCAGGATGTCGTGCGCACGCGCCTGTTCGTCACCGACATCAGCCAGTGGGAAGCCATCGGCAAGGTCCACGGCGAATATTTCGGTGATATCAGGCCGGCCATGGCCATGGTGCAGGTGGTGAAGCTCATCGACCCGTCCCTTTTCGTGGAGATCGAGGCCGACGCCTATGTCGGGTGAGGCCCGCGGCCTCACGCCCCTGCAGGACCTGCGCGCCCGGCTGAAGCCGGGCGCGCTTTGTTTCGCCCTGGCGACCCCGCCGGAGGCGGCCGGGCTGCGCCGCGGGCTGCCCCGGGAGGGCCTGGCCTGGGTGGGCTGGGAGCAGCGGGAGGCCCTGCTGCGGGCCTGGCGGCCGGCGGCCCAGGAGCGCTACCACAGCGTCGCCGGGCGCGATGCGCCCAGCTTGCGCGCGTGGCTGGCGGAGCGCTTCAAGGAATGGAGGGGGAGCGCGGCATTGGGCTACCGGCCCCAGGTCCATGAGGCGCGCCTGGAACGGGCCCTGGACCTGGCCGGGCTGCAGGCCCTGGCCGCGCGGCCACTGAGCCTCCTGTCAAACGGGGAAGCAGGGCGCGCCTGCCTGGCCGCGGCCCTGGGAGGGGAGCCCAGCCTTCTGGTGCTCGACGATCTGTGCGAGGGCCTGGACGCCAAGGGAAGGGACACCCTGCTCTCCTGCGCCGGG
>Ga0302320_10025985_pt1 | contig 11357 bp, 4 predicted proteins | sample Bog_T0_3_FD_202130 | JGI IMG/M metagenome (GOLD analysis project Ga0302320, IMG submission 202130) | Peat permafrost microbial communities from Stordalen Mire near Abisko, Sweden - Bog_T0_3 | ecosystem: Environmental > Terrestrial > Soil > Wetlands > Peat | place: Sweden: Abisko, Stordalen Mire... | reverse complement strand
GGAGCAGGTCGCGGAGAACGAAGCGTGTCTTCGCGAATACGGCACGACTCCCGTCGCGCTCCTCGGCAGGGCTGGTCTGCTCGGGCCGGACTCGACTGCGGTGCATGCGATCCACATCACTGCGGTAGAGACAGCCATGCTGGCCGATGCCGGGGCGACGATTGGCTCCTGTCCGACGACCGAGCGCAACCTCGGTGACGGCATTCTGGCCGCGGATCAGGTGCTCAGGAACGGCATCCGCATCGCGCTGGGGTCCGACAGTCAGGCGCAGATCGATCCACTGGAAGACGCGCGCGAGCTGGATTACCATTTGCGGCTCACCCATCGACAACGTGCCATTCTCGATCAGATTGGACAGCAGGGACTGGCGGCGCGGCTCTTCGCTTGCGCAACTGTGAACGGCGCCCGCGCTCTGGCTGTGCCCTCCGGCGATCTGACCGCTGGCTCCTTCGCCGACTTCTTTACCGTCGACCTGCGCGACGTCTCCATCGCCGGCCATTCCGCCAGTGATCTTTTGTCCCTGATCGTCTTTGGGATGAACCGGACCGCCCTTCGCGATGTAGCCGTGAATGGCAGGCTGATCGTGCGCGACGGCAAGCACGCGCTCGAGGAGGAGATCGTCTCTCATTACGAAGAGGTACACGCAAAGGTGTGGCGCGACATGTCCAGTGCAGCGCGATCCGGTCCACCGCGATGAAAAGCGTCGTCGAAATCCTGTCGGACCTGATTCGCATTCCCTCCAACTCTGCGGTGTCGAATCGCCCCGTTGTGGACTATGCGACGCAGGCGCTGCGCAGCGCGGGGTGGTCAGCCCGTGAGCTGTCCTGGCAGGATCCGGCAGGCATCGAGAAGGTGAACCTGATCGCCGCTCCGCCCGGACAGAACCCCGCCGATCGAGACGCGAATCTCGTCTTTATGTGCCACACCGACACCGTACCCTTTGCATCCGACTGGGCGAACGCCCTCGATCCGGTCTTGCAGGATGAAAATCTGCACGGCTGCGGCGCTTGCGACGTGAAGGGGTTTCTCGCCTGCCTGTTGTCGGCCATCGGGCAGAGCGATTCGGCCGCGCTCCCCCAGGGTCTGCGCCTGGTGCTGACGGCGGACGAAGAGATTGGCTGCGCCGGCGCGTCCCATCTCGTCGCGAACAACGTAGTCCGCCCTCGCCGCATGGTCATTGGGGAGCCGACGTCGCTCCATCCCGCCCGCGCCGGCAAAGGCTATTGCCTCGCCGAAATCACGGTCCACGGAAAAGAGGCGCACAGTGCGCATCCGCTGCAGGGCGTCTCGGCCATTACCAACGCGGCTCGGCTGATCATCGCCATTGAGGAGTTCGCGGCGCGGCTCGCGCTCACCCGGCACAGTTTCTTCGATCCAGGATTTACCACGATCAACATCGGGACGATCCAGGGCGGCTGCGCGAAGAACATCGTCCCCGGTCTGTGCCGTTTTCAACTGGAATGGCGGCCGATTCCGGGTGAATCTCCGAACGCCGTCCCGCAGTCAGTTGGAGAAATCGTCGAGCGCTTGCACAGTCTCGACCCCACCTTTCGCGCCGAAATCCAGCCATTGCGGCAGCAATCCGGATTCGAAACCCCCGCCGGAGCGCGGCTGGTCCGCACACTCGAAACCCTGACCGGCAGACCAGCGATCTCCATCCCCTTCGGCTCCGAGGCCAGCATCTTCGCGCCCATCGCCGAGGAAATCGTGGTCTTTGGTCCTGGAGATATGCGCACGGCGCACAGCAACCGCGAGTGCGTGCCCATCGCCGAACTCGACGAAGCGGTGAACTGTCTCCTATCGCTGATGAAGTCCGGATAATCCGCGGACAGGACGGCCCTACGTACGCAGTCGAGTTTTTCGGGCTCGCCTAATCGTCGCTGCTGACCGTGTGAATGGACTCGATGCGCGCTTTGCGAACCGCGGGATTCCGCAGTTCAAAGCTCGCGCAATTGCGCCCGGAATTCTTGGCCACGTACAGCGCGGTATCAGCCCGGCACAGAACCTCCCGGATCGAAGGAGAGTCAAGCTCGGGGCGAAACGTGGCGACCCCGATACTGCAGGTCACGGTAACGCGGTTTTCGCCAACCTCGAAAGGCCGGGAGCGGATCGACGCCAGCAAATCGTCGATACGGCCCGGAGCGACAGTGAAATCCCATCCCGGAAAAAGGATCAGAAATTCTTCTCCCCCGTAGCGGCCAACGATGTCGTAGCCGCGCATCGCGGCGCGGAATCGGTCGGCAGTTTCACGAATCACGTCGTCGCCGCAAAGGTGGCCGAAGCTGTCGTTAAGGTTCTTGAAATGGTCAAGGTCGGCAATCAGGACGCCGAGCGTAGTCCGGTCGCGGGTGGAGCGGGCGATCTCGCGTTGCAGATGCTCCAGCATGGCGGCGCGGTTGAAGATGCCAGTCAGGGAATCGTGGGTCGCTTGTATATGCAGTGCGCGGCGTGTGGCTTCGAGAGCGGCTTTTTCCGCTTCAAGTTGCGCCGTGCGCTCAGTGACGGTGCGGGTCAGCTCCTCCTGGCGGTGCATCAAAGCCCGTGTCCGGTAAGCCACGATACTCCATGCGAGCAGCAGGATAAGCATGATGTAACAGGCATAGGCAACCGGCGTGCGCGCCAGTGGCGGCCGCAGCGAGAAGCTGAACGAGGCGCCGGTCTGATTCCAGATCCCGTCGTTGTTCTGCGCCTGGACGATGAAGGTGTAATAGCCGGGAGGGAGGTTCGTATACCAGGCCATCCGGCGTCCACCCGAATAGTTCCAGTCGGAATCGAAGCCGATCAGGCGGTAGCGAAAACGCTCCTGCAGGGGCGCCACGAACGTGGGAGCGCTGAAGGCCACCTCGAGATTGCCCGAACCCGGACCGAGTCGGATGTGGTCCTCGAGCGGGATGGTATTCGAATCGATTTTGAACCGCTCGATCCATACCGGTGGCACGTTAGTATTCACCGGGATGTGAGCCGGGTCGATCACTGCGATGCCGGCGATGGTTCCGAACCATAGGCGTCCATCGCGGCTCTTCCACGCGCACGGCATGCTGCCATAGAGAGTCTCGCGCGAGCGCAGGCCATCGGCGGTGCCGTACAGGACGGGATGAATCGCGTTTGTCGAAGCGCTCACCGCCTGCTGCAGTTCAGACTTCGCAATGCGATAGATGCCCATATCGGCGCCGAACCAGAGGTTACCGGCGTTGTCTCCAATAATTGAGCCAATCGCGGAGTTCGGTATCTGCTGATCGGGCGTCCACGTCGTCACATGGCCGTCACGAATATGGCTGAGGCCGCCGCCCGCTGTACCGATCCACATGCTGCCGTCAGGATCGGCGTAGAGACTCATCACGTGATCGCTGTGCAGTCCCGCGGCGGTGGTAAAGGTTGTCGCTGCGCCATGGTAAAGGCGCTCCACGCCGTCGCCGTCCATGCCCACCCATAAAGCGCCGTCCGTGGAGAGAGCCAGCGCGGCCACGCGCCCGGTATCGCTCAGGTGGTGAAACTGTCCCCGATCGAAGCGCGCCAGCCCTTTGCCTTCGAAGCCAACCCAAAGTATGCCGTCGTTGTCCTCGAGGAGTGAATTCACCGAGTAATTCGAAGCCACGGGGTCGTGATAGATCGAGACGCGTCCGTGCTGCATGCGGGCGAGGGTGCCGCGCCGGTAGCCCACCCAGAGGCTTCCGTCGCGCGTCTGCAGGAGGGAATAGACAGCCTGATTAGGCAGTCCCTTTTGCTGATCCCACACCTCGACGCGGCCGTCGGGAAGCAGATGGTCGATGCCGTTGTCGTCGGCGCCGATCCACATCGTGCCGTCCTGCGCCTGCAGCACATTGCCATCGTAGTTGCCGGACAGGCCCTCGGGCGTGCCGAAAACTGAGAATTTCCCATCGCGGAGCTGTGCCACGCCCGCATCGAGGAAACCTACCCACAAGCTGCCCTCGCGGTCTTCGAAGAGAGCGTGTGCGCAGCGGTCGCTCGGCAGTCCGCGAGCGGCGTCATAGTAGTTCAGTTTGCCTCGATACAGCCGGGCCATGCCGTGGCGATCGAAGGCGATCCAAAGGGCCCCGTCATGATCGGCGAGCAGCGCGGTGATTTCGTTCCACGGCAGACGCTGCGGGAAAATGGAGACGTGGCCGTTGCGGATCTGCGCCAGGCCATTGGCCAGCGTTCCCACCCAAAGCGAGCCGTCCTGCGCCGCGGCCAGGGCGACGATGGCATCGCCCGGCAGCCCGTCCCGCGTGGTGAACGTCCGGAAGCGGCCGTGATCGAAGCGCGACAACCCTTTTGCCGTTCCCACCCAGAGCGTCCCGCCGGCGTCGGTGGCGATTGCGCTGATGGATACATCCGCCAGTCCGTCGCTGGTCGTCCAGCTTTCGACGCGGCCTTGCAGGATTCGGTTTAGTCCTTTTGCCGTGCCTGCCCAGATGCCCCCCTCGCGATCTTCGCAGAGCGCTGTGACATTGTTCCCGGAAAGTCCGTCGCGGGTGGTGAGCGTGGTAAAAATGCCGCCGACCTCGGCGGAGGTGGTCGGTTGGTAGTGGCTGAGGCCGCTGTCGGTGCCGATCCACAGGCTGCCGTCACGGCTGGCGATCAGGCTCTGGATAAAGCCTGACGGAAGGCCCGGTGTAGTCTGCCGCGTATACGTCGTGAAATGGACGCCATCGAATCGCGTCAAACCTTCCTGCGTTCCGAACCACAGAAAGCCGTCGGCTGTTTGTGCTGTGGCCTGGACGGAGTTTTGCGGCAAACCGGAGTCGCTCGTCCAGGTCGTTTGCATGTACTGGGTGATGGCTTTCGCCGGGTCCAGTCCGAACGCGGATGGGCAGGCGATCGATCCTGCCGCGCAGACAACCGCCGCCAACAGGATGGGCACGCTCAATCGCCCCGGCCATGACCTGGTAACGGCTGTCCTCCGGCGATTGGGAAAAGACGCCGCCGCTGCTGCGGCACTCCTCCGCAAGCCGTCTTCACCACGAATTGGACCGTTCTTGCCCATAGCGTCAGCCCTAACCGACTGGCTCCAGGTCCTCCTTCGCGGCGCGGTAGTTGAGATCCGTTTCCCAGCTGAGTTGCTCCAGCGGATTGGGCGAGGGCCGGCCGAGAAGGTAGCCCTGCGCTTCGTTGGTCCCCAGCGAACGCATCAGCTCCAGCTGTTCCCGGGTTTCGATTCCTTCGACGATGACTTTCATCTTGAGATTGTGTGCCATCGACAAAATGGACTGCACGAAGGCCGTGCTTTCCGGATGTGCTATCAATTCCGTCACAAAGGAGCGGTCCAGCTTCAGGGCGTCGAAGGAAAGCTTCGGCAGGTAGCTCAGGCAGGAGTATCCGGTGCCGAAATCGTCCATGGCTATGCTGATGCCAAGACTCCGGAGGCGCCGCATCATGCTCGCTGCGCGTTCGATTCCGGTCAGGGTAGCGGACTCGGTGAGTTCGATCTGCAGAAGGGTCGGTTTCAGACCGGTCCGCTGCAGAATGTCCTCGACTTCCTCAATGAAAGTGTCGCGGGCAAACTGCACACTGGATACATTGACCGCGACCTGAATGGGCCGCCTGGTTCTGCGCTGCCAGATCACCGCATCCGCGCAGGCGCGCTCCATGATGTGGGCTCCGAGGAGGACGATTAGTCCGCACTCTTCGGCGATGGGGATGAAATTCAGGGGAGGAATGGGCCCGAGCTTCGGGTGAGTCCAGCGCGCCAGAGCCTCAAAGCGCACGATGGTATTCGTGGCGAGGTCGAACTCCGGCTGGTAGTGGACCGTAATCTCGCCTTCCTCGATGGCGCGGCGCAGATCGCCTTCCAGGGTCAGACGTTCCCGCGTGGCATTGCCCAGGTCGTCCCCGAACTGCACAATGCGGTTTTTCCCGCTGCGCTTGGCGGCGAACATTGCGCAGTCCGCCTGCTGCAGGAGCAGGCCCGCTTCCTCCCCGTGCTCGGGATAAAGGCTGATGCCGATGCTCGCGGTAATCCGTATGGACTGGCCCGCCAGATCGAAGGGAGCGTTGAGCACCTCCAGAACGCCGGCGGCGGCCTCCTCGGCGTCGGCCTGCGTGCCAATCTGGTCGAGGATCAGGGTGAACTCGTCCCCGCCGATGCGCGCGAGGGTGTCCGATTGCCGGAACCGGGCTTTGAGCCGCTGCGCCACCTGGCCCAGAAGCATGTCGCCGGTGCCATGTCCGAGGTTGTCGTTGACGATTTTGAAGCCGTCCAGATCGATATAGAGAAGCGCGAGCATCCGGTTCTCGCGCTTCGCCCTGACCAGATTCTGCGACAGGCGATCGGCGAGTAGACGGCGATTCGGCAAGCCCGTGAGCTCATCGATGAGCGCCATGTGCTGCAGCCGGGCCTCCGCGTCGCGCTTGGCTCGATCCCGCTGTCCCAGCTCTGACAACATCGTGTTGAAGCCGACCACCAGCTGGGCGATCTCTTCGCTGCCGCGCACGGAAACTTGCGTATCGAATAACTGCTGGCTCGACACCCTCTGCATCGCTGCGGAAAGGTCCTTAATCGCCTGCGCCGTTTCCGAGGCTTTGCGCAACGCGGCTGTCTGCGCGCGAACCCTCCGCCGCAGCACCGTGACCCACATCAGTACCACCATGGTTAAGAGAGACAAAAGGCCGAGTAAACCGAGCGTGGCGCGTAAGGTCCAGAAAGGTGCGTTGCTGATGACGGTCAGATCCTGGGGCGACCGCATCAAAAGCTGAAAGCTCGCCGGGTTCTGGTCGAGAATCGTATAGAGCCTGCCTGGATCCACCTGCGCCGACGAGACACCCGTGAGCCGCAGCACGCTTCCTTCCCTGAGCGGCCGCAGATCCGCTCCCTGGTCTGAGGTATAGAGCTGGGCTGTGAAAGTGCGCACGCCCGACTGCAGGACGAGATTCTCGCGCGCCGGTCCGTCGAGCGCGGCCAGAAGTCTTCCTTCCACCGTCACCAGCATCGAATCCTCGTGTCCCTGGAGAAGCGACTCCGCCGTGACCAGTCTGGGTGCAACCAGCCCGGCGCGGCCGGCAGAGTGGAAGATCGCATCCGTCATGACCGGCGAATACCGCCCCACGAGCGCGGGATAGCCGATCGCTGCCACCCGGTCGCCCACCGTGATCGTGCCCGTGTTGCCGCGCACCTGCACGCCATCAGTTGCATCCTGCAAATACAGGAAATCCGGTTCCACCAGTGTGACCGTGCCTTCGACCTTCACGTGATGGCCGAAATTCGCTTTCGGGGAGTAGTGCAGCAGGGAGCCAATCGGCGTCGTCTCCATCGCAAAGGGAGACGGAACCGCCGGCTCAATCACCTCGATGTCCGATAGCTTCTGGACAGCCAGTTGGTATCCCACCAGTTGCCGGCGTGCGTTGAAGACCGTGGCGAAGACCCCATGGATACGCACCCGCGCGTCTTCCAGCTTCCGCGCCTGGTCGATATTGACAAAGATCGGCGCGATCGAAACGTGAACCTGCGCCAGGGGACTTAGAAGCTCAAACGTCAGGGTCGGATCGCTGAACTCCCCCTCGGCCTTGATCGGATGAACGATGCCTTCGATGCTCACGTACTGCGAGTCGAGGGATCCAGCGGCCGCCTTTTCCAGCGTGACAGGGATGCCGACGGGCAGTGGGCCTGCCCCCGCCGCGAAAAACTTCGGCGCCACGATGACGGGAGCGAAGTCGCCGGCATTCGTAATCCCGGCCAGCCTCACGCGGGTGCCCGCGGTTAGCTCCGGATGATTGCCCGAGTAGCGCACATAAATGCCCCCACTCCGATCCTGAATGAAAAGCTGCCGCCAATGGGGGTCGATATACGTGATGACGCCGGTGACGCGAACCGGCAATGCCTGCGCCGCGTCCCTCGCGGAAAGACTACGAATGGCGCTCACCGTTGTCAGGGGCGCCGGCATGCGGTCGGAATCCCCATCGCTCCCTCCCGCTGGAATGGCGGTGACCTCGGCGTGGAACAAATCGATGCGGAGGCCGCTCCGGCTGGGGAAACCCTCCACTTCGACCGCCGAACCGGCCTTCAACTTTGGTGGCGCGGAGAGTTGACATTCAATGGCGCCCCAGCGATCTTCAAGGACCACAGAATTCGAGGTCGCACTCGCCACTCGGCCGCGCACGATAACCCGGTGGCCATTGACCGCTCGTCCTTCCCTGTAGAGCGTCCGAATCGAATACAGAGGAACCTTGGCCGGCGCAGCCTCTTCGAGACGCAAATCGCGCCCCGACCACACCCACATCTGATTGCTGACCAGAGCTCCTTCCGCTGTCCGAATCTGCTCGGGAAGACCGGCAAAGTGAATACGCGCATCCACCAGGTTGGCGTAATTGCCATCGGGCTTCGCGATAATCAATTCGAGCTCACGTCCCGTATCGGCGATCGAAAGGTGAGCGCGTCCCTGCCTGTCCAGATATGCGGAGCGCACGATCGCCGTCAACTCCACCCGAGTGCCGTTCTTTTCAGCCGTAGGGAAATTGGCGAGCGTTACAGGAAACGGAGCTGGCAACTTCACGTTCGCCGTCGTGGGGCGAACCCGGATCTCCTGCAACCCCGCGCTGGCCGGCCCCCGCTGTGGGTCGTAGCGGGAAGTTTTGATGGCATCGATGCGGACGTGATCTCCGACGTGAACGCCGGCAGTCACCGGGTTCACTGAGATCGGCAAAGCCGCCGTTTCGTCCTGAACCCAGAACCTCCCTTCAGGCTCATCGACGTACGTGACAACGCCAACCAGACGCACGGTGGAATTGACGGGCAGGGTCTGCAGTTCCTGGATGGGCGTGTGGTCGGGCAAGACAGACCACTGCCCGAACGCGGTGCAGAGCATGCTCGCACCGAGCACCGGTCCGAGGATCGCGGCCATGCGCGTGTTCGTGGCCCTCCCGCCGCTCATCCGAGAATCATGGGTTGTCCGCAGTACCCTGAGCCATACCACTTTGGCTCTTGCGCGTACCCTAATGGAATTACGTCACTTAGGCCTGTTTTCGGAGCATGCGGACTCGGCGCCGGAATCCCGCCGCAGGTCCTGGCTAACTGCCCAACGGCGCCTCTGCGTGGGGCATGGCTAAATCCCTATAACTTCATGATTGCGAGCGGCTTAACTTAGGAAGAAACCCACAAACCAAAGTAAATCTCAACAGGCACCGGGTCCCAGCGGCGGCGGCTCACCCTCTCAGCCGATCAAAGCTCAAACAAGATGAATCACTTACAGGCCAATGGGGGAACCCTTGTGGTATACGTCTCTGTCGGGCTAGCCGCCCTTTTTTGCGAGGTCTTCCTGATGAGAAACAATGTTTCCGCAATCGTATTTGCCCTGGTTTTTTGGCTCACCGCGACGGCCGTCCAGGCACAATCATCGCCTGGTCCTGCGATCCTGACGATCCACGCCGATCAGTCAGTTGCGAAGGTCAGCCCCACGTTGTACGGATTGATGACCGAGGAGATCAACCACTCCTACGACGGCGGCCTCTATGCTGAGCTGATTCGCAACGGAACCTTCCGCTCGGACTGGTCCGGAGTCAACGACTGGATCCTGCTTGAGCAGGGCGCTTCCGAGGCGACAATCGGCATCGACAAAACCACCGGCCCCAGCCAGGCGCTGCCCCAGAGTCTGCGCGTCGAGGTCGGCCAGGCCACCGCCTCCAGCCCCGCCGGCGTGCTGAACGGCGGCTACTGGGGCATTCCGCTGCGCTCCAACACGACCTACCAGGGCTCCTTTTACGCGAAACAAGACTCCGTGGGTGATGTCACCGCCAGTCTTGTCGCTAATCAAAGCGGCAAGGTGCTCGCCAGCGCCGTAGTTTCCGGCATCGGCGACGAGTGGAAGCAATACAAGTTCACGCTGAAAACCGGGGCCATTGAGCCCTCCCTCGAAAATCACCTGACGCTTACCGTCGCCCATTCAGGGAGCCTCTGGCTGAATCTCGTCTCGCTGTTTCCCCCCACCTATCACGACCGCGCCAACGGCAACCGCATCGACCTGATGGAGAAGCTGGCCGCCATGCATCCGCAGTTCCTGCGCTTTCCCGGCGGCAATTATCTTGAGGGCGATCACCTCCTCGACTGGTACGACTGGAAGAAAACCATTGGCCCGCGCGTGGACAGGCCTGGCCATCCAAGTCCCTGGGAGTATTGGTCTACCGATGGCCTCGGCCTGCTGGAATTTTTTGAGTGGTGCGAAGATCTGCACATGCAGCCGGTGCTCGCCGTCTATGCCGGTTACTCGCTGAAAGGCGAGCATATCAATCCCGGTCACGATCTCGAGCCCTATGTGGAGAGCGCCCTCGACGAGATTGAGTATGCGACCGGCGGCCAGGATACAAAGTGGGGCGCCGAGCGCGTCCGGGACGGCCATCCTGAGCCGTTCCATATCACTTATGTCGAGATAGGTAACGAGGATTGGTTCGATAAGTCTGGAAGTTACGATGAACGCTACGCCCAGTTCTATAAGGCAATCAAGGCAAAGTATCCCGATTTGCAGTTGATTGCTACCGCTCCCATCAAAGGCATGACTCCCGATGTTCTCGACGAACACTACTATCTGCGCGCAACAAGCTTCTTCCACGATGCGACGCATTACGACAAGACCGACCGCAATGGCCCGAAAATCTTCGTCGGCGAGTGGGCCACGCGCGAAGGCACGCCTACCCCAAATTTCGGCGCCGCCCTGGGCGATGCCGCCTGGATGACCGGCCTCGAGCGTAACAGCGACATCATTGTCATGGCCTCCTACGCGCCCCTGCTGGTCAACATCAGCCCCGGAGCGATGCAGTGGGATACCGATCTGATCGGCTATGACGCTTTGCACAGCTATGGGTCGCCGAGCTACTACGCACAGGTGATGTTCGCCGGCCATGTCGGCGATGAAAAACCAGCTTCTTCGCTGGAGGGCGCAGGCTCGCGCTTCTTTTATTCAGTCACGGAGGACACTGCCAAAAAGCGGCTCTACCTCAAGCTCGTCAACGCCTCCTCCGATCCGCAGAGTGTCGACATTCGCCTGCCCGGATCAAAGCTCGCATCCGACGGCAGGCTGATCACCCTCAGCGCGCATGATACGCAAGCCACTAACACACTCGATCAGCCAGCGGTCGTTTTACCGATAGATAGTACTCTGCACGGAATAAGTGAATCGTTTCATCACAGGGTTCCCGGTTATGCGATTGAAGTTCTGGAGATTGATCTGCACTAAGTCAATTTATGAATGAAGAGTGAGACCTTTTATGCACCGTGTATCGCGCCGCAGGTTTCTCGCCGCATCGATGGCCGCCGCCGGGGCCTCGGCAGTATCTCGCCACTCCCTGGCTGCCGGAGCTCGGTCGCTGGCCGGCAGCACCAGGCTGGAACAATTCGATTACAGCGAGGTGCGTCTCCTCGAAGGTCCCAT
>Ga0302320_10025984_pt1 | contig 11357 bp, 10 predicted proteins | sample Bog_T0_3_FD_202130 | JGI IMG/M metagenome (GOLD analysis project Ga0302320, IMG submission 202130) | Peat permafrost microbial communities from Stordalen Mire near Abisko, Sweden - Bog_T0_3 | ecosystem: Environmental > Terrestrial > Soil > Wetlands > Peat | place: Sweden: Abisko, Stordalen Mire... | reverse complement strand
GTTGCCTTTGCCGTCCATGCGCCGCGAAACGGATGGGCTTCGATAAAGGCCCTATCGCTAGTGTTAGGCCAGCTCGATTCCAGGTTATCGCTTTCTTCCGCGTCGACATTCGACATGTGGGGCCTCTCTGCACTCTTGCTCATTCTGCCGAGCCGAATCGGCTCGTACGCAAGTGTAGTAATAATGAACCGAAAGCTTAGCGTAGACTTAATGCGGCAACGGGCTCGAAGGGATAGCACCAGCGCCGGAAGGCATAACGAGGTTCGATCACGTCCCTATTCGTTTTTCCGCGCGCACTAAGAAGGAATTGTGGGAGGTGCGCGCCGCGAGACGCGGAATCCCCCGCTAAGAAAGAATATTACGGAAACCTCCGTCGCAAAATTCCTGGTGGCCGGCAAGAGCGCGAAGCAGCAATGGCCGCCAGTGATTGCGATGGAAGGCACCGAATTCGACTTCAGCCTGTTCATTTAAAAACAACACGATCCCCGCGGCGCCGTTGCTCTCGAAGCACATGTGAAGCGCCGTCGTATGACCCGTAAGATAGGTATTTATTTCACGAGCGTACCGCTCGTTGAGCTTTAGACGATTCAGTTGGTAGCTGAGACGTAACTTCGTCAAATCAGGCAGATTCGCGTCCTCGTCGATGACGTAGTGAACAAGCAGAGCATTGTCTAAAATCGTAGCAACCGCTCGCAGAAAAGGGGTATCGGGTAACGCCTCAAGGTAGGGATGCACGAAGCGTTGCGCGGGATCGGCGGATAGCGCGGCGCCTTTCGAATGATTACAGTCGTGACAGAGCGGGACCAGATTACGGACGTAAATCGCGAGCGGATGGAACACTGATCGAGGGAGATGGTGGTCCAGCTCCCGAGGCGGCGAAATCCCGCAAATAGGACAAAGCTCAACGCTGCGCATGAGATCAACGCGAATTGCTGCGAGTTTCCTGCCGGACTGTGTGAAATCATATCCATCGCAGATGGCAATCCGCAGGGCGTCCGCGAGCGCTTGCCCCTTCAACGGATCAGCTGCTGTGCCATAAGCGTCATCATATGCGTCATAGAGGGCAAGAACGCTGTCGAGTTCTGCCGGCGTTGCCTGATAGCCGTGCTGGATTCCGTTTGTCTCGTAAATTTCGAGCGCTGTCGTCAGATGATCGCGAGCCTGATCGCGCGAGGGGGATGGAAGTGATCGCACTACTGCCGGTCCTTCCTGGCCAGACCCGCCCTCACATACGCCAACGCTTGCGCACTGAGACGCGGCATGAAGAGCTCATTAATAGCATCAACTGTCGGGAATCCTGCAACAAGGAGATCCAGCACCTGATGAAAATCGGTTGATGCAGCCGTAAGCCCGAATGTGTCATATGTCAGAACTCCGACGTTCTCACCAAACGTCTCCATCCCCGGCATGATTACCTCGAAGCTATCGCCAATACGGCGGACTATCCTCACATGGCGCGCAAGCGTTTCCTGCAGAATCACTGGGGAATGAGTTGCAATGATTGCGAAGGCGTTCTTCTCTTCCAGCACCATTCGAACGGCGTGCATCAGAGCGGCGATGAGCGGAGGATGAAGGTGCATCTCTGGTTCGTCGAACAGGACCAATGATTTGCGCGTTGCATGGGCGACAAGGGAGGCGATGACATGTAAGGCAATCTTGTGGCCCGTACTCCAGCCGAGAAATGCTTCGCGGGGATTACTACCAAACAGCTCGAGTCGATTGCGGCTCTCTAGGTCGGCAAACGATGGATCTGCAAGGACGGGTTTTAGGGCGGCGTCGAAAAGCGCGTCGTCACCATTTGCCGTAATCTGGCCGACAAGACGCTCGAATTCCTCCGCCAACTGGACGAGAGATTTAAGCCGAGTTGTTGTGCGACGATCCTCAGCGTTGAGGATTCCGCGCTGGTCTTGGGGAACAGGTCTCTGACTGACAGCATTGAGATCATCGCGTACCTCCGCCACGATATCGCGGAGTCCAGCGTAGATATATCGCCCCGTTCCTTTCTCGATGTCGGCCGCAATCTGTCGGAGCTCGGTTTCATAAAGCCCAGGAACAATGAAATTGTCGAAAGCGCTATAAGAGATGGCAATGATCCTGATGAAGCCGACCGAAATCGGCTCGAACACACCGATGGCTTGAATCTCGGGGCGCGATCGGTCGGACGGCGAGGAGAACGCGACGCGGGCTAATCGCGACAGAAGTGTGCTCTTGCCCGATCCGTTTCGACCGATCACGACGATCATCCGACGCGGCAAAAGAACCTGTCGTCCGCTCGGGCCGATCCGGCGCTGCGGGCCCGTGTAGAAGATCGGTAGCGGTGCGTCGAAGTGAAGCGCCAGCGGCGCGGCCCAGCGGGCGGGATGGAAGGTCAGAGAGAGCTGAAGGTCGGGAAGAGCCGCGTAGTTGCTGGAGTAGATTGCGGCCGCGTCAGCCAGAAATTCGTCCGGATCGGGATTGTCTCGAAAGAGCGAGACTCCCCAGCCCTCCTGCTCCCGGAACTCATCTTGCAGCCCGGGTTGCGCAACAATGTCGCGCAATGATGCGAGAATCTCGTTCCGGTCACTGGGTGGTATCTCGTTCAGGCGCTGATAATAGTCGAGCGATATTCCGACCGAGCAGAAATCGGTAGCTAGCTGTTCGAATGGGGCGTTGATCTGAATACCATCCGCCTTCGTCTGTCCACGGCGAAGTATTTTCACCGCACCGATCATTGTCGGGGACGAACTCGCGTCGGCTTGGCGATAATAGAGATGGTAGAGGGTCTGAAAGCTGTAGTCGTTCCAGTTGTCTTGCTGGAGTGCAAATGCTGTGCTGAAGTGGCCAACGTCTCCTCGCTTTGGCGGAAAAACACTTACAGTCATTGGCAGTGCTCCGTCGGGATTGCACCATTGCCTCTGACTTTGTCATCATTCATGCAGCTACCATTACCTTGAGACGGCACGGATACCAAGTCCCCGCATTAATGAAGCCATATTGACGGCTGGCTATTGCAGAATCCGAGTGTCAACTCCGTCCTGCTAAAGAAATTCTACATTTCTCATTGGAATTCCGCCGCCATGTCAGCAGCCAGACAAGCTGCATGCGAGCGATTTACTCTGCCCGGCTAGGCAATCCACCAAATATTCCATAATGGACCTTACGCGTTGGACTAATGACCCAGCCCATTTAGGAAGCGCTCCAGGTCCGCAAGTTGCGTCTGCTGCGCCGGCGGCGCGTCCTGGCTCGTCTCGACAAGCTCCTCAAGCGCGGAAGCAACCGTCATCCATGGCACTTTCTCGTTGGTGAGGAAACGGTCGCGACGCCAGACCTCCCATTGCAGGCGCTGCGCGTTAGTTAGCAAATCCGGGCGTTCGACAGCGATGATCCTTTGTCCGATCTGGCGGTAACGCTCGTCCTCGATCTCCTGGATGGTACCGATGCGATCTTCCCAACCTTGGGCGTGGAAGGAATGCATGCGCGTCTGGTCGGCGTTCACGGGGAATCCGCTGTAGATGCGCTGCTCGACATTAACCGGCTCAACCTTATCCGCGTAGCGCGCCGCCAGCAGGCGCGATATTCGCTTCCGAAATCCGCCATGCTCTCGAATTGCCTGCGCCCGGGCTAGGTAGGTTTCGAGCGGCTGTCGTCCGCCCCGCACGTCCTCCGGCGCAAGATCAATAGGCAGCAGCCCGGGTTGGGCGTTTATCGATAAGCGGCGGATGACTTTGGTCGTGCCATCGATCGCCTCGCTCAATTCGGCATCGCCGGCATCGAGATATGGCGCCGGATCGAACTGGAGATCGAACAGCGCCCACTCGTTGGTGTTGCTTGAATTGGCGGCAATCGGCGCGACGATGTAATTGAATGGATTGCCGAAGTATTCGCTGAGCAGCATAAACGGTTCGCTCTGAAGCAGCCGCAAGGGGGCGCTCTTGCGCCCATTCGCCATCAGGATGTCCCACAGCGCCGGCGTGCGCTGCTTGATCAATCTCGCAATGCCAAGCGTGGCGTGCGTATCGGCCAGCGCGTCGTGCGCATTTTCGAGGGCGACATTGTTCGCTGCCGCCATCAGGCCCAGCTTGAAAGTGCGCTTGCCTTCCCCGGTGAGAGGAACAGCCAGGACATTCGGTGCACAGGCGGCGACGACCTGAGCCATCCGCATCATGTCAGCCCGCCCATTGCCGTTGGTATTAGTTTGATAGACCGGCAGCAGCGTCTGGTAGTACGCCTGCCGCAACAGCTTCTCGTCGAACGAAATGCTATTCCAACCCAAAAAAATGGCTGTGCCCTCGCTCCACCGATGCATTTTGGCGTGGATCTGCCGCATCATTTCGAAATGCGACAGCGGGCAGCTCGTGATGGCACCGATCGTTGTACCGGTGACCAGCAGCGCCCCGGGTGACGGCACGATATAGGGCAACAGTCGGCAGCGGATGTTGAACGTGTCGAGGACATTGAGTTCGGCGTCGGTCTTGATCGCCGCGAACTGCAATATCTGGTCGAACGCGGTGAGCTTTCCCGTCGTTTCGGTGTCGTAGAATATGTACGTCATGGCAGATAGGCCGGATCAAAAGAGCTCATTTCACATCGCTCCGCACTAGCCAAGGCGTATCTGACCGCGATCGCACAATCATAATATCGATCCTGTATTTGAAGCATTGGCGTTACTGCATTCTCATCTGAGCCAATATGGCCGGCTTCTGCTGGTCGTGGTCCTTGCATCAATTGCGAACGGCGGCTTTCTCCCGCGCGCGCAATACGATTTCGATGACGCGACGCAGTCGCCGGACAGAGCCGCCGCGCCAGTGAGCCGCAACCAAGTCGCGTTCAAGCCCGGTAAGCGGTTCGACCCACCGACTGTCCAAGCCACGTTCGGCGGCGAGGTCAGCGATCACCGGCGCCAGCAAAGCTTCCATGTGTTCCGCTCCCGGCTTCGGGAAGGTAACGATCCTGAACCGATCGCGCAGCGGCGACGGAAGAGGGTCAATTGAGTTGGCCGTCGCCACGTAACTCACATGTCCCAGATCCAAGTTTACCTGGAGGGCCGGGTCCGGATATCGGGTTGCAGTTTCGGGCTCCAGAAATCCGAGGAGACAATCCCAAAGCCGCCCGTAGTCGCTGCGAGTTCCCGCCTTCTCCAGTTCGTCAAGCAGCACCATTGGGTTGGCGCATTTTGCCTGAGCGACCGCCAGAAATGGATGACACGGTTCAGCGGAATACCAGCGCTTGTCGGTGCCGCCAAAGACGGCGCCGTCAGAACGGCTTGCATCTGTTCGCCACACACCCACGCCTAACGTTTCACCAAGTCTACGTGCAAATCTGGACTTGCCGCCGCCGGCGTCGCCGCAAAGCAAAACCGGCCGAAGCCGGACGGTACGCCGGCCGACCAATTCAGCGAGCACGAAGTCGATTACGTCGATCGCGTACGGAAATTCAAAGACCAGCTGGCCTCGAACCGTGTCCAGCGGTGGTACTGGCACTAGCGGAAGAGGGGTGTTAATGACGGCCTTAAATGGTCCGACGACCTCTTTAGTTTTCGGGTTTTTCATTTCGGCTTCGGCCAGCCGGCATACAAAGACGTGATCCGCCGGGATAGCAGTATCGTTCGAGACGTTATGTATCCCAGCCTTATCAACGCCCTGGACGGTTGCTTCCTCACGCGTCTTTTTTTCCTCGCCGAGCTTCTTACGCAACGCGGCTTCGGCCGCTTCAATGCGCCAGTGCGCCATTTGCCTCCCGACTTTGTGGGCATCTGTTATGGCGGATGTATTGCGCAACCGAGACAATGGATCCATTACCATTGGCAACGCCGCCCATCCAAAACTGATTGCCTCGATCTCGGCGGAAAGCCCAAGGTCGGCGTTGGCGTCGGAAGGCAGTTGACGAAGCGCTTCCAACAGCGCTTTCGCTACACGCCGGTGGTCATTGTGATCGGCGTCTGCGTTTGGTACCGGCAGCGACAACAGACGGACGCAGTCAGCAAGACCGCGTAAGTTGGGTTGATCATTCGTCACCGCTAGATGATCGAGCTCGGTCGCCAGCGCAATGCCGATATTGGGGGAGAGCTCTTCGGCCCAGGCCATGGTCAGCGGCAGACCGGGAGCAAGTTCGGCGATCTCGGCAACCAGTCGCTCGTGAACAAACGACTTGTAGCGATAAGACAAAAACGCATAGCGCAGGATCCGCGGCAGGCCCTTAAGCTTTTCGTCATACTCGGAGCTATCGGCGGCAGCTCCCGTCGAGGCCACATCGGCCTCAAACAGCCGCTCGATATCGTCGGCGTCATCGTTGTCGGCACTCATGATCCGATCTCCACGACCAGTGACGGGTTGAAGCTCGGGTTCTCGACGCCAGCACCATAACCGTGGGGATTGCAGACCACCCGCGTGGCGCCGACCAGGTAATCGAAATTCTCGTGGACGTGGCCATGCACCCACAAGCTCGGCTGCCCAGCCTCGATGACCGTGGTGAGATCGGAAACGTAGGCCGCCGACAGGAGATGGGATCCATAACGCGAATGCAGCGAGCGTCGGTGCGGCGCATGGTGCGTCACCACCACGTTCGTGCGCTCGACCGGCTTTGCCAGCTCTCCTTCAATGAAGGCGCGCGACTGCCGGTGCAGGCGCCATGCGTCCATTGGGCGGAAGCGGGACCACGGGTGCTTGCCCCAGGTAATCTTACGATGATCGTTGAGGCCATGGGCAGCGGCCTGCATGGCGCGCTGAGGGTCGCCGAACAGCGCGTAGTCGGTCCACAACGTGCAGCCGATAAAGCGTACATCACCGAGCGTAACGACGTCATTTTCAAGCAGGTGGACGCCATAGAGCGGTGCGGCCTGCCGCGCCGCCGCCAATTCGCTGGCAATGTGGCGACGGTAGTATTCGTGATTGCCCATCACCATGCAGATAGGGATCTGCATGGGTACGATCTGGCGCAGGCGGACGAAGCCGTTCTCGGCGCCTTCGCAGACGTCGCCGGCAACCACCACAGCATCGACGCCAAGGGCGATCTCGATGTGCTTGGGTGCGCTAACATCGGCGTGCAGATCGGAGAAGATTTGGATCCGCATCTCATGTGCCCTTCGATGAACGATGGGCCAGCGGCGCGACCTTGGCGGTTCGCCACGACGCGGCAACTGCCGCGCAGCAAGGATCTTTTGCGGCCATGCGACCCAGCGCATATTCAAGGACGAGAGCAGCGGCGGTGTTGCCTTCAATCGCGCACCGCAACAGCGCCGACATCACAAGATCGAAGCCAGGGCTGAGTATCCGGTGGCGTTTCATTGCCCGCAGTGCCACGCCGATGGCCGGTGTCGGATCGCCGTTTGCTGCGGCTGGCCAGCACGGCTCGTTGATGATGCTGATGCCGGCAATGGCTCTGCGGATGGTGGCCACATGCACGCCGGTGAAGGCAGGTGCCGGCAGACGCCGCCACCACTGCAGCGGCGGCACGCTATGAGGGCCGTCGGCCGGCGAGGGGGAAGGGACCATTTCGGCGGCTGTGCGGCCTTGGATTGGCGGCGGGGCGGCCGGAGCAGCTACGCGACTGAGACGCTCGGAAGACACGACACAATCTCCACTTTCTAGAACATGATGGTTTTGGAAGGCGAGGACGGCGCCGAGGCGCCGTCCTTCTGTTGGTCCGACTATCTCGCCGGCCTAATGCCGGGTCTGGGGGTTGCGGGAAGCCCGCATGCCGGGGCCGGTTGGCGGCGCCGTCAGCGTCCGAACAACCGAGCCGCGCATCGCGGCATCTTCGGTCGGGGCTTCGTTGTCGATCAGGGTCGCCGCCGTCGCCTCTTGGGTCGGCAGCGTCATGCGGTCGAAGACCGGTCCGAGCAGGGTTGGCAACTCGACCTCCAAGGCCTCGCGGGCAGCAGCAGTCACGGCATCGACCGTGGCCACCACCGGTACGCCGAAATGTTCATCAAGCTGATCGCGCGTCAGAGTGAAGTTCGGGTCGAAGCCCGAAGCGCCGCAGTAGTCGATCACCGCGCTGGTAACGGTCTCGACATGACCGTAGCCGAGTTGCCGCACGTACGAGGCCAGCACCAGGCGTCCCGCTTTCAGCTTGCGCAGGATTGGGCGCCGTTTGCCGTGTTCAGTTACGCCATTGCCCCGCTTGATCTCGTAGACCCCGGCCCAGCTTGCCTCGGGGTCGACAACGACCAAATCGACGTTCACGATGCCGTCGGCTTCCGAATCAACCGAGAGCTTGATCTTGGACAAGTTCAAGTCGGAGTTCTTGGCGTCAAGCAACTGCGCGGCTCCCTTGGTCAAAGGGAGCTCAGCATTGGGCACCACGATGAAACGATCACTTGCGACCAAGGCGCCGGCAATGGCCATCTCGATGAGCTTGCCGTGCCGCTTCACCACGCTTCCGATGCAGGACATGGCACGTGACAGCTCCGTCCCAATGATTGGATCTGCGGGAAAATCGCCGGCCAACGCGCCGGCAACAGCGGTCTGGGCGGCGCGGATCAGCGCCGCCTGGGAAACGTCGTTCAACTCAGGGTACTTTTTCATGGGTCTTGGCCTCCTCAGCCGTGGGTTATCCCGTCCGATGCCAATATGTCCTTTTTTATCCCTTATGTCCCACGGTATTCCCTGATATGCTTAACAAAAGCCTTCTAACAAAGGAGCAGTGCCGTGCGGCGCGCGGCTGGCTTGGTCTGACCCAGGACGAACTGTCTTCAGTCACGCGCGTGGCGCAAAAGACGATCGCTCGGTTTGAAACCGGTGTCGTCGTCCCGCAGGATCGAACTCTGGTGGATCTTCAGCGGGCGCTTGAAGATATGGGGATTGAATTCCTCTTCGAGGGCAGCTTGGGCATTGGGATAAAAGCGAGTCGCGCGGCAGCGCCGGCTGCTAAAGAGCAAACAAAAAAAAGACCGCGGTGACCGCGGTCGCGTTTCCCGACAGGCAACGGCCACATGGGCATCAATCTTGTAGTCGCTGTGACCGACGACGACTGGTTCGAAATGCTGCGAACGCAGCCGAACCTCACCGAAGTAAATTTTTGGGCGCCATCGGCCGCAAATTTTCGCGCGCTTCAGCCCGGTGAATTCTTTCTGTTCAAACTGCATGCGCCCCGCAACTTCATCGTCGGTGGCGGAATTTTTGCATACGCGAACACGCTTCCTTGCTCTTTAGCCTGGGAAGCATTCCGAGAAGCCAACGGCGCTCGGTCAGCGCATGAGATGCGTACACGAATAGCAAAATATCGACGCTCGGATCTTGCTGATCGCAGCGATTTTGCCGTCGGATGCCGGATTTTGACACAGCCATTCTTTTTTGAAGAAGCCGACTGGGTGCCCGTACCAAAGAGTTGGTCGCCGCACATCGTCTCGTTCAAGACTTATGACACCGGCGAGGCCGAAGGGCTCGCTTTGTGGGACTCGGTCAACGAGCGAATGGCTCGGTCTTCAGTGTCAGCTCTCGGGTCGGCGGACCGCTTTGGCGAACCGCAGCTCGTGAAGCCACGCCTCGGGCAAGGCGCCTTCCGCGTACTTGTTACAGATATTTATGGTCGTCGCTGCGCGGTTACGCAGGAGCGAACCTTGCCTGCGTTGGAGGCTGCGCACATACGCCCCTATAGTGATGGGGGCGAGCATGAGGCGCGAAACGGCCTGCTTCTGCGGCGCGACATACACAGCTTGTTCGATCTGGGCTACGTCACCGTGACCCCTGATCTCAAGTTTGAGGTCAGTCGGCGCATTCGCGAAGAGTTTGACAACGGTAAGCACTACTATGCACTCCATGGCCAGCGGATCATTGTTCCTGACAATGTCGGTCAGCGTCCTGATCCTGGCGTCTTGAACTGGCACAACGAGCATTGCTTCAAGGGGTGACAGCTGGCGCCGATGAGTGATCCCGAATTAGACACGCTTATTAGAATGGCCGCCTTCGAGCACGTGCGAAGGCTGGCCGAGGTTCACGATCATTTAACTGCCACCGAATTGAAGCTGGGGTTTGTCTTCGACGGCGAGCGCCTCCCACTCATCAATCCGCAGCGCGGCATCTTTAAGCCGCAGCAATTGAAGTTCCTGTTGTCGATCAAGACCGTGTTTCCAAAGCCGGGTGGAAAGGTCTGGTTTGATGATCAGCGCGAGGTGCATCGCCAGATCTTCGAAGGCGACGAAACCATCGACTACGCATTCATGGGACAGAACCCGGACGCGGCCGACAACCGCTGGCTTCGCGAGGCCTATGAACACCATATACCGATCATCTATTTCCTCGGCATAGCGCCGGGCCGCTACCAGGCAATGCTGCCAACCTTTGTCACCGGCTGGGATGGAAAGGCACTGAAGGCGGGGGTTGCGTTCGGAATGCCCGACCAAAAAACGATGGCGCCGCCCCAGTCGGTACTCGAACGGCGCTACGCCTTGCGTGCCGTCAAACAGAGGCTTCACCAGGCGTCGTTCCGCGAAGCAGTAATCACCGCCTACAACGGCCGCTGTGCGTTGTCAGGATTGCCAGAGCCGCTATTGCTCGATGCTGCCTACATTGTTTCGGACGCTGACGAGAAGTTCGGCCAGCCCGTAGTTCCGAATGGAATTCCGCTTTCGAAAATCCACCATGCGGCATTCGACACACATTTGATCGGCATCGATCCGGATTACGGCTTGCATGTGTCGGAGCGGTTGCTTGGTCAGAAAGACGGTCCGATGCTTGAAGCCCTGAAATTACTCAACGGCGGTACGATCCATTTGCCGAAGCGGTCGCAGGACCAGCCCGACAAAGACCGGCTTGCACTTTGGTTTAAGCGTTTTAAGGCGGTGGCATGAGACGCGTTTGGGAGCGAACCTAAATGTGAAGTCTATCGTTACAAGCGAATGTGCGCGAATTTATTTGTCACCAACTCGTCATGATGTGAAAAAACGACGATTCGGTCCGTCAACTGATTAAGGACGCGGTTTAAAAGTTGCGAAGCCTGCTGGCTGTCTAAATGTTCGGTCGGTTCGTCGAGCAATATGAGCGGCGAGTTGTTAAGCAGCGCTCGAGCGAGGTTGAACCGTTGCGCCTCGCCGAGCGATAGCATGTCCTGGCTTATCCAACCATGAAGCCCCCCGGCGGATTCTATGCGATCCGCCAATTCGACGCTGGCTAGCGCCTGCCAGCACACGGCATCGGTTGCTTGCGGCGCAAACAAGTTCTCGCGTACGGTATCGGACAAAATTGCCGCGTCGTGCAGGCAGAGATGCGTTAGAGCTCGTCGGCAGGGCGCAAGCAGCATCACGTTGTTGCCAGTGTATCGACCGTCATGCTCGTTGCCTATCCAGCCGGCAATTTGCTTCAGTAGCGTTGTCTTGCCGGCGCCGCTTGCTCCAATCAGGGCGGTGGGTTGTCCTGCGTGGAAGGTCATATTGATCGGTT
>Ga0302320_10025979_pt1 | contig 11358 bp, 11 predicted proteins | sample Bog_T0_3_FD_202130 | JGI IMG/M metagenome (GOLD analysis project Ga0302320, IMG submission 202130) | Peat permafrost microbial communities from Stordalen Mire near Abisko, Sweden - Bog_T0_3 | ecosystem: Environmental > Terrestrial > Soil > Wetlands > Peat | place: Sweden: Abisko, Stordalen Mire... | reverse complement strand
TTGACAGTGGAAAGCGCTGCCGCTGCATCCTCTTATAGCGACGGGGCTGCGCCCCTTCCCGGCAGGGCAGAGCCCCGCCACCACACAAACACAAACACGAGTGTTGCGCACGATACAGTGCACGACACAGTGCAGGATCTGGATCTTCACTCTGACATACCAGAGGACGGTCAGGCGCCTGAGATGCCAGCGCCGAGTGCGACGAGCCACGAGACCGGGACGGGAGCGGCGGCAGCGCCGGCCCGGAGTCCGGATGAACGCTTCCATGTGAGCTTCACGGTCGCTGATCTGCACGAAGCGCTCGAAGTTGTGCGCCAGTTCGATCCGCAAGGCATCGCTTGCCGCGATCTGCGGGAATGCCTGCTCTACCAGTTGCGCTACCACCTGGAGCAGTTGCACCTGCGCCCAAACGGCAACGCTCTCACCGAGCAAGTTGTGCGCGACGCGATTGCCGTCGTCGATCAGCATTTGAAAGCGGTGACGCTGAAACAGTTCAAGGAGATTGCGCGCGCCATCGGGCGGCCGGTCGAGGCCGTGCAGGCGGCGCTCGATTATGTCCGCACGCTCGATCCCCGTCCGGGCTTGCGCTACAACAAAGTTCCGGCGCGGCTGATCGAGCCCGATGTCGCTTTCGTGAAGCACGGCGACGAGTGGCTGGTGATTATGAATGACGAGGACATGCCACAGTTGCGCTTGAATCCCGCGTACAAGCGCCTGATGACCCGCGACGGTAATGACCGCGACACGCGGAACTACGTCAAGGATCGCTACAAGTCGGCCATCCAGTTGATCAAGAACATCGAGCAACGCAAGCAGACGATCGCGAAAGTCTGCTACTCGATCGTGGCGCGGCAGCAGGATTTTCTGGAACGCGGAATCGATCAACTGAAGCCCATGATGATCAAGGAAGTGGCGGAAGAGATCGGCGTGCATCCTTCCACCGTGAGCCGCGCGGTTGCCAATAAATACGTTCACACCCAGCAGGGCGTATTCGAGTTGCGGTATTTCTTCTCGGAAAGCGTGCAGGGGCCGGAGGGTGGCGGCACTTCGCTCCTGATTTTGAAACGCCGCGTGAAGAAGCTGATCGAAGACGAAGACCCCAGCCGTCCGCTGACCGACGAACAGATCACCCGCATCCTGCAATCGCAAGGCATCCAGGTTACGCGCCGAACGGTTGCGAAATATCGAGAAGATATGAAAATTCCCAGCACACACCAAAGAAGAGTGAAGAAGTAATTGCAGAGGTCAGAGGTCAGATTGCAGAGGTTAACCCAATAGCCGCGAACGTCAGGGTTTTTCACTTCTGCAATCTGACCTCTCACCTCTGACCTTGTTCCCGACTAAGAGATTCTGGAGGCGGCTTGATGAACGTGGAATATACCGCGAGGAAATACGAAATTACTCCGACCGTCCGCAAGGAAGTTGAAACCGGCCTTAATAAGATCCGCAAAATTCTAGGTGACCGATTCGAGACCAAGGTGATTCTGGCCGTGGAAAAGCGCCGGCACAAAGCCGAAATCACAATCAACCCGCCTAACGGTCCGATTGTGGGACTGGCCCAGACCACCGACATGATGTCAGCCGTGAACGAAGCGCTCGACCACCTGCACAAGCAGGCGCTCAAATATAAAACCAAGTGGCTGAGCAAGAAGCGCAAGGCGGGCAAGAAATTCGACGGCCAATCGCTGGAAGACAACCTGGAGGCGGCGCTCGGTTTGGCCGAGAGCACTACCGTTTCCGTTCTGGTTCACAAGTTTCCGTCGGTGGCGCGAACCACCGAAGTGCACCTCGTGCATTCCAACGACTCGGTCGCGCTGCGTCCGATGACGTTGGAAGAAGCGATCAAAGAAGCGCACTTCCGCGACAAGGATGTTTTCGTGTTTCGCGATCCCCAGGGCGCGGTGATGGTGCTGCACCGGACGCGGGACGGCAAGATGGAATTGATCGAAGTGCCGTAGAGAAATTTCAGAAGTTCGAGGTCAGATTGCAGAGGTGAAAGGCGCGGCGCGCATTTGGTTCCACCTCTGCAATCTGACCTCTTACCTCTGACCTTGTTTTCTCAGACTCCGCTGGTTGCTTCCTGCGCCCATTGCAGAGCCTGAAACCAGGTGGAGGCGACTTCTTCATCTTTCAGATGCAATTGTTTCGTAAGCTCGCTCGATAGCGACCACTCCCCAGATTCCTGCGCCAACATGAGCAGGTAGAGAGGCCGGAGGCTGCTTTTCTGGCCGAGTAGCGCGGCCTTGGTTTCATGCTCTACCGGCAGTTGTTCGAGGAGCACGTCCATACTGACTTCCAGGATGGCGTCCATCATGGAAAGCAGCCCCATCAGGAACAGATCGGAGTTCGATCCAATCCGGTCGGAAAGCAGTTCGCAAAAACGGGCACGGGCCAATCCCATGAGCACGAGTTCGCTGCACGCTTGCTCGGCTGCGCCCACGGTGACGATAAGCCGAATCCAGCGCCGCAGTTCCCGTTCTCCGAGAACGGCGATGGCATGGCGGATCGACTTGATCTCGAGGGCGAATCCAAAGATCGGAGAATTCAGATAACGAAGCAAGCGGTAAGAAATCGAGGCTTCCTGTTTGAGCATTTTCTCCAGTTCCCGCATATCGAGCTCTCTTCGGGAAACCATTTCGAGGAGGCGCATATAATGCAGGCGGCTGGCGGGAACTTCACGGCCGATAACGAGTTGGGGCGGCAGAAGAAGTAACCTTGAAAACAGACGAAACCCATGTCTCGGGTCTGCTGAAACTCGAGAGGGGTTTCGACCTTTTCCGCGGGCATTTTACACTTCGCGGAGCCGAACCGCCGCATTATGGCGGCGCGTTGTGCAGGCGAACTGGCCCGGATATCGACCTTGATGATGTCGGCAAACTCGCAAAGCGGTATGCGCGGGTCGTTGGGGGCGAAGTCGTCGAGAGCGATGCGATAGCCAAACGACTTCAGCCGCTTGCAGGCAGCGATGACACGGTCCTCGGGCTCAACCGTTTCCAGAATCTCGGCTACGGCCTGGGTGGGGGGGAGCAACGTAATGAGATCTTTGAACAGGACTTCACGGGTGCAATTCACGAAGGCGAGGCGGTTATCACAAAGGGTGTGGATCCCGAGAAGCAGAGAGGTATCGAGGGTAGAGCGGGCGGCGAGTTCCGGATCGGCATTGAAATAGTCTTCCACACCGTTGCGGAAAAGAAGTTCGTATCCGAGCACATTCTGCGCCCGGTCAAAAATGGGTTGGCGGGCAACGAAGCGCTGTCCTGGCAGTGCAAGCGCGTTCGGTGCGGAAGGCTTTTTTTCGATAGCGGGTTGCACTCTTTTTACATCGGCGCCGGCGCGGCGAAACTTCAGGCGGAATTGTGCAGCGGTGATTGTCCGGAAAAAGTTGACGATGCAGAGAGAGGAGTGATTTGAAAAGGGCTCAGCGCCGACAGGAAAGAATGCCCGTGAGAGGCGAGCCGATAGGCCCACTTTGGTAACGTGGATGTGGAAAACTTGGGCATTCCCCCCTTGCGCAGCGGGCAGTTTCACGAGTACCATCAAAGGTGTTCCCAATGGCCATGCTTCCAGGCGGGCCGTTTGCGCCAAGTAAAACTCCAGGCGCCTAGTTTGAACCTGATAGTTTGAGCCTGACAGTTTGGACATCGATAGTTTGAATATCGTTCTCGAATAGCATCCAGCCGATGTGGGGTTTGGTCTGCCGGTAGCCGATTTATACAGTGAGCCACGCGCAGTGAGCCAGGCGTTGCGAGACACGCTGAAAGTGCCGACTGACGTGCCGACCGCAAGAAGACGAAACAATCAGGCCGGCGATCCAAGCCGGGGATTGCGGTCGGGGCTAACTTCTGGGGATTGGCTTCTGGGGATTAACTTCTGAAGATTCACAAGAGAAAACTATGAATGCAGGACCGGGACATTCCTCCGCAGGCGGAGGAAGACACAAACGGCGGCGCGGACGGCGTCCGCCAAAACGAGGCGCGGGTGGCCCGATGGGCCGCGAGCGCGGAGAGCACCAGGGCATTTTTACGGCTCCGATGGATCACAGCTACCGCGCCAACCAGGGGGGTGACAATGGCAACGGGAACCAGGGAAGAGGACCGCGACGACCCGGTTTTTCTTCGTCCTACCCGGTGGTGGATCCCGAGCCTCTACCCGCTCCGCGAGAGGACGCGGCTTCGCGTGTCTTCGCGTTTGTTGAAGACCTGTTCTTCCTGAGCAAAATTCAGGCTACGGGCCAAAAGATGAATGTGAAGGTCGAATTCGTGAAGAACGAGAAGGAACTCACGGAGCGCATGAAGAGCAACGGCGAAGAAAAACCTTCGCTCATTATCTTCGACTTGAACAACGCCAATGCCAAGCCTCTGACGCTGATCCCGAAACTGAAAAGCAAGCTGAAGAAGGGGACGTCAATCATTGGATTCCTTTCGCACGTGCAGGGAGACCTGAAGCAGAAGGCGCACGAAGTGGGCTGTGACATGGTGTTGCCGCGCTCGGCATTTTCGCAGAATCTGCCGCAGTTGCTGCGGCGGCACGGCGCCAGTGAGGAAATCCCCGGGTAAGAATTGCAGTGGTCAGAGGTCAGATGGCAGAGGTAACACCTTCCGCTTTTCACGGGATAGGTCGGAATCTCTTTGCTTCGACCCGAACTGCAGCCTCCACTCATAAGGTTTCACTTCTGAAATCTGACCTCTAACCTCCGCATTCGCCTGATACAATTTCGCCGTGTCCCCTCACAAAATTTTGATCACGACGGCAGTCGTGGCCATCACCGCGCTCACTTCCGCCCAGCAGCCCGCGGTCAACCCTCAGCAGCCTCAGGTAAAAGTAAACGTTCTCAATGTGTGCACGCCTTCAGCCGCCGAGCAGAAGGAACTGTCTTCGGCGCTGGCCAAGATCCCGGGCAAGCCGGCATTCGGCACGGACTACGAGGTGGCGCGCGGGCGTTCGACCTTGGACGCGAGTACTCCGATCCCCGGCATGGGTTCCTTACCTCTCGGCACAGTCCCAGCGGCGGACTGGGTGAGGGTGCGTCGCGAGTTTCCCAGCGCCGCGCTATTCAGCAATGTCCAATACTCGTTCAGCGTGGATGCGAAGAACATGGTGGAGACACTGGTGCTGCGGGTGCGCGATCCCAAGCCCAGCGACCTGATGGAGGTTTCCGTCGAGGACAGCGCTTCCACGGTTACCTCCGCGACCGCGATGTTATCGACCAGCACGCCGGTTTCGCGGATCAGACTGGAACGCTTTGGAAAGTCGTCGGTGGCCCTGACGCGATGCACGGGAGAAGACGGAAATCCGGTAACGAATCAGAGCGCATACGAACCGATCTTCCACGCCGCGTCGGCGATTATGGAGCGCTATCGCGATGCTCTGGGCGCGCGCGCAATGGTACCCGCGGAACTGGCGCGGCTGGGCGTAGCACTTTCGACCAAAAGTTCGAGCAAAGCCGGCGCCGACAAGAAGAAGAATCCGTAGCACGGTGGCCCGCATGATCAGTCCTACGGTGGAGGGAGTGCTCGGCGCTTCACCGGCGGTCTGAAGCGAAATCCGTTTTTCAGAATCTATCTACTAGTACTGTTTTAAACTCTATGGATATACGCAATGTTGTGATCATGGGCTCGGGATGCGCCGGTCACACCGCCGCGCTCTACAGCGCCCGCGCCAACCTCAAGCCGGTGGTGATCGAGGGCCATGAACCGGGCGGCCAGTTGTCGATGACCACGCTGGTGGAAAATTTCCCCGGCTTTCCCGAAGGCATCCAGGGCCCGGAATTGATCGAGAACATGCGCAAACAGGCCGAGCGCTTCGGCGCCGAGTATCGCATCGGCCACCTGGTCAAAGCCGATTTGAGCAAACAGCCCTTCGAAGTAACCGTCGGCAAAGAGACCATTTTGACGCGCACGCTCATCATCGCCAGCGGAGCTTCGGCGCGCTGGCTCGGCCTGCCGAACGAGCATGCGTTGATCGGGCACGGTGTTTCTTCCTGCGCCACCTGCGATGGCTTCTTTTTTTCGGGCAAGGAAATCGCGGTGATCGGCGGAGGCGACTCTGCCATGGAAGAAGCAACATTTCTGACGCGCTTCGCGAGCAAGGTGACGCTGATTCATCGCCGCGAGCAGTTTCGCGCGTCGAAAATCATGCTGGATCGCGCCCACGCGAATCCAAAGATCGCGTTTCTCACCGACACCGTTGTGGACGACGTTCTCGATGTCAGCAAGAAGGAAGTCACCGCGCTGCGCCTGCGCAATCTGAAGAGCGGCGAAAGCTGGGAGTTTCCAGCCAGCGCAATGTTTCTCGGCATCGGCCACATTCCGAATGCCAAGATTTTCGCAGGCCAGCTCGAAACCGATTCTGATGGCTACCTGGTTACGCAGAAGAATGTCTTTACCAAGGTGCCGGGAGTGTTCGCCTGCGGCGACGTGCAGGACCGCCGCTATCGCCAAGCCATAACCGCCGCCGGTTCCGGCTGCATGGCGGCGCTGGAAGTAGAGAAGTTTCTGGAAGAAGAGGGACACTGAACCGCCGCACTTTTTAGATGAGGGAAAGTTCTATGCAATACAACCGCCTTGGTAATTCCGGCTTGATTGTTTCGCGGATGGCGTATGGAGTAATGACCTTCGGGGACGGTACCGGATCAAAGCACCCGATGGCGCAGATTTGGAAAACTTCCCAGGCGGAAGCCGACAATCTGATTGGGCGCGCCCTGGACGCCGGGATCAACATCTTCGACGCGGCCGATGCTTACACGGAGGGGCGAGCCGAGGTCATGCTGGCGCAGGCGCTTGGGCCGCGGCGCAAAGACGTCGTCATCTCGACCAAAGTCGGTTTCCGGACCGGCCCGGGCCTGCTCCCTACCGGTGGCTCGTTCCAACACGTCATGGCCGCGACCGAAGCGAGTTTAGGCCGGCTTAAGACCGACTACATCGACCTGCTGTCGATTCATCGCCCCGATCCCCACACTCCACTGGAGGAGACGGCTCGCGCTCTCGAGAACCTGGTGCAGCGCGGTCTGGTGCGCTATGTCGGCTATTCGAATTTCAATGCGTGGCAGTCCGCGAAATTGTTGGGGATTCAGCAGCGCATGGGTTACTCGCCGCTGATCGCCGCCCAGATGTATTACTCGCTGCTCGGCCGCGATTTGGAGCAGGAGATCGTGCCCTTTTGCCAGGATGCAGGGATCGGAATCGTCGTCTGGAGTCCGCTGGCGGGCGGCTTTCTCAGCGGACGATATACGCGCAAAGATCCGGCCGGTGGCAACGGACGGCTCGCAGGGGTCAGCTTCCTGCCTCTCGACAAGGAGAAGGGCTATGACCTGATCGCGAAGATGAGCTTGATGGCGGCTGACCACAAGACCACGGTTGCCCAATTGGCCCTGGCATGGCTGCTATCCAAGGACTACGTCAGCGTGATTCTGCTCGGGGCAAGCAATGTTCGCCAGTTTGACGACAATCTCCGAGCCTTGCAAGTGAAGCTCTCGAGCGCGGAATTAAGCGAGCTTGATCAACTCACCAAGCCCGGCGTTGTTTATCCGAACTGGTTTCAGGAGAAAACTGCCGATTCCGAAGTCGCGAAAGAGTTGAGCAAGAGTTAGGACACGCTCGGTTAGCGCAGACTGAACCGGATCGTGCGCTACGCCAATTACCTTCTTCTTCAGCGGCGGAACGAGCGTTTCACAGGCAGTCCGCAGGACCAGTCGTGGGGCATCCTTTCGGATCTTCATCAAATAGGGCACGGTGCGCTTCGAATCGGCTTTGACGGTTTCGCGCAATAGCCAGGCCAAGCCCTTCAAGACCATATCGTCTTCTTCTTCATTCTGCAGCAGTTGATTCGACAGCCGCACGATCTCTTCGAAGAACTGGTGCTCGCGCGTTCCACGGATCAGCGCCACGCACGCCGCGCGCCGCCGCCAGGGATTCGGCGACTTCGCCCAGCGCAAAACCTCCCGGCAACGGACACGGTCGGCGGCCACCATCGGCGCCAGCAGATCATGCGCCAGTGCGTCGTGATCGGCCCAACTGCTGACCCGATCGAGCCAGGAAGCAAAGAGCTGGAATTCATTGTCGCCAAAATGCTTCGTTTGTTTCTCGAGCATCAGAACCGCCATCACCTTCTCTTCGAGAACCTGGCCCGAGAAGAGCTGGTCGGCCACCTGCACTACGAAATCCATCCCGCGTTCGCGCTCGATGCTGCGGCGGAAGCGTACCGCAAATTTTCTTAATTCGGCCGTGTACCAGCCGCGCGACTTGATGACTTCCTTGAAAAAGTGCTGGACGTCTTCCGAGTGCGGCGCCGATCCGCCATCCTTCAGCACGCGCCGGATGTGGTCCGCAATGTAGTCGGGAGTGATTTTACGCGGAGGCATACTGTCCTCTTGGAACAAATTGCAACAAAGATTTCCCCGCGGGACTTTCGCGGGGGATTGTTCATCATAAAACCAGTGCCAAGAGAAATGCTGTGACCTAGTGTCACGGTTGCGTGTGACCAATAGGATCGCATCTGCCCTCCTGACGGGCTGTCTACCTGGGCGGAGGTGCACCCGACGCCACGATTTTGTCATAAATCCAGAGCGCCGCAGCCGTGGCCAGGCCGACCGCCGTGACGGTCCACCAGATACGCGCAGGCTGATGTGTGACTTCTCCGAAATGGTGAACCAGGGTGCCGCCAAACCAGCCACCGATCAGCGATCCAATGCCGATCGGTAGAAACGCGAAGCCCATGTAAGTGCCCTGTTCTTCCGCAGGTGCGAGCCGTGAAATGTATTCGTAGTAACGCGGAGCCTGAATGATTTCGCCGAGCGCTAGCACGAACAAAGAAAGCACCGCACCCCAAAGCGTAGGCCGCAGCGCGAGGATCACCCACGACAGGGAAGTGATCACCGTGCCCAGGATCACGGCCTGAAAAGCCGGAATCCTGCGGGTCAGGTAATTCACCACGAGCGTGAGGCAGATCACGGTCAGGCCATCGGTGACCAGGATGATCTCAACGTCGGCCTGCGAGTTGATATAGCCGTGAATGTAGCCGGGCAAACTGATGTACTGCTGCCAGAACACCACCCAGTAGCCGGTGAAAAGTACAAGGAACCACATGAACCGGCTGATCCCGGCGAGCACGAGAATCAGGAGCGCGCACCAGATCCACCAAGGCACGCTGTGCTCGGGATAAATGAACATACCCACGCGCAGCAACAAAGCAAACAACAATACCGGCAAAACCAGACGGTAGTTGCCTACGACGATGCAGAAGTTGCGCGCGACTGTAGCAATCGACGGCGGAGGCGCATCTCCCGCCTTGCGCGGTTCGCGGAAAAAAATGATGACCACGAAGAACATGGCGAAGACGCTGACCGCAGCCACGCGGTAAACGTTCTCCACTCCCATGTGGCGATGCGCCCACGACGCGAAGTAGGGGCCGGCAGCTCCGCCGATGTTGACCATCGTGTAATAAATCGAGTAGCCGATGGAGCGGACGTTCTCTTTCGAGGCGCGCGCGGTTGTGCCCACGACGCTGGGTTTCACCATCGAAATGCCGAGCGCCGGCAGGATGAGAATGCAGCCGACAAATAGTCCCAGCGGCACTGCATTGCGCACCGGAGCCAGCCAGGGCGCGGCAATCGATCCGATCAGGAAATACGCTACGGCCAGGATGAGGTAGGCGATCGAAAGCGCGCGGCGAAAGCCGAGGCGGTCGGCGGCTGCTCCCCCGAAAATGGCGAGAAACCAGACCATGCCGCCAAACAAGCCCGTCAGAGTCCCAGTCTGCTCGGTCGAGAAATTCAGCTTCTCCTGCAGATAGAGAGCGAGAGAGGCGAACGCTCCGTAGTAGGAAAGACGCTCGAAGATCTCGGTGATGTTCGCGACCCAGAAGGGTCGTTCGAATCCGGTGCGGATCTCGTGGAAACGTTCAGAGAAGGTCAATCGCTGCTCCCCATGGCTCGCGTAGCGGCGGAGGCATTCGTCCGCCCCCGATCATCAATACCTAAGCCGTTCGCGTACTTGTTCGGCTGTCAGGGCCGCCACTCGGATCACTTTATTCCGGCTGGTCTGGCCGGCTGCAATAGTAACGGAGGAACGCGGTACCTCCAAAAGTTTTGCGAAAAAATCGATGCAGGCTTCGTTGGCCTTGCCGTCCACGGGAGGCGCGGTAAGGGCGACCTTCAGCGCGTCGCCTACTTCGCCGGTGATGGCATTCTTCTTCGCACGCGGGTGGACCTTGACCGCGAAGGTTGCGCCGTTCGGCGAATTTGTTATGGCTGCCATCGAAAGGCTTTAACGCGGAGAACGCAGAGGTCCACAGGGGAAACCCTGCGATTCTTTTTCTGTGACCCTTGCGTTTCTTCCGCGTTCTCTGCGTTTAAGGTTTGGCCCTGCCGCCGAAGATGGCCGTCCCCACGCGCACACAGGTCGCTCCCTCTTCAATGGCGACTTCGAAATCGTGCGACATGCCCATGGAGAGAACTTCCATCGAAACCCAATCGCAGTCCGCGATAAATTCACGAATCTCACGCAACTGCCGAAAAAATGGCCGTGATCCTTCTGGATCCTCAGAGTACGGAGGTACCGTCATCAACCCGCGGATCGCGAGATTTTTCCACTGCGGCGCGAGGAACAGAATCCGATCGAGTTCATCCGACCCCGGCGCTATGCCGCTCTTTGCATCTTCGCCGCCCACGTTGATCTCGACTAGCACTGGTAGCGTCTTGCCCACCGCTTCGGCCGCTGCGTTTAGCTTTTCGGCCAGCCTCACCGAGTCCAGCGAGTCGACTGCCCCAAACAACTCCGCTGCCGTTGCGCCCTTATTGGTCTGCAGATGCCCGATCATGTGCCATTCGGCATCACCCAAGTCGCGCAGAGCATCCGTCTTGTCGGCGAACTCTTGCACCCGGTTCTCGCCAAAGACGCGCAGCCCGGCCGTATAAGCTTCGCGAATGCGCTCGACTGGGAATGTCTTACTCACGCCCATCAGGGTGATGTCGGCAGGATTGCGTCCGGCACGGCGGGCTGCCGCTGCGATCCGCTCCCGCACGAGAGCGATATTTTCAGCAATAGACATTTGGGATCGTTTACATGGACGTGGCGGGGCCGAGCATCACACGACCTTACATTATCGCCGTGGGTGGCGCCGGATCTTCGGGCCTGCCGGCATTCGCCAGCGGAACACGGATCATTACTATTGCCAACACCGCTAGGGCGCCCAACGCCAGGAAAAACGACGGAGTCCACCTAAAGAGGGTTACGTCGTGCCCAGAGCCCACAAGGCCTGCAATGGCCAGGCCACACAGCGCCTCGCCTGCGATCAGACCCGATGCGGTCAGGACGCCGGCGTTTTCCACGCGCGCCTTCTGTGCGTCATTGAGGCCACGGC
>Ga0302320_10025978_pt1 | contig 11358 bp, 10 predicted proteins | sample Bog_T0_3_FD_202130 | JGI IMG/M metagenome (GOLD analysis project Ga0302320, IMG submission 202130) | Peat permafrost microbial communities from Stordalen Mire near Abisko, Sweden - Bog_T0_3 | ecosystem: Environmental > Terrestrial > Soil > Wetlands > Peat | place: Sweden: Abisko, Stordalen Mire... | reverse complement strand
GCTGCTCTGGCTGCTGCGCCATTTCACGGGCACCGGTGAACCGCTGCTGGGATGGATACAGCTTTTCGCCGGGCTGGCGCTGATCGTCCTGGCGGTTGTGTTGGGGTGGCGTCTGGTGCAAAGACGGTTTCTGTGGAGCTTGCGCAACCAGCTGATTCTGACCTATCTGCTGGTTGGCCTCGCGCCGGTGGTGCTGGTCGCGACCCTGGTGACCATCTCGTCGTACGTCGCGGCCGGTCAGTTCTCCATCCACCTGGCGGACAGCCGCATGCGTGAAGAACTGGACGAGATGGGCCAGAACAGCGCCCAACGCGCCGAACGCATGGGACGGATGATGCGCGCGCGGGAAGAGGGCTTGATGGGACCGCCGCCGGAGCGGCGGCCTCCGTCGCGGGGGAGAGCGGCCGGGACCCAGGGCAGGATCCAACGCGAGGCCCCGAGCCCAGCGCCCGCCGCCAGCGAAACAACCGTGACGGACGCCGACACAGAGATTGCAGAGGCCACGACGACCACTGAGGTGCTGCCCGACCCGTTGCGCGCGCGCCTGCACCCGCACACGTCGATCTACCTGAATGGGGCACCGCTGCCGACCCTGCCGGGATTGCCTGGAGGTCTCGCGCCGCAAGCCGCTGCCGTGCGAACTCCGCTTGGCCTGCCGCCGTGGGCCGCCGATCTGCATGGCAAGGAGTTCCGCGGCCTGGTACTTGACGGCGAAGACCTCTATCTAGTCGCCATCGACCAGCGCCGCGTCGAGGGCGGCGGCGGCCTGGTGAGCGTCGTCACCAGCCTGCCGGTCGACGGTGCGCTGCTGGATGTGGTTGCCAAAGGGCTGGGCCGCGTGGACCTCACGGGGGTGCAGAGCAGCGTTTCCAGCGTGGCGCGCGCGAATGCGCAACAGACCGCGAGCGTGCGGGAGACGGCCGATGGGCGCATCTTCGGCAAAGATTTGAACGGAAACTCCGCATTTGGCGGAGCCGAGCCGATTGCCATCAGCATCTGCGACTTCCGCGTCTACTTTCTCTCCACCCTGGACACTACCGACTGGGATACCGGCGATCCACCCAAGGTGCCGGCAACCATCGAGGTCCACTCGCGGCCATCGCTGCTCTATCGCCAACTGTTCGGCAGTTCGCTGCGCGGCGTCGTCACCAGCTACATCCGCTATGGGCTGGTGGGTTTATGCATCGTCTTTGCGCTGATCTGGGCGCTCGCGCTATGGATGGCCTGGCGGCTGAGCCGTACCATTACCGCGTCCGTCGAAGCGCTCTATGCAGCCACTCAACGGGTGGATCATGGCGACTTTGTGCATCGCATCGCGGCGCGGGTTGGCCAGAAGGACCAACTGGGAGAGCTCGCTCTCTCGTTCAATCGAATGACCGGGTCGCTGGAGCGGTTGCTGATCGAGCAGCAGGAAAAGGAACGTCTGCAGAGTGAATTGGCCATCGCGCAGGAGGTGCAGGCCAACCTCTTTCCGCACGGTGTGCGCGACCTGCCCACGCTGCAACTGCATGGTATCTGCCGTCCTGCGCGTTCGGTCTCCGGCGACTACTATGACTTTCTCGTCTTCCATCATCCTGACCATCCGGATGGCACTCCCGGCGGCGAGTCCGGCGTAGGCATCGCGCTGGGGGACATCAGTGGCAAAGGCATCTCCGCGGCACTGCTGATGGCGACGCTGCACTCCGCAGTACGCGCCTACCTGCTGGCCAGCGAGGACCTGGTCTACAGCGAGAGCCCGAGAGCGGCGCTCACGGTGAGCCGCGAAGGACTGGCGGGAGATGGCGGCAAGTTGTTCGAGTCGCCGGGGCGCATCCTCTCCATGCTCAATCGGCATCTCTACCGCAGCACCCAGCCGGAGAAGTACGCCACGCTGTTTCTCGCCCACTATGAGGTGGCGACCGCGCGGCTGATCTACTCGAACGCCGGGCATCTGCCGCCGTTGGTGCTGGGACGTGACGGCAAAATCCGCCGGCTCGACTGTGGAGGCACGGTGGTCGGTCTGATGGACGGCGTGCGCTACGAGGAGGACGGCTTCCAGATGCGACCGGGCGACATTCTGGTGGCCTACTCCGATGGCATTACCGAGCCAGAGAACGACTTTGGTGAGTTTGGCGAGGTACGCCTGATGGAGGTAGTCGCGCGCTACCGCGACCAGCCGTTGGAGGTTATCTCCAACCAGGTGATGCTGGCGCTGGATGCGTGGATTGGCGCCGAAGAGCAGCCCGACGACATTACGCTGGTGCTGGCGCGGCAGGTCTGAGCGGCTGCTGCCTCTGCACAGGTTGCAAGACGGCGCTTGAGGGACCCTATTTGCGTCGAATCCTGCGCGCACTGCGAGAGCCGCGCCTGTTGGCGGGAGTATCAATGGCACAAAGGTGGGATTCCGGGGCTTAAAGTTCCTTCGTTATCATGCCGAGAGAGATTACAGGGCCCTTTGTGAGACATTCTGAGTCATTGCCGGAGACTGGTATTGCACGGTTCCGGCGCGACGAGCGCGGCCAAGCGACGGCGCTGTTCGGCCTTTTCATGGGGGTCCTTGCGGTTGCCTTTATCGCGTTTGCGCTGGACGTGGGGTCCCTGTTCCGCGAGAAGAGGATGGCGCAGGCAGCGGCCGATGCGGCTGCGGTTGCAGCGGCCGAAGAAGTGTCGGCGGGCGCGTCGTCGAATGAGCAAGCTGCCGCCAATGCAATCGCCAAGATGAACGGCTTCGACACGACCCTCGCGACGAATCCTGCCACGGTAACGCTCACCACTGTATCGTCTCCGTCGTTTGGAAGTGCGATTCAAGCGACCGTCTCCAAACCCATCCCGGCTCTATTCATGGGTGTGTTCTCCAGCAAAATGGCTACCATGACGGTTTCAGCGTCAGCGATGGCCGGGGGCGGGACAACCAGTCAGACGTGTGTGTGCCTGGATGGGACCTCGGGCGAGACTCTGAATATGAGCAATGGCGCCACGCTTAACGCGACGGGATGCGGGCTCGTGAACAACTCGAGCAGCTCCAATGCGATTGGGATTATTGGCGGCGCCACTTTGAACGCCACTACACTGGGCACGGTCTCGTCGGGCTGGGACAACTCCAGCAACATCAACAACGGGGGAAGCGTCGCTTCGTCCACTGACATCGTTCAGGGAATCAGCAGTACATGCAGCGCTCCAACCCTGTCGACGGTGCCCAGCGCCACCGGTTGCGTCGCGGACCCGGGTGGCAGCTACGGCACGTTTATCTGGGGACCGTCCAGCGCGAGCAGCAGTGTGTGCTACAACGGGCTGACCGTAGGCGCTAACAGCTCGACGGTGACTCTCAACCCCGGAACGTACGTCATCAACAACGGGGAGTTGCATTTTGAGAGTGGAGCCAGCGGGCACTCCAATCTGGGTGGAAATGGCGTCTTTTTCTACCTCACCGGGACATCCAGCCTGGTCATCGACAATGGCGCAAATGTCAATCTGGTTGCGGGTGGCGCGAACGAGTCCGGTGGGGGCACGGCCCCGACGGTTGGATCGTACAACGGCATTGTGGTCTATCAGGCGTCCAGCGACACGAACGGCTTGTCGATCCAAGGCGGCTCATCGACCTTCATCAACGGAGCATTGTTGGCGCCGTCGGCTACGATCACGCTGGGAAACGGTAGCGGAGCGACGGTCGAAGGCGGAATCGCAGCGAGCTCACTGGTGATGAACGGTGGCGGGACCCTGAATGCAACCGCCGATGTGAGCGAGGGTGGCTTGACGGTGGGCACTCCGAAGCTGGTGCAGTGATGAGTTGGCCCAGATTGTCCAGCCTGATGCCGCGGTGGTCTCGCCGGTGGGCGAATTGCGGTGATTTGCGGGGCGATAGCGGAAATGCCCTGGTCGAAGTGGCGCTGACGATCTCGCTTCTTGGCATTCCTCTGATGGCAGGCACTGCGCAGATGGGGCTGGTCGTCTATTACTCCATCGAGGTCGCCGATGCGGCAAAGGCCGGAGCAACCTATGGGATGCAAAGCTTGACCTATGCGTCGGACACAGCGGGAATGACCTTAGCCGCGCAAGCCGAAGCGTCCGATCTTGGCAGTTCCCTCTCGGCGACGCCGAGTTCCTACTATGCCTGCTCGCTTGCGATCAACGGCACGCAGTACACCGGAACCAATGCACAATCGAACGCCACGACCGCGTGCACGGGAGGAACCAACCACGCGTTGGAATTTGCGAAGGTGACGACCAGTGCGACGGTGGCTCCTCTCATACACTGTCCTGGACTGCCAAAGACATTTGCTCTGAACGGCGTGTCGGTGATGGAGGTAGAGCAATAGGGTGTCGGCCAAGAATCCATTTCGGAGCCTGGGTGGAAGCGAGGGCGGGAGTTCGCTGCTTGAGATGGCCGTTGCCCTACCGACTCTCTTTGCTTTCATGTTTTGCTTCATGGAGATGTGTTTGGCGTTCTATTCGTTCGACATGATCTCCGAGGCCGCCCGGGAGGGCGCTCGCTATGGGATGGTCCACGGCGCGAGTTGTCCAAACTCGTCCAACCCAACCTGCGAGGCGACGGCGACCCAGGTCAACACGTATGTTTCCGGGCTTGGCTGGCCCAATCTTGCAGGCGGCACGATAGCGCCCAGTACGACCTATCCGGATGGCGACGAGGCCGTGGGACATCGGGTGCGGGTGCAGGTGACCTACACCTACAAGATCACGATGCCGTTCGTACCGAGGAAGTCGATCTCCATGTCCAGTACATCGCTGATGAGGATCATCCAGTAGCCAACGGTCTGACTCCGCCCCCGGAGGCGATGGGCGCTGGCCCCAGTAACTAACAGATTAATCACACAATGGTGGGATTCTGGGGCTTAAATCCTTTCGTTACCATACCGGTAGAGGTCAGAGGGTTCTGCCTTGATGAAGCTTACTGACGCGTGTAACGCAATCCCGTCCAGAGGCAAACGAAAGCGTGTCTGGCCATGGGGCGGCGAAGATGGCTCGTCGATGGTCGAGTTCGCCTTGTGCCTGCCGCCGTTGATGCTGCTGATGACGGGGATATTCTCCTTCGGAATTGCGACCGCCAACTACGGAACGCTGACCAATGCGACCAGCATTGCCGCCATGCAGCTAGCTATCAGCCGGGGCCAGATTTCGGACCCCTGCGCCGTGGGCTCTTCGGCGGTGTACGCGGCAGCGCCCTATCTGAAGCCAGCCAATCTCTCGTTTACGTTTGTGCTCCACGGCACTACTTATACCGGAACCACCTGCACCTCAGGAGCGGCGAACCTGGTGCAGGGGCAAGGCGCCCAGGTGACCGTCACCTATCCTTGCAGCCTGGTCGCCTACAAGATGCTCAACAACTTTCCTACCTGTCTGCTTACCGCAAAGACGTCGGAGCTTGTCCAATGAAACTGAGATCCTTTATCCGCAGGCTGCTCAAGGATGAACGTGGGCAGATGCTTCCCATGATGGCGCTCTTGCTGGTTGGAATGGCTGGGACCGCCGCGATGTCCATCGATCTTGGCCGTGCTTTCGTCAGTTATCGCACGCTGCAGGCTTCCACCAATGCGGCGGCGCTGGCCGGAGCGCAGAGCCTTCCCAACTCCACGGCGGCGACTGCCGCGGCAACCTACAGCGCCGGAACCGGGGACTTGAATGCCACCGCGAATCTGGCCAATGTGACCATGGTCTCGGGCTATCCAAAGCTCTTGTGCCTGACGACTCTCAGCAATATGGGAATGTCGTGCGTGGCCCCAGCCAACGCCAACGCCATCCAGGTAAAGCAGCAGACGACGGTTCCCATGCTCTTCGCCCGGATCTTCGGCAAGACCTCGCTTACGTTGACGGCGACCTCAACCGCCTCCATGAGGGGCTCCGGCCTGACCCCGTACAACGTAGCCATCATTGTGGATACAACCGCATCGATGAGCGATACCGACAGCGACAGCCAGTGCAGCACCACGCGGCTTGCGTGCTCGCTGGCAGGCGTCCAGACTTTTCTCCATCAGCTCGCGCCCTGCCTGTCGGATGAGACCACCTGTGGCGCAGCGGTCAGCGGCGTGGTTGCCAACCCCGTGGACCAGGTTTCGCTGTTCACCTTTCCGAACATGACCGTGGGGACTGTGTACAAAGAGTATGACTGCAGCACCAGCAACCCAACGATTGATCCGTACACCTTCCCCTCGTCCACCGGGTCCTCCTACACGCCAAGCACCGATACCTATGAAGTTGTGAATTTCGCCAGTGACTATCGCACTTCGGATACCGCTTCGACTCTGAATCCCAACTCCGACATCGTGATGGCGGTGGGCGGCAAGAGCGGCTGCTCCGGCATGGCAGATCCAGGCGGCGAGGGCACCTACTACGCCGGCGCGATTTATGCAGCGGAGGCGGCACTGAATGCGGAACAAGTTGCGAATCCGCGTTCGCAAAATGTGCTTATCCTGATCAGCGACGGCGATGCCAGCGCGTCGTCGAGCGCGATGCCGGGGGCTTCCACCACGTCCGGGACGTATCCCTCCACCAAGCAGCAATGTCACCAGGCCATCAACGCCGCTGCGGCCGCTGCGGCTGCAGGCACCAAGGTCTATGCGGTGGCCTACGGCGCGGAGGCCTCGGGATGCTCGACCGACACCAGCCCCTCCATCACCCCGTGCCAGACCATGGAAGGGATTGCCTCATCGCCGCAGTACTTCTTCTCCGATTACACTCAGAGCGGAACCACCGGAAGCTGCATCTCCGCGTCGCAGCCGACCAGCAACCTGAACCAGATCTTCACCGACATTGCGGGCGATCTGACGGTGGCGCGGCTGATCCCCAACGGCACAACCTAAGGCGACTTCATAGGCCTGCAAATATCACGGATTGGCCTGCATCGCCTTGACCGCGATGCCGTTGGGCGAGCCGCCGGCGGGCAGGATGGTGAACAGCGCGGGGCCATTCTTGTCCACGGTACGGATGACGGAGACGTCACCGGACTGCGCGTCGGCCGCCAACAGCAGATGCTGATCGGCGGAAAAGGCGAGCGTATCGGGAGCGTGGCCGGTGCGCACGCTGCCCTCCATGCGACCGTCGTCGATGCTCCACAGGTTGATCGAGTCGGCGCCGAAGTTCGATATCCACAGAGTGCCGTTGTCCGCGCTGACGATGCTGAAGACCGGGCGGTTTGCGATGGTGTCGGTGCGGCCCACTTCGTTGGTCTGGGTATCGATCGAGGAGACTGAGTCCGAGCCGAAGTTGGAGCAAAAGATCTGGCCGCCGTCCGGCTTTAGCGCCAGTTGAATGGGCGTCTCGCCCACGTCCAGCAGAGCCAGCATGTGGTCGGTGAGCAAGGACGGGTTCTGCTTCGCGGCCCAGGAGTCCGGCGCCGCGGCCAGGGACACGGCCATCACCTGATGCCCGCCGGAACAGGCGATGAAGGCCTTCGACGAGTCGGGCAGAATGACTGCGTCGGTTGCACCTGGGCAGCCGACGAACACGGCCCGCAGACGCGGCAGCGGCACCCTGACCGCAGGCTTGAGCGGCAGGCCGGGAAGCTCCAACCCTGCTGCGGTTGTATATGCCGCGACGGCGAAGATCGAGACGCTGCCGCTGCCACGGTTGATTACCACCAGCGACCGCATGTCGGGCGAGATGCGTGCCAGGCCGGGCTGCTCACCCGTACCCACCACGCCTAATTCGCGCCGCCGATCCAGGTCGATCACGCTGACCGAGTTCGAGCCGCTGTTGGCCACATAGGCGCGATGGCCCGCGGCATCTACATCGATGAGGTACGGCAGCTTGTGGACAGGAATGGCGGCCACCACACGATTGGCCTCGGCGTCGATCACCGATACCGTTCCGGAGAGCGTATTGACCACATAGATTTCGTTGAGCTTTGGGTTGGCTGCGATGCCGGTGGGCTGATTGCCGACCTGCAAGGTGCGGTCCTGTCGCAAATAGACGAGATCGAGCACCGAGACGGTGTTCGATTTGCCGTTGGAGACGTAGGCGAATTCGCGGTAGCCCGGCGGTACGTCGGGGAAGCGGAGGCGCCTGCATCCGGTCGCCGGCAGAAGCAGCAGGGCCAGCGTAATTGCCACCGCAAGCCGGGCCCAAGGCCTGCCCCCAAACACTCCAGCAGCCCAAACTCTTTGCATGATCCGCACTTCTGCGAGTTTAGAGCATTTTTCGTATTACTGTGAGCTGGAAGAAGTAGATGAGTGCCGTTTTTGTTGGCGAAAAACGGCGTTGAGATCTGATGCTCCGGTCTACCCCTATACGAAAAAATGCTCAGCGACCTGCGCAGCCCACCGCAAGCTACTCCTATTTCTCCGGGGAAATAATAATGCGCCCTGCGAAACTATCTGGAGCGCAAAGGTTTTAGGGAGATGTGGCTTTCGGTTCGAAGCCGCGCATCAACCAACTAATCCTCGGACAACGGGGCCGTGAGCCTACGGCTCCGTTCCTTTTCAGTGCAGAGTCTAAAACTCTTCCGACGTCTCTGAATCGAGCGCGTCCGCGGGCGCATCGGTGTGCATCCATTGCCACACGATCCATGCCAAGTACCCGCCCTGGATCAGCCATACCGCGAGGTAGGTCCAAAGCAGGTGGTGCGCCTCCATGCTGCTGCCGAAGAGCCAGGTGAATTTCATCGTGCAATCTCCAGAGAGGCTTCAATCGCTTTGAGCGCCGCATCCTGCTCGGAGGCCTGACGGCGACGCTCGAGCGCGTACCTCATCGCCAGGAGGAATATCCCCCACATCGCCCAGGCCAGGACGTTCCAGCCGAACGCCGGCTTCATCGACGGATCGATGCCGGAGTCCGCGCCCCCACCAAAGACCGGCGCGGGATGCTGGGTGCGCCACCACCGGATGGACATGAAGACGATGGGCACGTCAATCGCCGCAAAGACCGACAGAACGGCCGCCAGCGTATGCGATTGCCCGGTCGAGGAGAGCTTGCGCAGCATCAGGTAGCTGACGTAAAGCAGCCACAACAGCAACATGCTGGTGAGGCGCGCATCCCAGGTCCACCAGATACCCCAGGCAGCCCGGCCCCAGAGCATACCGGTCAGCAGGGACAGGCTGCTATAGACCACGGTGACCTCGGCCGAGGAGATGGCCACGGCATCCGCGGTGAGCGCCTTGAGCGGGTCGCGCCGCCGCCAATAGAGATAGCAGAGCGAAGCCACGAAGTTGATGTAAGGGAAGAGCAGACTCAACATCGAGGTGGGGACGTGGTAGTAGAAGATGCGCTGCACGTTGCCCATGGTCGCTTCAGTCGGTGCGACGATCAGCCCCAGCCGGGTGGCGTAGGCGATCGCGGCAAGCGTCAGGAGAAACCAGACGATGGCGACCGGAGCGAGGATGCGGGAACGCTTCACTGTGACTCCAGTCTACCGCGAAGACGGCGGTTTTGGCGCAGGCAACTGTGATGGACATCATTCAGCGTTCGTATGACCCACACCATTGCGGAGGCTGCTACCCTATTCCGCGCCCAGCACGGTCTCAAACAGCAACAGGCACACGGTGGTGAAGGCGATGTTGTAGGCGACGAGTAGCCTGATCCAGGGGCCCGGCTCGAACTCTCCTGAGAGGATGGCGGTTGTGGCCTGGACCATGCCGAGCAGAGCGGGAATGGAGACGGGAAACAGGATGAGCGGGAGCAGCAGTTCGCGGTTGCGGGTGCGCAGACCGAGCGCGGCGAAGAAGGTCCCGTTGCAAACCAGCGCCCAGGTTCCCAGCGGCATCACCAACCAAAGCAGCCAACCCTGTCCTAACGCGTACAGGTTATAGAAGACGATAAACAGCGGCGCCAATACCAGTTCGATGATCGTGACGAAGAGCAGATTAGCCAGCGCCTTGCCGAGGAAGAGCGCCGAAGGCGGCGATGGCGCCATTCGCTGGGCGTCCAGCACGCGATTGCGCTGTTCGCGCGTCCACGCCTGGTTGAGCGCGGTGACCGACGCAAACAGGAGCGCGACCCAAAGGATGCCGCCGGCGATCTGACGGGCCATGGTGGGATTTGCCGTGGGATCGAAGGCGATGGAGAAGACGACCACTACCAGCAGCGCGAAGAACAGCATCCCGTTGATGGAATCGCGCGAGCGCCATTCCAGTTGCAAATCCTTGCGCAGATGGCAGAGGACGTAGCCGAAGTAGCTCATGCACCCTCCCCTGCGGTGACCGCGAGATGCATTGGCTTGGTAAGGTCGGCGAGTGTCGCGCCGGTCGCGCGCAGGTAATCGGCAGGAGTGAGCAGGAGCTGGGTTCCGCGCTGACCCGCGGAGACAGACACAGCCTCGTGCAGCTCGATGGTCTCGTCCGCGTAGGCAGGGAAGGCGGTGCGCGCGGCCATCACGGTGACTCCTCCACGCACGTAGCCGGTGAGCGGCTCAACATCCTTCAGGGAGGCCAGCTCGATCTTCTTGACCGAAGCGGCGTGCGCCAGCTTCTTGAGGTCAAGCTCGGTGTTCCCGGGAATGACGGCGAAGAAGTGAAGTGTTTCGCGCTGGCCGGCAGCGGGTGCGGCGCGGGTCAGCAGTGTCTTGAAGACCTGCTCCGCGGGCATGTTGATTTTGCGCGCCACCGAGATTGCGCTGAGGTCGTCGGGGTCGACCTGGTAGGTGCGAACTTCGTACGCGATGCCGAGCGAGTCGAGCAGGCGCGCCGCGTTGGTCTTGACCGGCTTGGTTGCCTTCGTGGTCATGCCCATCTATTGCCCCGCCTTTGCGCCAGAGGCGGATGCAGGGAGTCCGGCGGTCACGGAGACGATGGTCCCGGCCCGCATGGTCAGTGTCGTCTCGGCCAATGGCTCGGCCAGATGTGCCTGGTGGGTGGTGAGCACGATGGTGCGGCCCGCGGCAGGCGCTGGAGAATTGCTCTCGGTTGAGTGCGGCTCGGCGGGTCTCTCCACCGGCCAGGTGCGGAAGTCGAGCAGCAGATCCACCATGTGCCGGGCTGAATCGACGTCGAGGTTGGAGAAGGGTTCGTCGAGCAGAAGCAGCTCAGGGTCGGTCTGCAGCACGCGGGCAAGGGAGGCGCGCTGCCTCATGCCTTGCGAGTACTGGCCCACGGGGCGAGGGAGCACAGGGTCAAGGCCGACCGCGCGCAGAGCCATCTCCGGCGACGCGGTGCAACTGCACGCGATTTGGCGATCGCGATGGAGTGAGGCGAAGTAGCGCAGGTTCTCGATCGCCGAGAGCTCGTCGTAGAGCATCGAATCGTGGCTCATATAGGCGATGCGGCGACGGCGGTTGCGCGGCTCCTCGCCAAAGACCCGCAGCGTGCCGCGCGAGGGAGCGATCAGCCCGGCGAGCAGACGCAGCAGGGTCGATTTACCTGCGCCGTTATCGCCCAGAATGACCGTGGATGAACCCAAGGCAAACTCGACCGAGACCTTGCGCAGGGCGGCGAA
>Ga0302320_10025977_pt1 | contig 11358 bp, 8 predicted proteins | sample Bog_T0_3_FD_202130 | JGI IMG/M metagenome (GOLD analysis project Ga0302320, IMG submission 202130) | Peat permafrost microbial communities from Stordalen Mire near Abisko, Sweden - Bog_T0_3 | ecosystem: Environmental > Terrestrial > Soil > Wetlands > Peat | place: Sweden: Abisko, Stordalen Mire... | reverse complement strand
CATTATTTTGTGATGGGGGACAATCGCGACGACAGTTATGACAGCCGCTACTGGGGCTTTGTGCCGCAGGCAAACATTATCGGACGGCCGCTGTTGATTTACTGGTCGGTGCAGGGTTCGGAGGGTGAGGCGGTGGCATCGGCGTCGATTGGCGATAAGCTGTATCATTTCGCCTACATGCTGACGCATCTTTTCCAGATCACGCGTTGGAACCGGACGTTGCGGTTTGTGAAGTGAAAAGAATTTAGTAATTGAGTAATTTGGTAATTGGTAATCTAAAAATCACGCTGTGATCTGCTTTTACATTACCCAATTTAAAATCAAGCAGTTTTCGAATAGAGAGATGGGATGGATGGAAATTGGCTAAGTCATTGACGAAGAAAGAAACCAAGACAAAAGACGAAGTCGAAGAAAAGCCGCGCGAGAGCACGGTGGAATTTTTTGCCTCGCTGGCGGCGGTGCTGGTCACAGGACTGTTCATCATCACATTCGTGGTGCAGGCGTTTGAGATTCCGTCGAGTTCGATGGAGAATACGCTGCTGATCGGCGATCACGTGTTTGTGAACCGGATTCAGTTCGCGCCCAGGACGAACTGGACCGGGCCGCTGCTTCCTTACCGCGAGGTACGCAGGCAGGATATTGTTGTGTTCCTGCATCCCGACGCGGCCTACACGGGAACCTATGTGGTGAAGCGAATTATCGGCGTGCCGGGCGACCGCATTCATCTGCGCAACGGCGTGGTTTATCGCAACGGCGAGAAACTCGACGAACCTTATATCGATCATGATCGAGATGATGCTTCCGATTCGTACCGCAATAATTTTCCCGCGGTGCCGCCGAACGATCCGAATATTTCTCCGCGCTGGGAGGCCGAGTTGCCCTCGCACATTCAGGGCGATGATCTGGTGGTGCCGCCCGGACATTACTTCGCCATGGGGGACCATCGCGGCGTGAGTCTCGACAGCCGTTACTGGGGATTTATTCCGCAGGAAAATGTGATTGGCAGGCCCATGTTCATCTACTGGTCGTTTGAAACCCCAGGCGACCAGTACACGAAGACGGATGTTGGCGACCGCCTTGGTTTTCTGGCGCACGTTGTTCTTCACTTTTTCGATGAGACGCGCTGGGGGCGAACGCTGAAAGTGGTGCGGTGAAGCTTTTCTCTTCCAAGCGGCGAGTTGCTGCGGCGGCAGTCGTGATTCTGCTGGCTCTGTTTCTGGTGCGTCCGGGCGTTTCGCGGCTGAAAACGCGGATCGCAAATTCGCTGAGCCGAGCGGTGGCGCGACCTGTAGAAATTGGAGCGGTGCATCTTCGCTTCCTACCCCAGCCTGGCTTCGATTTGGACAATCTGGTTATTTATGAAGATCCGACATTTGGCGCGGAGCCGATGCTGCGCTCGCGCGAAGTGGTGGCGGCGGTGCGGCTCACCTCTCTGATAAGGGGACGCCTGGATATTTCCCGGCTGGAACTGACCGAGCCTAGCCTGAACCTGGTGCGCAGAGCCGACGGGCGCTGGAATCTGGAAGAATTGCTGGAACGCACGCAGCGCAATCCGCTGGCGCCGACAGCGAAATCGAAGTCGGAAGCGCGTCCGGGATTTCCTTACATTGAAGCCAGTTCGGGCCGCATCAATTTCAAAGCCGGTCCAGAGAAAAAACCTTACGCGCTGTTGAACGCAGATTTCGCCTTGTGGCAGGAATCGGAAAATAGCTGGGGAGCGCGCCTGAAAGCGGAGCCGCTCCGCACCGACATGAGTTTGAGCGACGTGGGCTTGCTGCGCATGAACGGCATATGGCAGCGGGCCGGCAGCCTGCGCGAGACTCCAGTGCGTTTCAGCATGGAATGGAATGGCGCTCAACTGGGCCAGCTCAGCAAACTGTTTTCGGGAAACGACAAGGGCTGGCGGGGCGAAGTTCAGCTGGAAGCAACGATGAGCGGTACTCCGGCGGCTATGAAGGTGATGGCCGACACGTCCATCCGGGATTTTCATCGCTATGACATTCCCAGCAGCGATGCTCTGCGGCTAAGCGCACACTGCGACGGAACCTACAGCTCCGCGGAAGCCATGCTTCACGACATATTGTGCAGCAGTCGTGTGGGCGAGGGCGTGGTCGCGCTACGCGGAGACACCGGATTGCCCGGGGTGCCTGCGGTGAATTTGTCATTGGATCTCGCAAGCGTTCCGGTGAGCGCGGTAGCCCAACTGGCGCGGCGGGCTAAAAAAGATATGCCCTCCGATCTGGTTTCAACCGGAAATGTACACGGCAACTTCGCAATGAAGGAAGATGGCAACGCAACCGGGATTCAGTTTGAGGGGCGTGGAGAATTTACCGATCTTCGGCTGCAGTCGGCTAATACCAATAGCGATTTTTCGGCAGCGAGTATTCCGTTCACGTTGAACTCTGGCTCCCCTCCGATTGGGAAAGTAAAGGCTCGCGGGACGGCCGCGGAAGTGTTGCCAGCTCCGGACGGGCTGCACATTGAGTACGGGCCGTTTCCGCTGGCATTGGGCGGGCCTGTGGCCGCGCAGGCGCGGGGATGGCTGGCGCGCTCGGGATACGGCATGGTTGTCCGCGGTGAGGGCGAACTTTCTCATACGTTAAGACTGGCGAGCCTGTTAGGCATACCTGCGGCGAAGGTGAACGTCGAGGGTACGGCGCAGATGGACTTGCAGATCGCGGGATCATGGTCCGGAAATATGGCCGGAAACATGGCCGGCAGCATAGCGGACGCGTCTTCGGGATTTGCTCCTCCGCAAGTGACCGGAACTGTAAGACTGCGCGATGTGAGGGCAACAATACGGGGAACCAATAGTCCCATCGAAATTTCTTCCGCGGAGCTGCAGCTTCTTCCCGACGAGGCGCGAGTCGAGAAGCTAAGCGCGCGGGCCGCCGGTGCAATTTGGACAGGGACGATGGCCTTGCCGCGAGGTTGCGGAACGCCGGGCGCGTGCAGCGTCAGGTTCAACCTGAGCTCGGAAGACATTGCGTTGGATGAGATCTATGAGTGGATGGGAGCGCGTCCGTCGCGCCGCAGTTGGTACCAGGTACTAACCTCCACCGAGCCCGTGACGCCGCCAACATTCTTCGCGAATCTGCGCGCGTCGGGCAAGGTAAATATGGGACACTTGCACATTCGGAGCGTAATTGCAGATCGTTTGTCCGCCTCGGTGGAGCTGGATCGCGGCAAGTTGAAACTCTCGGATGTGCGCGCGGACGTGCTGGGCGGAAAACATCGCGGCGATTGGCGCGCGGATTTCACCGGCGTTCCGGCGCTGTATGCGGGCAGCGGAACTTTGACGGGAATTTCGCTGCAGCAGGTGGCTGAGGCCATGCACGATCCCTGGATTGCGGGGACAGCTTCCGGGACTTATCAGGTCACCGCATCCGGCATTGATGCAGAAATGTTTTGGCAATCGGCGGAAGGGGGATTGCAATTCGATATCCGCGACGGTGCCTTGCCGCACATCGCGTTGATGAACAGCGAAGGGCCGTTGCGCGTTACGCGCTGGCAGGGGCGAGCGCGGCTGCGCAGCGGAGGGCTAATTGAAATTGAGAACGGAAAATTACTTTCGACAGTGGGAGTTTTTGAGATCCACGGGACAACGTTGTTCGGGCGTGATCTGGATCTGAAATTAATTCGCGGCGTTGTTGATGAATCGCCCGTGCACGCCGGCTCGATGAATTACAGCATTACCGGCACCGTCGCGGAGCCGCGCGTGGCGCTGACTCCAGTGCCGCAGACACAGGCGCAGCTGAAACCGTAGGTAGAAAAGCCAAAGGTTGTCCTCCCGAGCGGAGCGAGGGATCCTGGTTCTTGCCTGCGCAGTTCGACTCTAAGCAAAAACCAAGGTCCCTCGCTCCGCCCGGGATGACAAACTTTGTTTCGGTTCTCCACTACGGCGTGTAGCCTGCGCCGCGCAAAACCTTCCCGGGCAGTGCTCCCGTCATTTTGCCCTGATCGATCACCGGCACGCCGTTCACCAGGACGTATTCCATCCCTTCCGAAAGCTGATTGGGATTGTCGAAGGTCGCGAGGTCGCGCACGGTCGCGGGATCGAAGATTACTAAGTCCGCCCACATGCCAGACTTGAGAACACCACGGTCCGTGAGGCGCAGGCGCTGCGCCGGAAGCGCCGAAAATTTACGAATGGCGTCTTCCAAAGTTAAGGCCTTTTCTTCGCGAACATATTTGCGCAGAATGCGGGGGAAGGTTCCGTACGCGCGCGGATGAGGATGCTCCTGTCCCAGAATGCCTTCGGGCGAGGTTCCGGAAGAGTCGTTATCGATGGCGACCCACGGCTGCTGCAGCGCGAGGGTGACATCCGGTTGCGACATGCCGAAGACGGCTACCCCGGCACTGGGATCGTCGATGAGAAAATCGAAGAGGGCATCGATGGAATCTTTGTTCCACGACTTCGCGATTTCAGAGAGACGCATACCTTGCAGCGGAAGCAGCTTGGGGTTTTGCACGACTCCGATCATGATGGCTTCCGGCCCGGGGATTTCCTGCCATTCGTTGTCCCACTCTTTGGAAGGCGCGAGCATGTCTTTGCGAATGCGATCGCGCATGGCGGGATCTCTGAGGCGTTCGACAAGCCTGGCGTTTCCGCCGTCGTGCGCCCAGGGCGGAATGAAAGCCGAGAAATCATTGAACCAGGCCGTGTATGCATAAGTATCGGCAGTCACGTCGGCGCCGGCGGCGCGGGCCGCGTTGATCTTGGCGACGACTTCGGGCATGCGTCCCCAGTTTTCTTTGCCGGCAACTTTGAGGTGCCAGATCTCCACGGGCACATGGGCCTCGCGTCCGATGCGCAGCGCTTCGTCAATGGCTTGGAGAACGGAATCGCTTTCGCTGCGCATGTGCGTGGAATAGATTCCGCCGAACTTCCCGCCCTCGGTGGCGAGCGCGATCAGTTCCTCGGTTTTGGCATACGGCGCGGGAGGATATTGCAGCGCCGTGGAGACGCCGACCGCGCCGTCTTTCATGGCTTCGCGAACCAGCGCCCTCATCCGTTCCAGTTGCTCTGGCGTTGGTTGTTTGTCCTCATCGCCGAGCACCATACGGCGCACTTGCGTCGCGCCAACATAGCTGGCGAGGTTGATGCCCATGCCCTGCTTTTCCAAACGCGCGAAATACTGGCGGAGGGTGCGCCAGTCCGGAGTGATTCTGTAGTGCTCATATTCGGAGCGGTCGGATTGAATAACGGCATCGTTGAGAGGCGCAATCGAATTGCCCTCGCCAGTGATCTCCGTCGTAATTCCCTGATAGATTTTCGAAGGCAATCGCGGTTCCACCAGAATTGAAAGCTCGGACTGCCCGAGCATGTCGATGAAGCCCGGCGCGACCACCTTGCCGGCGGCATCGAGGGTGCGCTTGCGCGGCGCGGGAGAGAGATTTCCGATGGCCGCAATTCTTCCGTCACGGATGCCAATATCTCCGGAATACCACGGCGAACCCGTGCCGTCGATGATGTGGCCGTTGGTGATGATGAGATCGAACGCGGCCGGCGTTTGCGCTCGCGAGGATCGCGCGGCGACGACAAGAAATACGAAAGCCATCAGGCATGCCAGTTTGTAGGTCTTCATGCATTCTCCCGCAATAACACATGGCGTCCGGCGAGTGCTCCTGCCCCGACCCAAATTCCTAGTGCGATCCATTCGTAAATCGAAAAATGTCCGGGGATTGCCGGGACAACTTTCATCAGCAACATCGCGATGGCTACGACCAATCCGAAACCGGCTGCCAAGAATTCCAATGTCGAGAGTTTCGTTAGGCCGGGGAGCGTGCCGGCACGTCCCAGAGAAAGGTACGCGGCGCAGGTTGCCGCCCATCCTACGGCGCAAGCGACCGAACCGACTTCGGTGATGGGCACAAGAATTGCATCTCCCAGAAGCATGCAAACGGATGTGGCCAAACCGATGCAGAGCACAGCCGCCGCCGGCGTCTGATGTTGGGGATGAATCTGGCCAACACGCGCGTCAACCAGGCTGCGGCGTCCCAGAGCGAAAAGTATACGGCTGGCGGCGACGAAATTTCCGTTAAAGCATTTGAATAAGGAAAGAAGAGCCGCCGCGAGGATGACGTTGACGATCCAGCGCGATCCGACGGCGCGCTGAAAAGCAACCGCGGTCATGAATTTTTCTCCGGTCAATTCATGCCATGGCGCTACGAACCCCACGGCCGCGATGATCACAGTGTAGAAGACGATGCCGACCAGGATGGCCATCCAGATAGCTTTGAGAAATCCTCCCGCGCGAAACTTAGAAGTCGATTCTTCCGCGGCCTTGCTGACGGATTCGAATCCTGTCATGAAATAGGGGACGATTTGAAGCATGAGCAGAAATGAAACCAGAGGCGCGTGCGTGAAGAGCGGTGGAAAGTTACGCGGCGAACCTTTGCTCACACCAAGAGTAACGAAGACAATGAATAGAGCGAGCGTGCCGAAGGACGTCCAGTTTTGAAACGTCGCACTCAGGCGGACGCCGCGATAGTTCAACATGGTGAGCAGCATTGTAAGTCCAAGGCCGACGAGAAGATGAGGGAGATAGACTGGACGTCCAGCAATGCGGTAAATTTCGAGCGAGTCGAGCGAAGGAACGATGTAGCCCGCAACCCGGCCCACGGCCACGGCCTCCCACGGGCACACGATGAAGTAAGCGAGCATCATCATCCATCCCGTCGAGAAGCTGATGCGGCGGGAGAAGGCCGCTGCGGTGTAGGCGATTTCGCCAGCGGCATCGGGCATGGCGGCGACCAGTTGGCCGTAAACCCATCCGATGGGAAGTAAGAGAACGCCGCCGACGGCGAAGCCGAGAACCGCGCCCAGCGCTCCACCGCGCAGGAGCCAGTCGTCCATGACCACCAGCCAGCCGACCCCGACCATGCTGCCCCAAGCCAGCGTGAAGTAGTCGGTGAGGCGGAGCGTGCGAGCGAGATGGGCCATGGTGAAGTCCGAATCGGTGGAGGGCGAATTATAAAGCAACCGTCGCGATGCCAGCGTTCGGCATGCAAAAATTCGTGGCGTGCATGGTAGTATCGACAATACTCCGCATGACGCCGCTACCTGTGAACTTGGACGTGGTTACTCCGTTGTGCCCGAACGCGACTCATTGAACTGATGGCAACTGCGACCAATTCGCGCAACCGCGTGCTCAGCGGCATGCGCTCGACCGGAAAGCTGCACCTGGGCAATTATGTGGGCGCGCTGGCCAACTGGGTGCGCATGCAGGACGAGTACGAATGTTTTTTTTGCGTGGTGGACTGGCACGCCCTCACGACGGATTACGCCGACACTTCCCAAGTGAAACAGAATTCGATCGAGGTTGCGCTGGACTGGCTTGCGGCCGGCCTTGATCCGGAGAAGTCGGTAATTTTCATTCAGTCGCATGTTCCGGAGCACGCCGAGTTGCATCTGCTGCTGTCGATGATCACGCCTCTGGGCTGGCTGGAGCGGGTTCCCACGTATAAAGAGCAGCGTGAAAATATTAAAGATAAGGATTTGGGAACCTACGGGTTTCTCGGCTATCCGGTGCTGCAAGCGGCGGATATTCTGATGTACAAGGCCAACGTGGTTCCGGTCGGCGAAGATCAGGTGGCGCACGTCGAGCTCACGCGTGAGATCACGCGACGCTTCAACGGATTCTACGGAAAGCGCGGAGACGTTTTTCCTGAGCCGCAAGCGCTGCTGACGCGCTCGCCAAAGCTGCCCGGGACCGATGGCCGGAAGATGTCGAAGTCGTACGGCAACTCCATCATGCTGACCGATCCCGAACCTGTGCTGCGGCAGAAGTTGAAGACCATGGTCACGGATCCGGCGCGCGTGCGGAGATCGGATCCGGGAAATCCGGATGTGTGCCCGGTCGGCGATCTGCACAGGATTTTCAGCGACGCAGCTACCCTGGAGAAAGTGAACGTGGGTTGCCGCTCGGCAGGCATTGGCTGCATCGAGTGCAAGAGTTGGGCGGCAGACGCGCTGGTGCAACTGTTGACTCCGATGCAGGAGCGGCGTAAGAAATTCGAGGAGAATCCGCGGCTGGCTTGGGATATTCTTGAAGCTGGCACCGAGCGGGCGCGCAAGGCGGCGGCCGAGACCATGAAAGATGTACGCGCTGCCATGGGAATGTCGCTGGAGTACGAGCCGCCAGGGAATGGATAGATAGGCGCGATGGGAAATACTTTACCAAATCGAATTGTCCCTCCGGCCGGCTCGGAGCCGCCGGCGCCGGTTCTCGTGGGCGAACGAGCTCATAATAAGCGAACTCAGAGTAACGAAGAAAACGATTCCGCGTTCGCTGTATCCGTGACCGATGTTTACGAAGGTCCACTCGACTTGCTTCTCGATTTAATTCGCAAACAAGATATCGATATCTACGACATTCCGATCGCGCGCATCACGGAACAGTATTTAAGTTACGTTGAGAAGATTCGTGAGTTGGATGTGAATGTGGCTGCCGACTTTATTTACATGGCCGCGATGCTGATTCACATCAAGTCGAAGATGCTGTTGCCGCGCGATCCCTCCGCCAAGTCAGAGGAACTCGAAGATCCACGTACCGAACTCGTGAACCGGCTTCTGGAGCATGAAAAGTTTAAGTCGGCGGCGCAAATGTTATTTCAGAAGCAGCAGATTGAAGATGCGGTGCTGACCAATCCGGCGTTAAAAGAGTTTATCGATGCGGAAGGTACGGAGCCGGAGCTCGCGGCGGACGTAATCGATCTGGTGAAAACCTTTCAGCAGATTCTTGAGCGGGTGCGTACGCGTCCCGTGCTCAACGTGAATGAGGAAACCGTAACCGTAGGGCAGATGATCGACTATCTGCGAAAGCGACTGGCACTGGAATCGAAGCCGATCCGGCTGAAAGCGATGCTGATGCGCATGCCTTCGCGGCAGGCGCTGGTGTGCATGTTTTTGGCTTTACTCGAACTGGTTCGGCTTCAGGCAATTCAGATCAAGCAAGAGGAAATGTTCGGTGAAATTGCGGTTCGCAAGCACGTCGGGTTTGATGCGGTCATGGCGGAGCAGGCTGCGGTGCGGGATGATTGGAGATGAAATGCAGTGGTCAGTGTCCAGCGATCAGTGGCCAGCAAACACCACAGATTTTACTGGCCACTAGCCACTGACCACTGGCCACTGTTCTTATGAGTCTAAAAGCTCAACTCGAAGCCATAATTTATGCGGCGGAGACTCCGGTCACGCTGGAGCAGATGGTGCAGCTCGTCAAAGAGTCTGTAACCGCTGAGGGCGCGGCGGACGACGCTGACGTGAAGTCGCGCGTGCGTTCGAGTTTGGAAGAGCTGTCTTCTGATTACGGCAGCGCCGATCACGGGATCGAAATCCGGCAAGTGGCCGGCGGGTATCGGATGTCGACCAAGCCGGAGCAGCACGAGATGGTGCGCAGCTTTGCCAAGAGCCTGAAGCCGGCAATTCGGCTATCGCTGCCGGCTTTGGAAACACTGGCTGTAATCGCTTACAAGCAGCCCGTGACCGTGCCGGAGATTAGCGAAATTCGCGGTGTAGATTCGGGCGGTGTAATTGCAACTCTGCTCGACCGCAAGCTCATCACGACGGCAGGACGCAAGCAGGTGATCGGACGTCCGATTTTATACAAGACGACGAAAGAGTTCCTGATGCGTTTTGGCTTGAAGGACGTGAATGAGTTGCCCAGCATGGAAGAGTTCGAGAAGCTGGTGGCGGAATCGTTCCAGAGTGAATTGATTCCGGCGGAAGATGCCGCGCCGTCACAAGCGGATTCGACGGCCAGCGGCGAAGCGAGCGTGGAATCCGTTGAGACCGAACCCTTGCAAAAGGAAGAGTTCAGCGCCTAAAGGCGCGTCCGGTCGGATGCCATTTGGCATGCCTGAAGGCGTGCCCCGATACGAATCTTGATCAGGAATGTTTAGTACGAGTCTTTCATTATGCCTGCTGAGCGTTTGCAAAAAATTATTGCCGCAGCCGGAGTGGCTTCCCGCCGCAAGGCTGAAGAATTGATCAGCGCCGGGCACGTCAAGGTCAACGGCACCGTGGTGACGGAGCTCGGCACCAAGGCCGACGCTGAAGTCGATCACATCCGCGTGGATGGAAAACTTTTAGGGGGCGCTCAGAATCACGTTTATCTTCTTCTGAATAAACCCAAAGGCTACGTCACGACGGTCAGCGATCCGGAGAAACGGCCCACCGTGATGCAGCTTCTGCGCGGTGTGAAGAAGCGCGTTTACCCAGTGGGACGTCTCGATTACGCGAGCGAAGGTTTACTGCTGCTGACCAACGACGGCACGCTGGCGAACAAATTGATGAAGGCCGCTTCAGGAGTGCCAAAGACTTATGTAGTGAAGGTCGCTGGCTCTCCGACTGCGGAATCTCTCGACAAGTTGCGCGCTGGAGTTTCAATTCAAACGGAAGATGGACGCCGCGTCAAGACTGCGCCCGCGGGGATTCGGCTGGTGAAGGACGCGAATAATCCGTGGTATGAAGTTACGTTGATCGAAGGGCGAAATCGCGAGATCCGGCGCATGTTCGAGAAAGTCGGTCATCACGTGGAGAAGATCAAGCGCGTCAAGTACGGACCGCTTACGCTCGATGTCCCTCCCGGAGAGTTCCGCTCGCTGACTTTGCAGGAGGTCGATCGCCTGCGTACTGCGGCCAATAAACCAATAGCAAAAGCAAAGCCTTCCGTGGCATGATGGGCGGCACGCTATGAGCCGCTTCTTCGACCTGGTTTCAAAACCTGCGCGCGATCTGGGGTCATCCTCTGCGGGCGGACGAACTCCCGCCGCGATGGAGTTGCGCTCCCGCCTCATCAAGCTGGATTCCAACGAAAATCCCTTTGGACCTTCAGCACGCGCCGCCGACGCCATACGCGAGGCGCTCAGTGCGGCGAATTTTTATCCGGATGACGATTGCACTCCGCTGCGGCGCAAACTGGCAGAGCACCACGCGGTGCAGCCTGAGCAGGTTTTGGTGACCGCGGGATCGACCGCGATGCTCAGTCTGCTGTGCCAGACCTTACTCGCGCCGGGGCTAAACGCAGTGACCAGCGAGCGGTCATTCATTGTTTATTCCATGGCGGTGCAGGCTGCGGGGGCGCAACTGGTGGAAGCACCGATGCGTCCTGGCGAGGACAGTTTCGATTTGGAAGCGATTCTCGCGGCGATCGATGCGAAGACGCGCATCGTATTTTTGGCGAACCCGAATAATCCCACGGGGACCCTGCTGGAAGCGAGTGCGGTAGAGCGCTTTCTGGCGCGGGTTCCCGCCGACGTGGTCGTCGTTCTGGATGAGGCGTATTACGAATTTGCATTGCAGTTTGCGACGCTGCGAAAAATTAAGTATTCGAATTCGCTCGATTATGTTCGGCA
>Ga0302320_10025971_pt1 | contig 11361 bp, 9 predicted proteins | sample Bog_T0_3_FD_202130 | JGI IMG/M metagenome (GOLD analysis project Ga0302320, IMG submission 202130) | Peat permafrost microbial communities from Stordalen Mire near Abisko, Sweden - Bog_T0_3 | ecosystem: Environmental > Terrestrial > Soil > Wetlands > Peat | place: Sweden: Abisko, Stordalen Mire... | reverse complement strand
TTGACACCGATAAGCCGGTGTCGCGGCACCAAGAAATGGGGTATCTCGGCTACTACGGCTACGGTAGTTATTGGGGCGGCGGCGGACTTTGGGGCGCCGGAATCTACCCCGACGTGCTCCAGGCGGGATTAGGCGTTCGCACGGACAAGTCGGTCGGTCACGCGGGGACAATCGTCGAACCGCATCAACACAACGATCCGCATTTGCGCAGTGGCAATGCGGTGATGCGCTACTACGTACATGCGAGCGACGGCGATATCGGTCATGTACAAGGTTTCCTTGTCGACGAGAGGTCCTGGGCAATCCGCTATCTCATCGTGAATACCAGCAATTGGTGGCTGGGTCATGAGGTGCTCATCGCTCCGCAATGGATTGATCATGTCATTTGGGCGGAGTCAACGGTCTCGGTTGGCCTGACGCGGGAGACCATCAAACGCTCGCCGCCGTACGACCCCGCGGCACCGCTCGATCGGGAACGAGAAGCGGGGATCCACACTCATTATGGGCGCACCGGCTATTGGCCTCGCGAGGCGAAACAAGCGCAAGCAGAATCTCGACTGTAGACGTCATTTTGAAATACAAGGATGAAGGTTGCGACGTCGCAGAATGCCTCAAGCGTACTTGCTCCGAACGATGTGGCCCCTGCGCTCTTAACGCGCCAAGGTAGGCGAACCATGCGACCCTTGATCGCCGGAAACTGGAAGATGCATGGAACGGCGCCGCAACTGGGTGAAATTGCGGCTATTGCCGCTGCAGTCCGCGTGGCGCCCGCAGCCGCCGATGTTCTAATCTGCCCTCCCTCGACGCTGATCACGCGCGCAGTACAGGCGGCCGGCGGCCAAATTGCCATCGGTGGGCAGAATTGCGCGGCCGAAATCTCTGGGGCATTCACTGGCGATCTGAGCGCCGAGATGCTGAAGGACGCTGGCGCCGCATGGGTCATCATCGGACACTCCGAACGGCGTGAACACCATGGCGAGACGGATGCGATAGTCGCGCAGAAAGCGAAAGCTGTGTGGCGCGCTGGCTTGTTGGCGATCATCTGCATCGGCGAAACCGAGGTGCAGCGGCGCTCCGGCAACGCCCTCAGCGTGTGCGCCGATCAGATCGCGGGCAGCGTGCCCGACGGCATTAGCGCGTCCGGCAATGCCATTGGTTATGAACCCTTGTGGGCGATTGGAAGCGGTCACACCCCGACTCTGGAAGAGATCGCGCAGGTGCACGCGCATATCCGTCAGTGTCTCGTCACGCACTGGGGCATACGAGGCAGGCAGGTACGCATTCTCTACGGCGGGTCGGTGAATCCCGCGAATGCGCACGCGATCCTTGCGGTGCCGGAGGTCGGCGGTGCACTGGTCGGCGGCGCGAGCCTCAAGGCCTCGGATTTCGACGCAATTGTCAGGTCAATACCCTCCCATGCTTAAGAGCGCTGAAGCGGATCCGGCGCCAAAAGTGAAGCGGATGGGAATCGCCGCCGATCACGGAGGGTTCGGGCTGAAAGCGGATTTGTCTGAGTCACTGCGCGCCGCGGGGTATGAGATCGAGGACTTCGGCGCATACGAACTTGACTCGGCTGACGATTATCCCGACTTCATCATTCCGTTGGCGAGGGCGGTTGCCGGCGCGCGCGTCGAGCGCGGCGTGGCTCTCTGCGGCAGCGGAGTCGGCGCATCCGTCGCCGCAAACAAAATCCCTGGCGTACGTGCCGGGCTGATACACGATGTGTTCTCCGCCCGCCAGGGCGTCGAAGACGATGACATGAATGTTCTTTGTCTTGGCGGAAAGGTGATCGGCTCCGGGCTCGCCTTGGAATTGGTCGAGACCTTTCTCCAGGCTCACTTCAGCGAAGCCCCTCGCCACCAACGTCGCTTGGCGAAGGTCAAAGCACTTGAAACAGGAAATCCAAATCATGACAACCAGCACCCTCACACCTGAACTGCTCCGGAAGATCAATGCTTACTGGCGGGCCGCCAATTACGTATCGGTCGGACAGATCTATCTCTATGACAATCCCTTGTTGAGGCGACCCCTGCAGTTGTCTGACGTGAAGCCGCTCGTCGTCAGCCATTGGGGCACGACTCCTGGCCAGAATTTCATTTATGTGCACTTAAACCGCGTGATCAACAAGTATGATTTGGATATGTTCTACGTTGCGGGACCCGGTCACGGCGGCCCGGCGATCGTGGGCAACGTGTACCTCGAGGGCACTTGGAGCGATATATACCCGAATGTGACCCAAGATGAAGCGGGGCTAAAAGAGCTGTTCAAGCAGTTTTCTTTCCCCGGGGGCATATCGAGCCATGTAGCGCCGACGACGCCCGGATCGATTCACGAAGGCGGTGAACTCGGCTACTCCTTGAGCCACGCGTTTGGCGCCGCCTTTGATAATCCCGGCCTAATCGTCGCCTGCGTGATCGGGGACGGCGAAGCGGAAACCGGTCCCTTGGCCACCTCCTGGCAATCGAACAAGTTCTTAGACCCCATGACCGACGGCGCCGTGCTGCCGATCTTGCACTTGAATGGCTACAAGATCAGCAATCCCACGGTGCTTGCGCGCATCGAGCACGAAGAATTGGAGCAGTTCTTGCGCGGTTGCGGCTGGGCGCCGCTCTTCGTCGAAGGCGATGATCCGGAGCTGATGCATGAACGCATGGCTACCGTGTTGGAATCGGCCATCGAGGAGATTCGGCGGATTCAGGCGACTGCGCGCGGAACGCAAATTCCTTCTCGGCCACGATGGCCGATGATCGTGTTGAAGTCGCCCAAAGGTTGGACGGGACCCAAAGTCGTCGATGGACTGCAGATCGAGGGTACTTTTCGAGCGCACCAGGTACCCATGCTCGTGGATCCGGAGCATCCCGAGCACGTGCCGCTGCTCGAAAGCTGGATGCGGAGCTACAAGCCGGAGGAATTGTTCGATCAGAATGGTCGCTTGATCCCGGAGTTGGCAGATCTCGCCCCGAAGGGCGACCGGCGGATGGGCGCGAACCCGCATGCCAACGGCGGTCTGTTACTGCATGATCTGAAAATGCCCGATTTTCATGACCATGCGGTGCAGGTGTCGGCCCCTGGCGCGGTGCAGGAGTGCGATACGCAAGTGCTGGGAAACTTCCTGCGCGATGTGTCCAAGCTCAACCAAGGGCAACGTAACTTCCGCATTTTTGGTCCCGACGAGACGCTCTCGAACCTGTTGGGCGCGGTATTCGAGGTCACCAACCGGCAATGGGATGCCCGGGAAGTGAAGAATGATGAATTTCTCGCCCCCGAGGGACGCGTGCTCGACTCGATGTTGAGCGAACATCAGTGCCAGGGCTGGTTGGAGGGCTACCTCCTGACCGGACGGCACGGGCTATTCAACAGCTACGAGGCCTTTATTCGCATCGTCGATTCGATGTTTAGCCAACACGCCAAATGGCTCAAAGTCTGTTTGGAACTGCCCTGGCGGCGGAAGATTTCATCGTTGAACTACTTGCTCGCCTCGCACGTGTGGCAGCAGGACCACAACGGCTTTACTCATCAGGATCCCGGTTTCCTCGATCATGTCATCAACAAAAAGGCGGACATCGTCCGGGTATACCTGCCGCCCGACGCCAATTGCCTGCTGTCGGTCTTCGATCATTGCCTGCGAAGCCGCAATTACGTCAATGTGGTGGTGGCGGGCAAACACGCGCTTCCGCAGTGGCTTACCATGGAAGCGGCCGTCATCCACTGCACGGAAGGTGTCGGCATTTGGCAATGGGCCAGCAATGATCAAGGCAGCGAGCCGGACGTGGTAATGGCCTGCTGCGGAGATACGCCAACCCTGGAGATCCTGGCCGCGGTGTCGATCCTGCGCGAGCACCTGCCGGAGCTCAAGATTCGGGTGGTCAACGTGGTCGATCTGATGAAGCTGCAGTCCTGCACGGAGCATCCGCACGGACTGAACGAAACCGACTACGACTCATTATTCACCAGGGACAAGCACATCATTTTCGGCTTTCATGGGTACCCCTGGTTGATCCACCGGTTGACCTACCGGCGCACCAATCGGAACCTGCACGTTCGCGGCTACAAAGAGGAAGGCACGATCACCACGCCCTTCGATATGCGGGTACAAAATGACCTCGACAGGTTTCACTTGGTGATGGACGTGATCGATCGGCTCCCGAACCTGGGTACTCGGGGCGCTTACCTGAAGCAGACGCTCCGGGATAAACTCATCGTGCATAAGCACTACATCAATCAGCACGGCCAGGACATGCCGGAGATTCGCAATTGGAAATGGGGTTCGCAAGGCGGTCTCGGATCCAACAGCAAGGCGGCCAAGCCCGAGATCATGCGGAAAGCCAGTTAGTCCGGCACGCGAAGCGCTGCTGCATCGCGCGCAATGCAATCGCGTCGCCCGTCGGGGCGAATACGGCGTTGCGATCGAACTGCCTTGAGCGCCGCGCCGCAACTTTACCTGATTCGACACGGAGAGACCGCGTGGTCGATCACCGGTCAACATACCGGATTTACGGACATCGCATTGACTGCGCACGGGGAGGAGCAGGCGCGGGCATTGGCGCCGTGCCTGCGGAGGATTCAATTCACGCAAGTATTGGCCAGCCCATTGTTGCGGGCGCGACAAACCTGTGAGTTAGCGGGGCTTGGCGCCGAAGCCGAATTGGAACCGGATCTGGTCGAATGGAACTACGGGGATTACGAAGGCAAGCGCACCGTGGATATTCAAGAAGAGCGGCCCGGCTGGAATGTGTGGCGCGATGGCTGTCCTCACGGTGAATCACCCGCCAACATAGCCGATCGCGCTGACAGGCTTCTGGCCCGTCTGCGCGAGTTATCCGGCAATGTTGCGCTTTTTTCGCACGGCCAATTTGGCTCAGCTCTCGCGGTGCGATGGATCGGATTAGCAGTCATCGAAGCTCAACACCTCGCACTCAGCCCGGCATCGATCAGCATCCTCGCACATGCAGCCGATCACCCGAAGGTCCCGGTCATAGCGCTATGGAATGCCGCTGCAGATCGATCGCTGCGCCGCTAGTCGGAAGCCTTTTCGGCTGTGGATTTGCGTTCTGGCGGCGTGCTGCCGCAGGCAGTGTCCCAAATGCCGCTGGTGACGCCATAGCAGCACGGCCGCGGCGAGCTATGGTGGATGAAATGCCAGCGCTGACGGCGTCGCAGCCATGCGCTGTCTACACGCCAATGGTGAATGGCGTGATGGGTGATGGCGTACGCAACGTAACCGCACAACACGCCGAGCGTTAGAGCGCAGGCACTCCAGGCGTCTCCCATCAACCACGCGGGTAAAAAGAGAAACGTACCGAGTACCGAAGCGGTGACGATCGTCGGCGCGCAGATGAGGGCCGTGGGGCGCGCGTGATGTTCGGCATGCCAACGCCGAAAGGGCTGCACGCCGTGAAACAGCAACCGATGCACCAAGTACTCGAGGACGCTCCAGCCGACGACTCCCGTGATTGCCAAGAACGCGACCCTTGACCATTGAGCGTGCGGTGTGCCCACCACGAGGGCAACCGCCAAGACCACAATCACGGTGCCGTAAAATGCGAAATCCGCCCAGTAGGCGGCTTTACTCTGCTCGATCGTCAAAACGTTCATGCAAAGCCTTTTTTTTTGGACATAGACAATTGTTCAGTATTACGCCGTGCGCGGTACCTGCGTATCAGCGCATTGGTCGAGCTATCGTGGGCGAGCGTCGGCTCGCTGACGCTCGCAAGCTCCACCGCCGTACGTTGCGCGAGGACTTTGCCAAGCTCGACGCCCCATTGATCGAATGAATCGATGTTCCAGATGATGCCCTGGGTGAACACGCTGTGTTCATACAACGCTACCAGTGCACCCAGCGTAAACGGCGTGAGTCGCTCGGCAAGCACGGTATTGGTTGGGCGATTGCCCTCGAAGACTCGGTGCGGGACCAAGGCCTCTGCTGTCCCTTCGGCTCTAACCTCGGCGGCCGTCTTGCCAAACGCCAGCGCTTCGGTTTGGGCGAACAGATTCGCCATCAGTAGATCATGCTGAGTTCCCAAGGGGTTCAGCGCTTGGCAAAAGCCGATAAAATCGCAGGCGACGAGGCGCGTGCCCTGGTGCAGCAATTGGTAGAAGGAATGCTGCCCGTTGGTCCCTTGTTCGCCCCAAACGATGGGCGAGGTGGGTTCTGTCACGGGCCGCCCCTCAAGAGTCACATGCTTGCCGTTGCTCTCCATGGTGAGTTGCTGCAGATAGGCGGGAAAGCGCTTCAGGTATTGATCGTAGGGCAGCACGGCGAGCGTCGTGCACCCAAGAAAGTTGTTGTTCCAGACCGACAAGAGGCCCAACAGCGCCGGCATGTTGCTTGCGAGCGGAGCTGAGCGAAAATGCTCGTCCATGGCGCGCATGCCGCGAAGTAATTCCCGAAAATGCGCATCTCCGATCGCGATCATCGTCGATAGCCCAATCGCGGAATCCATCGAGTAGCGGCCGCCGACCCAATCCCACATCGGAAACATGTTGGCCGGTGCGATGCCGAATTTCGCGACCGCTTCGGCGTTCGTCGAGACGGCAACAAAGTGCCGGGCAACGGAGTGCTCGTCGTTAAGCTTTCGCAGGCTCCAGGCGCGGGCCGCCTGCGCGTTGGTGAGCGTTTCGAGGGTCGCGAAGCTCTTCGAGCACACGATGAAAAGGGTTTCCTCGGGCTCGAGATCTCGGGTTGCTTCAATAAGATCGGTCGCATCGACATTGGATACGAAGCGCAGCTGCAGGTTCGATTCGCCGTAGTGGCGCAACGCCTCATACGCCATCACCGGGCCCAAGTCAGATCCCCCGATACCGATATTGACCACGTTACGGATACGTTTGCCCGTGTGGCCGAGCCATTGGCCGTCGCGAATCCTTGCGGCGAGCTCCGCCATGCGATCGAGTGTTGCATGCACATGCGCGACCACGTTGACGCCATCGAGGTCGATCCGCTGGCTCGCCGGGGCGCGGAGCGCCGTGTGCAGGGCGGCACGTTTCTCGCTGCCATTGATCAATTCGCCGCGAAACATCGCCTCGGTACGCCCAGGTAGATCGCAGTCAATAGCCAGCGCTATCAGTAGTCGAAGCGTTTCAGCTTCGATCCGGTTCTTCGAGTAGTCAAGGTATAAGCCGGCCGCCTCGAGCGCCAAGCGTGTACCGCGCTCCGGATCGGCGGCGAAAAGCTCTCGCAGATGCTTACCGCCCATGTGTGCATGATGTGCGAGAAGCGCCTTCCACGTGCCCCGGGAGACCAGGCCGCCCGCCGGTCGGGCCGCCGCAATTGTCACGGCCGCGCTCAAGCGGACACCGCGGACGCCACGGGATGAGACTTTTCCCCGATCCGCGCGAGCAACGTGCGCCACGATTTAGCAAAGTCGTCAACGCCCTCGCGCAGGAGCCGTGAGGCAAGTGCATCCTCATCGAGGCCTTCGAGCCGCAACTTCGCGATGATGTCTTCGGCGTAGCTTGTTTCTGCCAGCAGTGGAGCGCTCACTTTCCCGTGATCCGCAAAAGCCAGCAGCGTCATTTCCGGGATCGTGTCGATCGTGCCCTCGGCGGCGAGGGCCTCAACGTACAGCGTGTCTGAAGCCGCTGGATCCTTGGTGCCCGTGCTGGCCCAAAGTAGGCGCTGCGGACGGGCGCCGGCGCGTTCGAGCTTCTTCCAACGGTCGGATAAGAGCAACTCGCGATAGGCTTTGTAGGCACGCGTGGCGATCGCGATGCCGAGTCGGTTGCGAAACGGACTTTGGATCGCCTTGTCGGCTGCCACATCCCACCGACTGACAAAAAGCGAAGCGACGGACCCGACCTTTAGGTCGAGCCCCAACACCGCCCGGCGCTCGAGACCGCGCATGTAAGCGTACGCCGCGGCGAGATAGTGATCACACGAGAAGAGTAATGTCACGTTGACCGGAATACCCGCGAAGATGGACTGCTCGATCGCGACAATCCCCTCGGCGGTGCCCGGGATCTTGATCAGCAGATTTGCACACGCGGCTTGCGCGTGCAGGCGCGTCGCCGCGTCAATGGTGCCGTTGGCATCGTGCGCAAGCAATGGCGAGACTTCAAGCGACACCCAGCCGTCGCAGCCTTGGCTCGCGTCAAAGATGGGTCGGAACAGTTCCGCGGCCCGTGTGAGATCCTCGAGCGCAAGCTCGAAGAATCGTGGTTCATCGGACAGACCGGCCGCGGTCAATACACGAATGCTCTCGTCGTATAGCGTACCCGCCGCAATGGCATGCTCGAAAATCGTCGGATTGGAGGTCAGACCGGTCACCGAAAGTTCGCGGATGTAGCGAGCGAGTGTGCCGCTTTGCAGCAGCTGGCGGCTGATGTTATCGAGCCAAAGACGCTGGCCAACATCGTGCAACGCGAGAGTACGGGGGTTCTTCATCAAGCCTCCTTAGGTGCCGGGGATCCGCTTGTGCGAGTCGAGCAGACCAGCGATGCGGTTCGAGTATGTGTATCAATCCCGATGGCCCGTCGTCTGTTCGGTGGCCGACGAAAAGCGCTTCGAGCGTCCGTTTCGTTGGTGCATGACTCCGATGTGGTGTGACTTCTCAGAAAGGCCAAGGCGGCGCCTGGATTGGAGGGTGGATCTGCGTGCGATAACGCACCGACGACGCGCGCTTGCCCAGTTACCGTCTCCACAAGGCGCGTTAGGCCCGGAGGCTCGTATGATGAGTGCCGTCACAACTGCTCGTCTCGGGCGCGAGTTCGATAAGTTTCTCTACGCGTCTGTGGGCGACGACGACAATGGCATGCCGCTGACCGTTCTCTCGGCACTTGCCCGAATGGACGTGGATCCCTGGGAAGAGGCCTCGAAACTTACGCAATTGCCGCCAGAGAGCGCAGTGACCCAACTCGCAGCGCTCCTCGGCGCACTTCGACATGCGCCCGTAGGAGGCCTGGATCCCGCACGCCTCGCTGCCCCATTGATTGCGCTCTTGCCGCTCCCACGCGATCGCGCGCCTCCCATGTTCAAAGCGTTCGCGCAGGCGGCGCCGACAAAGCATCCCGCAGTCGTCTCTACCCTTTTGACCGTGTTCACTTACCTTGTCTTCATGCTCTTGAGCCAATGGTTGTTGGGGAGCCTGCAGGCGCCTAGCCAGATACAAGCACCCCAGACGTCAGCACCTACCATCGATTCGCCGAGCGCGCCGACCTCCAGTGAGGGGCCGCAAACCGTCAAGTGAATGCCCAACGAGATCTGCATGTGCTTGCGCTGAACAGCGGTTCCTCCTCCCTTAAGTTCGGTCTCTATCGCGTAAACTCTTTACAAACCCGGCGGCTGATCGCCGGTGAGGCGGAGTCGATCGGCGAGGAAACGGCCGTCTTGCGCGCGGAAGACCCGGCAGGGGCCTCGTTGCTCCGCGAGAACGCTGCGCTACCGAGCCAAAAAGACGCGGTAATGCGCATCGCACGGTTGCTGACCGAGCTGAAGATGCCCGCACCGCAGAGCATCGGCCATCGCATTGTGCACGGGGGACCGAAGCTCAAGCACCACTGCGTCATCGATGATGCGGTCCTCAATCAGCTTGACGCGGCCGTGGCATTTGACCCTCTGCACATGCCACCGGCTTTGTCGGTCATCCGCTTTTCCCGGACACATTTTCCCGGGCTGCGGCAGGTCGCGTGCTTCGACACGAGCTTTCATGCACACATGCCGGACATTGCGCGCGTGTTGCCGATTCCCCGCGCGCTGCGAGCGGAAGGGGTGGAGCGCTACGGGTTTCACGGCCTCTCCTGCGAATCGATTGTGCGTCAACTGGGAGACGCGTTGCCGAGCAATCTGCTCATAGCTCATCTCGGCAATGGAGCTAGCATCACCGCTGTGAAGAACGGTAAGTCGATTGACACGAGCATGGGATTGACCCCGACCGGCGGAATCATCATGGGGACGCGCAGCGGCGATCTTGACCCCGGTGTGTTGGTTTACCTTACAAGGCAAAAGAGGCTCGATGCGGCCCAGTTGGAGGAGTTGGTCGATCGACGTAGCGGCCTGTTAGGTGTTTCCGGCGTCTCCGCAGACTTGAGGAATTTGCATAAAGTGGCCCACGCAAATCCAGATGCGCGCCTCGCCATCGATATGTTTTGCTATTGCGCAGCGAAACAACTCGCCGCCATGAGCGCAGCGCTGAACGGTGTCGATGCGATCGTATTTACCGGTGGGATCGGAGAAAACGATGCGCAAGTCCGCGCTCTCATATGCGGCCACCTTGGTGTTCTTGGTGTGCGCCTGGACGCCGCCCGCAATCGTGATGCAGGTGATCCGATCAGCGCCGGTGCTTCGCGGTGCCCGGTACGTGTCTTGCCGTCACAGGAAGACGAGCAGATCGCCCGCCACACGTGGACCTTGTGCTGAGGTGCCCGCGGTTGTTCAAACCTTCGAGGTATCAGCGGAGCGACATTATTTCTTAATCGTCCGATCTCGTTGGTGCGCTGACGCACAGACGTGCGCGCCCCGTGCTGTAGCCTCGGTGTGGCTATTCTGCGGCACCCCACGTGGGTTCTCATCCGGCTCATGGAGACAAGACACGCACATGAGTTTACCTTGGCCAGTGTCGACGGCGTTCGGCGACGGGGTCTTTCGCGACCGCCTCCCTATCGGAGTCTCGGTTGCTGTGCGCTTCGCTGGCGCCTGAGCGAGCGGCATGATGACCCATATCAACGCGCTCGCTGGCAAGCCGGCCCCGGCCTCCTCGCTCATCGATGTGGCGAAACTGGTCACGGCTTATTACGAGATCGAGCCCGATCCGGCAGTCGCGGCGCAGCGCGTCGTGTTCGGCACGTCAGGGCACCGCGGCAGTGCCTTCGACGGCTCGTTCAACGAACGGCACGTGCGTGCCATCACTCAGGCGATTTGCGACCACCGTCGGGCTCACGATTGCAGCGGGCCTCTCTTTCTCGGCATTGACACCCATGGGCTCTCTGAACCTGCGTGTGCGAGCGGCCTCGAGGTGCTCGCCGCCAATGGCGTGAACGTCATGTTGGCGACGAACGACGAATACACGCCGACTCCGGCGATCTCGCACGCGATCTTAGCGTACAACCGCGGACGCAGTTCGAACTTCGCCGATGGCATCGTCATTACGCCGTCGCACAATCCGCCGCGCGATGGCGGCTACAAGTACAACCCGTCGAACGGGGGGCCGGCCGACCAGAAGATCACGGACTGGATCGAGGCGGCGGCCAACCGCTATCTTGAGACGGATTTACGGGGGATCAAGCGGATTTCGTACACTCAGGCGCTCAATGCCGAAACGACACACCGTCACGACTATCGTGCAGCGTACGTGGCCGAGCTCGGGTCCGTCATCGATATGGATGCGATTCGAGATGCGAGAGTCCGCATGGGCGTCGATCCCTTAG
>Ga0302320_10025970_pt1 | contig 11361 bp, 7 predicted proteins | sample Bog_T0_3_FD_202130 | JGI IMG/M metagenome (GOLD analysis project Ga0302320, IMG submission 202130) | Peat permafrost microbial communities from Stordalen Mire near Abisko, Sweden - Bog_T0_3 | ecosystem: Environmental > Terrestrial > Soil > Wetlands > Peat | place: Sweden: Abisko, Stordalen Mire... | reverse complement strand
GGGGGGGGGCGGGCAATGTCTGGTACTGGCCCCCCAGCACTTCCACTGGCTGCAGGGGGCAGCTGGGCGGGGCGTGTGGGTTCTCATCAACCTATTGTGCGCGAAGTGGGGTTAATTCCCGGCAAATCCGGGCGAAAGTTCTTTTGGCTTGCGGAGCTTTGGCCGCAGCGATTCTGGCCTGTTCGAAAGAGCCTTTCCGCAAGGCGTGAAGCTGAGGCACTTCGAAGCGACGACCCATCGGTGAATTCGCTACGGCGTGAGGGCGATCTGGCCGAAGCTGGCCTGGTAGCCGGTGGACGCCTTGTTCTTGCCGGCGATGGCGAAGGAGAAGGTGTGCTTGCCGGCAGTGAGCAGGATGCTGCCGTAGTTTGAGGTCAACGGCAGGGTTGTGGCCGCATAGCCATCCACGGCGGGGCCGAAGGCCTTGCCGTCCAGAGTCAACTGCACGATACCGCGCCTGGGGCCTGTGTCGGCCAGGAGGCTGACAGCGAAGGTCTGGGTGGTGGCTGCGTTCACGGTAAAGGTGACCGCCTGGCCCACGGCCGCTGCCGGGAAGAGGACACCCTTGCCATTGGGAAAACTCACGTTCGAGTAAGACTGGAGCGCGGGCGCCGAATGGGAGACGGAGCCGCCCAGGCTGGATGCCGGGAAGTTCTCTTGCGGGGGCACGGAATAGGACCAGTTGAGGATGTCGGCTGTGGAGGTAAGGCCTCCGGTGCCCGCGGCAAACCCAGCCAAGGCAGTGTTTGCTCCCAGTACCTGGGGCAGGTTCACGGCGTACGCGTGGGTAAACGAGCCGTGGGTGACTGTGTCCGTGATGGTTTGGGTCAACTGTGCTCCGTTGTAGGCGAGCGACGCGGCAAAGATGTGGCCGCTGTGAAGGTTGATTGCGGAAGCGGAGAGGTCGACTGCGGGTACGGTGGGTGAAGCGCCGTTGGTGTAAAGGCCGGTGGAGTCTGCGCCCTCGCCGGCGTTGTTATAGAGGTCAAGCTTGATGGCTGCGCTTGGAGCGATGCCGGCGGCGGCGGCGGGTGTGTCGGGGCCGTAGCCGAGACCGCCGCCGCTGGGACCGAGAGCCGTCTTGCCCTGGTTTTGAAGGACGAAGGTCATGCCGTCGGCGTTGGGATTGGTGAGGACGAAATCGAAGTTGGTGGTGAAGTTCGTGATGCGCACCGGCGTGTTCCACCAGCCGCTGCCCGCTTCGCTTTGGCCGCCGTCCGTGAGGCGCAGGCGCTGCTGAGTGACCTGGGCAGAGCCGTTCAGGCTGAAGGTTGAAGCGCTGAATCCCGAGTTGGCGGTGAAGACGTTGCCTGGGGATCCAAACAGATAGAGACCCTGCGCGATGGAGCTGGGAGCGAGCGCAGGGGCAGTCGCCATGGCCTGCAGAACGGTGGTTGCAGAGAGGGCGATGGGCCGGGTGTAGACCAGAGAGGCCGTGGTGGGCATGGCTCCGTCGAGCGTGTAGTCGATGGTGGCGCCGGGCGTCCTGGAGCCGATGGTGACGAGGATGGAGCTGGACTGCGGGCCGGGAGCTGGCGAAAAGACAGGCGTTACGGCCGTGGGCGGCGCATTCTTGAGCAGGCCGAAAACGGTGACGGAGGAGCCTCCGCCCACGTACACATAGCCGTTGGCGATGGTGGGCGTGGTGAACTTTACCCCGATGTCGGCCTGGTCGCGGCTGTTGGCTGCCATGTTGCTGGAGTAAAGCTCAGTGACCAGCGTGGGATCGAAGGCGTGCAGCACGGCCGGCGCGTTGTTGTAGCTGGAGTAATCGAGGACCCACACGATGGCGTTGGCAGTGCCATTGGCGGAGATGCTGGGCGTGGATCCCGCGCCATCGCAACCGTCGCAGCCGAAGGTGCTGTCAGGGGCTGTGGCCGGAACCGTGGAGAAGAGGCCGGTGTTGGGATTGAAGGTCCAGGTGCTCAGCGGGCCGCCATCGGGAGCGAGGTAGAGCTGGTTGTTGAAGAAGGCGAGGCTGGCATGCACGTTGAAGCCGCCATCGGAGAAATCCTGCACGTCTTCGTTGGTGTTTTGCATGTAGCCGCCCATCTTGTCGCGGTCCAGGAGGTAGATGGTGCCGTCCTTGTCGGTGGTGACCAGCAGGTGCGGATACGGTCCGCCGGGATTGTCGATGAGGGTGCAGGCGCTGGTTCCCAGGTCAAGGTCTTCGCCGCTCAGGTTGGACTGGTTGTAGGGTGTGAACGAGGTGACCAGCGCAAGTCCGCTCAATCCGGGGGTGAACTTCATCACGGTCGTGGAGTAGTCTGCGCCCCCAGCGTTTGCGTCAAACGAGCCGTTGCCGCTGGCCGCATAGAGATTGCCGGAGCCATCGACGCCGATGCCTCCGCCGCTCATCCAGATGCCGCCGTCGGAGCCGTTTGGCGTGGTGTTGAAGACGCCGGTGGACTTGGCGAGGTTGCTCGCGTTGAAGCCCATCAGCCAGCCGTGATAGGGCTGGATGTCGCCATGGGAGGCCCAGCCGATCCACACGGAGCCATCGGCCAGGGCCAATGCGGGCCGCTGGTTCTGGGTGAGCGCGTTGAAGGTGATTTTGCCGCCCGAGGAGCCGTCGCCCGTGCCGTTGACGGTGGGCTGAATGACCACCGGCCCACCCATGGTTTCCTTTCCCGTGGACAGGCTGAGCGCATGCAGACGCTGGAAGTAGGTCGTTTTGGCGCCGGAGACCAGCTTGCTCCTGGACACCACATAGAGGGCGCCCGCAACACGATCGATGACCGGGGTTCCAGTGACGCCAACCTCCGAGACGATATCCGCGTTCGAGCCCCATCCTGGATAGACATCGCTGGAGGGCACCGTGGTCTCGCCGGTTCCAAGCAGGCTCACACGCCAGTAATAGCCGGCTGCGGGGTTTTTACCGTCGGCATCGAAGGCGTAGACGCTGTCGTGCTGCGTGGCGACAAACAGGATGTTGTGTGTTTTGCCATCGGCCATCTTATAGGCGCCGACCCAGAGCGGCTCGGCATAGACCTGTCCATCGACCCGCAAGGAAAAGAGCTTGCCGAATGTCGCCGGCCCGATGTTGCCGGGAGTGAGTTGCGTCTCATGGCTCTGCACGCCGGTGCGGTAGTTGTCGTAGTGGTGAGTGAGGACATCCTGCGCGGAACCGGACGAAGCTGCCAGTGCGAGGCAGGCCGCGGCCCACCAGTTGACGCGGAGAACTCTGCGGGGCGGGCAGCCCTGTGGCTGCGTGGACACGGGTTCGATGCTGGGGCGGACGTGCATGGGGAATCCTCCGGAACGCCGGAAGGACTAGTCGCCGGTGGTCACGGCTCCAGGGTCCTGGGCTTTGATGGCGGTGCAGTCGATGGACAGGCAGGCGCCGAGGTCGCTGAAGTTCTTCTCCCAATGGGGGCGTTCGTCCGGGGGAAGCGAGGTGAGCGCATAGGTGGAGGTGCGCAGAATCTCATACCAGATGTTCTGCGCCTGCCAGAGGTTGAGCTCGAAGGGCAGATCCATGAGCGTGCGGCCCAGCGCCAAGGCGCGGTCCAGCATCTCCAACGAACCGGACGACATCTGCAGCTCGACCATGGCGCGCTTCATGCGCTGGTCGGCGATGTAGCTCAGCGTGGCTGCTTCCAGCGGCACCTGGTCAGCCTTGGCGAGGGAGAGGAACGAGCGAATCCGCGCCTGGTCCATGGGATCGCTTTCCATGGCGCGGCGCATCCCGGCGTTGATGGCAAAGCCGGCGGCCAGCGTAAGGGCGGGGGGCTTGGGGAGACCGGCCTGCGACAGGTAATGAAGCAGACTGGCGTGGTCTTCGTAGATGGTGGTGAGGGAACTCTCGATGTCCCACAGAGTGGAGTTCAGAATCAACTGCACGATGCGGCGCTGCTCGTCGGTAAACAGCGAAGTGAGCGAGTAGTCCACATGGCCGTAGTAGCGGTCAATGAGGCGGATGACCTCAGGGAACAGGGCGCGCTGCACCTGCTCAGCGGCCTGCGCGGAAAAGGCGTCGAACGGGGATGCGTCCGCTTCCTCATAGGGCTTTACGGCGGCGGTAATGTTCTGGTCGCCGAAGTGCAGGACTGCGAAGCTGAAGGTCTGCTGCTGGCCGGTAATGGCGCTGGCGATATGCGCACGGCCCAGCGCCAGGCGTCCGCGGCCTGAGGTGAAGATGTCATAGGAGAGACGCCGTACGCGATAGCAGAAGAGGTCTGTCTCCTCGGCGAAGGAGGAGAAGACGCTGCTGATGGCATAGTGCGCCGCCACCTGCTCCAGGCCCAGCTCAAGCTGCCGCACCTGCTCCTTGTAGATACGGGCTCCGTCGCCGGCTTTGGGATCGTTGGACCGGGCCTCAGCAAGGCGCGCGAGAAACGCCGGCTCCAGACCGGCGGCCTGGTCGCCAAACAGTTCCTGCGCCAACTGCAGGACTCGCCCGGCGTAAGCGATGATCTGCACCGTCTCAATGCCCGCGATGTCGTCAAAGAACCAGCCGCAACTGGTGTACATCAGTTGCGTGTGGCGCTGCATCTCCATCAGCTCCAACGCCCGTACGCGCTCCGCCTTGCTGAGGGGATGGCTCTGGTAGCTGGCAAAGAAGCGCTCCAGCGACTCGGCCCCGCGGTCAAGGATGACCTGGATGTAGCCATCGCGCGCGGCCCATACGTCGTTAAACAGGTGAGCGCCCTCTGCCTGAGTGAGGGGAGCGACGGCGTCGCGCAACTCGTCGAGCGCTTGCCGAAGCGGCTTGCGCCAGGCCTGGTTGTTGCCGGGCTTGCCGCCGTTGCAGCCGCAGTTGGACCGCCAGCGCTCGACCCCGTGGATACAGCTCCACGAGGTGTTGTCGACAATCTCGCACTCATTTTCAGGCGGGAACTGGGCCAGAAAGGCGGCATAGTTGGCCAGCTTCACATTCTTGTCGTCTTCAAGCAGGCGGAGCGCGTAGGCCAGGGCCATCTCGCCATGCTTGTGGTGGTGACCGTAGGATTCACCATCCGTGGCCACGTGGACCAGTTGCGGCTGCGCGTTGTCTTTGAAGCCGGCCCTGAGGCGGGCGGCAAAGTTCTCGCCGGAGTTCAGCAGGCCCTCAAACGCGATGGCGCGGGAGGTGGGATCGTCATAGAAGAACACGGCGATGGACTCGCCGGAGTCAAAGCGCACCAGGTAGGGGTGGGTGGTGTCGACCGAAGCGTTGGGCGTGTCGTTCCAGCCGGCGCCCTCCTGCATGGGACGGACGCGCTTGCACTGGTGCGGCGCTAGCACCGTGAACTTGATTCCGTGCTGGGCCAGCAGCTCGAGCGAGTCGGTATCGGCCGCGGTCTCTGCCAGCCACATGCCTTCGGGCGGCGCGCCGTAGTGGTTCTCGTAGTCGGCAATGCCCCAGCGAATCTGGGTGACGCGGTCGCGCCGGTTGGCCAGCGGCAAAATGATGTGGTTGTAGACCTGCGCCATGGCCGAACTGTGGCCCCGGAAGGCCTTGCGGCTGCGGCGTTCGCCGTCCAGGATCATGCGATAGGTGCGCGGGGCATTCTCTTTGAGCCAACTGAGGAGAGTGGGCCCGAAGTTGAAACTGATGCGCGCGTAGTTGTTGACGATGCGGGTGATGAGGTTCTGCTTGTTGACGATGCGGGCGGCACCGTTGGTGGCGTAGCACTCGGCGCAGATGCGCTCGTTCCAGTCGTGGTAGGGCGCGGCTGTGTCCTGGGTCTCGACGGTCTCCAGCCACGGGTTCTCCCGCGGCGGCTGGTAAAAATGACCATGAATGCAGACGAAACGTTTACTAGCGCCCATGAAGCTCTCTTGTCCAGGAAATGTACCGGGGAATCGACCTATCCGGTTATTGTAGGCTCGAACGCCCTGATGGGGCTGTGGTCTTCGCCAGGTCACAGGCCCGCCACAGGTACCAACTGGCCACGGAGCGGAAAGGCGCCCATCGTTTTCCCCTTTTGAGCAGAACTTCAGGCTTGGGCAGGTCGGCCGCTTCCAACGCACGGGTTTTGGGAAGGCGCTGGAAGGTGAGCGCGAAGCCTTTGCGGACGCCGTAGTCGGTTACCGGGAAGACGTCTGGGCGACCCATGCGGAAGATGAGCAGCATCTCGACGGTCCAGGGACCGATGCCGCGCACCTGCGTGAGGTGCTCGACGATCTCGGCGTCGGACATCTTCTTGATGGCCGCATGGGTGGGGACGGTGCCGTCGAGCGTTTTGGCGGCCAGGTCGCGCAGGGCTTTGATCTTGTTGCCGGAGACGCCGGCGGCACGGAGCGGTTCGTCGGGCGTGTCGAGGAGGAGCTGAGGGGCCGGGTCGCCGCCGAAGTACTCGCGGACGCGGCGATGGATGGTGGCCGCGGCCTTGCCGTGGAGTTGCTGGTAGAGGATGGACTCCAGCAGCGACTCGAAGGGCGAGGGTGCAGGGGCGAGCCGCAGGGTGAAGGGGCCGGCGCGTTCGATGAGGGCGCCGAGCTTGGGGTCGGCAGCCTTGAGATGGGCCACTGCTTCGATCGGGTCAAAGGGAAGTTTGCGGGCGCGACCGTCATGAATCATAGAGGAACAGTGTACCGTGGTGGGATTGCGGCGCGGCGGGTGGCCCGCTGGGACGCAATCGAGCAGCCCAGCCCGCGCCCGGCGCTTGTACCATCTAGAGCAGGGTTTGAACAGGAGCACCAACGCCATGAAGATGCGGCCGGGAACGCAAACAGGATTTCTGCTGTGCGGCAAGGAATGGGTTGAAGGGGAAGCGCTGGAGGTCCGCTCGCCATGGGACCAGGGGCTGGTGGGCCGGGTGACCGTGGCGACCCGCGCGGACGCGCGCCAGGCTGTGAATCATGCTGTGGCATGCCTGCGCAGGACGCGCGCCCTGCCCCGCTGGAAGCGCCGCGAGATTCTCGAGGACGTGGCCGCCTCGCTGGTTGAGCAGAGGGAGCGGTTCGCACAACTGATTGTGGCCGAGGCAGGCAAGCCGGTGCGGCTGGCGCGGGCCGAGGTGGATCGCGCCGTGATGACCTTCAAGACCGCTGCCGAAGAGGCCGCGCGGCTGGGGGGCGAGAGCCTTCCGCTGGACCTGACCGAGGGCAACGAAGGCCGCTGGGGTCTTGTGCAGCGCTTTCCGGTGGGTCCGGTTCTGGCGATTACTCCCTTCAACTTTCCGCTGAACCTGGTGGCTCACAAGCTGGCGCCGGCGATGGCAGCGGGTTGTCCGATGATTTTGAAGCCAGCGCCGCAGACTCCGTTTACCGCGCTGGCGCTGGGCGAGGTGATTCTGAAGGCAGGCTGGCCTGCTGAGGCGCTGGCCGTGCTGCCGCTGAGCAATGTGGACACCGCCTGGCTGGCGGAGAAGGAAGACCGCATCAAGCTGGTGAGCTTTACTGGTTCTGCCAAGGTGGGTTGGGAGCTGAAAGCCCACTCGGGGCGCAAGCGCGTGCTGCTGGAGTTGGGAGGGAACGCGGCGCTGATTGTGCATGGCGATTGGCCCGACCTGGACGAGGCGGCACTGTCGACCGCGCATGCGGCCTTCGGGTTTGCAGGCCAGTCCTGTGTGAGCGTACAGCGGGTGTTTGTGGAACGGCGGGTTTTCCAGACCTACCTGTGGAAGGTGGTGGAGCACACCGCCAAGCTGGCGGCCGGGAACCCGGCAGACGAGGGCACCGAGGTGGGTCCGCTGATCCGGCTGGCGGACGCCGAGCGCGTGGAGGCCTGGATCAAGGAAGCTGTGGAGGGCGGAGCCAAGCTGGTGGCCGGCGGCGAGCGGAACGGGTCTGTCGTGACTCCGGCGATTCTGACCGCAACGCAGCCGGGCATGAAGATTCGCGAGGAAGAGGTCTTTGGGCCGGTGGTGGCGATTGAACCCTACGACGACTTTGAGCAGGCCCTGGCGGACGTGAATCACTCGAAGTACGGTTTGCAGGCCGGTCTGCTGACGCGCGATGCGGGACGCATCCTGACCGCGTATCGAGAGCTGGAAGTAGGCGCGCTGATTGTGGGCGACACGCCGAGCTGGCGGCTGGACCCGATGCCGTTCGGGGGCGTGAAGGACTCGGGGCTGGGACGCGAAGGCATTCGTTCGGCCATCGAGGAGATGACGGAACCTCGGATGCTGGTAATGACTGGGCTCAGCTAGCGCGTGCAGGAAGCCGGGGCGCTCTGCTCACACCACTCGGGGCCAGCGGTTCCGAATCGTCGTCGCGGAAGTCATCGCGGTTTGTTCCGGGCAGAAAGCGACTGAGATACTCGATTGGGTCTTCGGCCGCCGCCATCTGGCGCAGATGATACTTCCACACGTCCGGCTTGTTGGTCCGCCGGGTGAAGGGTTTGCGCGTGACCTCGATGATCTGGCCAATGCTGTTGACGCGTTGGTAGGTTGTCCCAGGGACCGAGAAGCTGATCTCAGACCCCGCCCGCCTGAAGCAGCGGGCGAACTCGTGCGAGAAGAGAAGTGTGTAGTACCGGCCCTCGGCGGCGAGCAGGGCGAGCGCCTGCTCTGCGCCGGGCCAGGCGGTCTGGACGTTGGCCTGATACCAGGAGCGGAATTCAAACCCATTGAACTGCGCGCGGTTGAGTAAGGGACCCAGCGTGTCTTTCCGGCTCATGATGCATGTCCTTCAAGAAGCAGATTCAGGGTGGGCTCCCTCTCGCGGAATGCGGGCGCCCAGCCAAGAACAGCTGTTGAGTTCAGGTTGTTCTGTGGCTTGAGGGGATTCTCGATGCTGCCGGGGTGGCTGCACATCCCCCAAATGAGAGAAATATTGCTTACGGCTTTGAATTATTGCTAGGCTAAGGCGAATACCGGGAAACATCTTGTGGAATAGTTCTATGCGTGCTTCTCCAGAAACCGTCTCAAACCTGCTCGGGCTGCTGTACGAGGCCTCTGCCTCGGCTGAGAGGTGGCCTGAGTTTCTGGATGCGGTGAAAGAGTACACGCAGGCAGATTCCGCCTATTTCGTGCTCGCCGATCCGGAGGGGCATTGCAATGTAGGGCTCAACCCCGGCTTTGACCCGGCTGCCCAACTTGCCTATGCCGAGTACTTCCACATGCACGATGTGCTGTTTCAGCGTTTTGTTGCGGCCAGGAACGTCCATGGCGATTGGATCGGCACCAGCCAGTCTGTGATCTCCGACCAGGAGTATCAGCGGTCTCCGATTTATTTCGATTTCAGCCGGCATCAGGGGATGCTTCACCAATGCGGGGCCGCGCTTGGTGGACTTGACGGCGATATTCAGGGCGGACTCGGGTTGATGCGGGCTCCGCAGTGCGGGCCCTTCGGAAAGGAGGCCGTGGCCACCCTTGCCCTGCTGGCGCCCCACCTGAAGCGCGCCTTGAATATGCATCGCACGCTTACCCAGGCACGCCTCCAGAATGAGGAGTTGCGGCAGACCGTCGAGTCTCTTGGTCAGGGGCTGATCAGTCTGAGCCCAGACGGGAGAGTCATCCGGATGAGCGCCGCTGCGCAGGTAATTCTAGATGCGCGGGATGGGATCTACCTGGAGAACGGATTGCTGCGGGCCGCCGTTCCCAACCAACAGGCGCGGCTGAGCGAGCTGACGGCCGGCGCAGCAGCTACCGGGGCTGGCCGTGGGCCGCAGATGGCGGTTTTCTGCCCGACCAGTGCGGCGCCCCAGGCGGGCGGCGATGCGCTGTGGACGCCGCCTTCCGGAGGGGCGATGCTCATCACGCGCAGGCCACCCAAGCGGCCGCTTCAGCTGGTGGTTACCCCTTTCCACTCCAGCGAGGTTTTCCTGGACGATCATCCGGTGGCGCTGGTGTTTTTGGCTGATCCAGATGCGCATCCCGCATCGCGGACGACCATCCTTCGCGCGCTCTATGGCTTGACGCCCACAGAGGCGCGGCTGGCCGATCTGCTGGCGGCAGGAAATGACGTAGCCAGCGCCGCGGCGATTCTGAGGATGACCACCCAGACAGGGCGGTTCCATCTGAAGGCTGTGTTTCGCAAGATCGGAGCCAGCCGGCAGCTTGAGCTGATACGGCTGGTGCTGGGTTTGCCGGGAGAGCGGACCGACTCAATGTAGTTGCTTCCGCCGTGCCGAGCGACGTTTTTCCTGTGGTGATCCCACAGGATTTGTGTCATTCTACTGTGGTCGTCCCACAGGAGAGACGCTTGTCCAAGATCGACCTCATGCAGGGAACCCTGGACCTGATGGTGCTGCAGACGCTCGCGGCCATGGGTCCGCTCCACGGCTATGGGATTGCCCGCCGGATTGAGCAGGTGAGCGGCAATGAACTGCTGCTGAACCAAGGCACCATTTATGCCTCGCTTGTCCGGTTGGAGCAACGAGGCTGGATCGAGTCCAGCTGGGGCATCAGCGACAACAACCGCAAGGCCAAGTTCTATGCCATTACCGAGGATGGACGCCGCCAGTTGGCAAAGGATGCCCGCTATTGGGAGCGGCTGGCGAGCGTGATGGATCGCGTATTGGCCATGGGCAAGGAAGAAGGCGCGGCGTGAGCGGGCTGAAGCGGCTGCCTGCGCGGGTGGGCGCTTTCTTCCACAAGCCGCAGCTCGATGCCGAGCTGGAGGTTGAGCTGGCCCTCCACCTGGAGCTGGCCATCGAGGAGAACGTCCAGCGCGGACTTTCCCTGGAAGAAGCTCGACGCCTAGCGCTGGTTCGCCTGGGCGGCATGGAGCACACAAAAGAAGAGCAACGCGAGGCACGAGGTCTGATGAAACTGGACATTTTGCTGCAGGATCTGAAGTACACTTTCCGCACGTTGGGCCGGGATCGCGGATTCACCGCGGTGGCCATCCTGATCCTGACGCTCGGTATCGGGGCCAACATCGCTGTCTTCAGCGTAGTGAATACGCTGCTGCTGCGGCCGCTGCCGTTTGCGAATGCGCAGCAGCTGGTTTGGATTGCGCCTCCACCGACTAAGTGCGGCTTGTCTTGCGCCACGTATTCAACGGATGCGTACGACGAGTTCCGGATGTTCAGCCGGTCCTTTCAGGACGTGACCGGCTACTTCGCCTTCTCCGGCCCCGGCAATCTGAGCCTCAACCGAGGTGGCGCTCCGATTCCCGCCACCCGCGTCGACGTCATCTCGAATTTCTTTCAGGTCCTCGGCGTGCAGCCAGCCATGGGGCGCGCCTTCCGGCCGGAAGATGCACTGAACGGCGCAGCGCCCGTCGTGCTCATCACGGATGCCTGGTGGAAGACGCAGTTCAACGCCGACCCCAGCATCGTGGGCAAGGCGTTCGACATAAACGGCCAGCAGACCACGGTCATCGGCGTGCTGCCCAGGAGCTTCGACTTCGGAGCTGTATTCTCGCCGGGAGCCAAGGTTGACGCAATTACGCCCCTGAACCTGTACGGGCCTCCCCGCGACTGGGGAAACATTGTGACCATGATTGGCCGCATGAAGCCGGGGGTCAGGCTTGCCCAGGCGCGGG
>Ga0302320_10025967_pt1 | contig 11362 bp, 7 predicted proteins | sample Bog_T0_3_FD_202130 | JGI IMG/M metagenome (GOLD analysis project Ga0302320, IMG submission 202130) | Peat permafrost microbial communities from Stordalen Mire near Abisko, Sweden - Bog_T0_3 | ecosystem: Environmental > Terrestrial > Soil > Wetlands > Peat | place: Sweden: Abisko, Stordalen Mire... | reverse complement strand
GGTCGGCGTCGCAGAAATAAGTCAGATTCCATGCAAGAGCTTTGGCAGCATCGTCAGCAGCCTTCCGCACGGAAGCAGGGTCGGAGCCGATAATGGAGTGTTCGCGATTCGACTTGTTCCACACCGGAATCACCTCGACACCATGCGCACATGCGTGACGGCAAGCCTGCAACTGTGCCTTGGCCTGGTGCGCAAACCGGTCTCCGGTGCCGATGGAATATTTCCCCAGTTCCAGCATTTCACCTCTCATCTGATCTCCTTGCGCTCCTGCGCCGATCACCGGCCGGTTGGGGAGTCTGCATCTGCCGCTTCATGAAGATGCAGGTCGCTGTCCCGCATTCCCAGCAGGTAGAGCAAGCCGTCCAGTCCGAGTGCGGAAATGGACTGATTTGCGCTTTGCCGGACCAGTGGCTTGGCGCGATAGGCAATGCCCATGCCCGCCAGATTGAGCATGGGAATGTCATTGGCGCCATCGCCGACCGCAACCACTTGTTCGAGCGAGATGCCTTCGCTCTCAGCCAGTGCGGCGAGCAACTCGGCCTTGCGTGCTCCGTTGATGATGGGCGGAATCACACGGCCGGTGACCGCACCCTTGACGATTTCGAGTTCATTGGCATGCACCGTATCAATGCCTAGACGCTGTTGCAATGCGCGGGCAAAAAAGGTGAATCCGCCGGACAGAATCGCCGTTTTATATCCAAGGAGCCGAAGCGTCCTGATCAATCGTTCCGCGCCTTCTGCAAGCGGAATGGCGTCGAGCAGGGTGTAGACCCGATCGGCACGGAGCCCTTTGAGAAGCGCGACGCGGCGAGTAAAGCTCTCATCGAATCCGATCTCGCCGCGCATGGCTGCTTCAGTTACGCGCACTACCTGTTCACCCACGCCGGCCATCTTTGCCAGCTCATCAATTACCTCGCCCTGAATCAATGTTGAATCCATGTCAAACGCAAAAAGCCGGCGATTGCGGCGAAAAATGCTCTCTCGCTGGAAGGCAATGTCGATTGAAAGCGCCTGGGCAATTGCCAGGAAGTCTGCGCGCATCGCCAGCTCGCGGGATGCATCTCCGCTCACTGCCATCTCCACGCAGGCATTGCCTCGATCGGTGATGGGACTAAGTCCTCCGGAGAGCCGATCGATCCGGTCGATGTTCATGCCGTGAGCCGCAATGACGGAGCCCACCCGCGCCAGGTGCTCGGCCGTAATGCTGCGGCCAAGTACAGTAATGATGAAATGGTGTTGGCGCAACTCCTGTACCCAATGCTGAACTGCGTCCTGCGGAACCTCTGTGAAGCGGGCCTGCAATCCGAGCTGTTGCGCGCGGTCCAGCAGCGCTCTCTGGAGCGATGCCAAGCTGGTGGCTGCGTTGACCTCAATAAGGATGCCCAGGGCAAGCGTCTCATGAACCACTGCCTGGCCGATGTCGAGAATGCCGACCTGGTGTTCGCCGAGAATACGGGCGCACTCCGCGGTGAGTCCGGGTGCGTCGGGACCGGAAAAGTGAATGAGAACGGCCTTGCTGTGGGTCTTGGCGGACATATCTGAATCCCACTATACCGGACCGGCCGCCCTCAGGTCGCCGGCAGGTCCGCATGGCGGCCGCGAAACGGATGCTCGTTGCACTTGACAAACTAGTGGAAGGGAGACTATATGTCTTGATTGTCTAGTGGAGAGAGGCAATGACTAAGGAATCCAGCGGCCTGGTGCAGGGAACCCTTGAAATGCTGGTGCTGAAGACTCTGGCCCTTGAATCCATGCATGGCTACGGCATTGCGCTGCGCATTGAGCAGATCAGCAACGGCGTCTTCTGCGTGAATCCCGGGTCGCTGTTGCCTGCCTTGAGCCGGCTGGAGCGCGCCGGACACGTCAAGGCCGAGTGGCGCACATCAGAGAACAACCGCAACGCCAAGTACTATGTACTGACTTCTCGCGGAAAAAAGGCGCTCGCGGCCGAGCGCACGCAATGGGGCCACCAGATTGCGGCCATCAGCAGAATCCTGGAAGCCTAGGCGGAGGTACCCGATGCATCTCAGAGACATCACCGGCGGGATCCGGTCCCTGCTCTATCCGCACAAGCGCAACGCGGAGATCGAGGCTGAAGCACGCAGCTTTCGCGATGCCGCGGTCGAGCACCGCATGCGCCAGGGCATGAGTCGCGAGGATGCCGAGCGCGCCATGCGTAGAGAACTGGGAAACATACAGAATGTCGGGCACAAGGTGTGGTCAGCGGGTTGGGAGTCCCTGGCTGAATCCCTGTGGAGAGATGCGGCCTATGGGCTGCGCCAGGTGATGCGGTCTCCCGGCCTGTCGATCGTGGCCATTCTTTCGCTGGCTCTCGGCATCGGCGCCAACACCGCCATCTTCACAGTGATCGACGATCTGCTTCTGAAGCAGTTGCCGGTCCGCGACCCGCGCATGCTGGTCTCTTTCGGGGACGGCAACAGCGGCGGAATTGTTGCCTCCACGAGCCCCGGCCCCTACGACATCTTCCCCTATGATTTTTATAGGCGCATTGCTGGACCTGAGAGCGAATTGGAGAGCATCTGTGCCTTCTCGAGCTTTCCGACCATGGTGAGTGTGCGCGCGGCATCCGCCGCAGCCGGACCCGCCACACAGGCGCAGATTCATCTTGTTTCGGGAAGCTTTTTCACAGTGCTGGGCGCGCAGCCGTTGCTTGGCCGCGTGTTCAGTCCGGCGGACACGGCCACCGAAGGGAGCAACGCGGTTGCGGTCATCAGCCATCGCTACTGGCAGGAGGATCTGTCCTCCGATCCCGCGGTTCTGGGCCGCTCGATCACGATCAATGGAACCTCCTTCAATGTGATTGGCGTCATGCCCGCCTCGTTTTACGGAGTCGACCTGAATGAGCAATCACCCGACATGTGGCTGCCCATCACCATGCAACCGGTGGTGATGATGCAGCCCTCGCTCCTCAAGCCGGATGGGCTTTTCTGGATCCACATCATGGCGCGGCGCAGGTCCGACGTTTCCATCGCGCAGGCACAGGCGTGGGCAACGGTCGAACTTCAACGGTTCCTCATCGCGCGCGAAGGGAGCACAATCCCGGAGCTGCGCAGGCGGCAGATTGCCGGCACTTTCATTCCTCTCTTGCCGGGCGCAACCGGGCTGTCGCAAATGCGTGAGGCCTATCAGGCTCCGCTCACGGTGCTGATGATCATGGTTGGCCTGGTGCTGATGATCGCCTGTGCGAACTTGGCAAACCTGCTGCTGGCCAAGGCCGCGTCGCGCGAGCGCGAGTTCTGCGCACGTCTCGCGCTTGGCTCAACCCGGGGACGAATCGCCCGACAAATTCTCATTGAAGCGCTCGTTCTGGCGCTGATGGGCGGAGCGCTCGGTCTCGCGCTGGCCTTCTGGGGCACCCGCGTCCTTATCCACTTCATTGACCGCGGAGCAGCGCACACCGCGCTCTCCGCCGCTCCGGACCTTCGCGTGCTCGCGTTTACTTTTGTCGCGTGCATTGTTACCGCCGCATTGTTTGGAGCGGCTCCGGCCTTGCGCGGCGCGCGGACCAGCGTGGCCGGCGCCCTGAGCGCCAATGCGCGCACCGCGGGCGGCGCAGCGTCCCGTTCAACCCGTCTGCTGCCGCGCACGCTGATCGTCGTGCAGGTTACTCTCTCGCTTGTTCTGCTCACTGTCGCCGGCCTGTTGCTACGCACGCTCGTGAACTTGCGTACGCAGGACATCGGACTCGATCGCAGCAATGTCCTGCTCATTTCCACCAACCCGAAATTCGCTGGTTACAAGCCGGAACGACTCAATGCGCTCTATGACCGCATCCTCAGCCGCATCGACGCGCTTCCCGGGGTTCGCGTCGCGAGCCTCGCCGGTGGGGCCCCCATGAGCCGCGGCATGTGGGGCTCGCCCATCGATCTTGACGGTCATCCCACGCCTGACAACCAGGACATAAGCGCCGGCCTCAATCGCGTCTCAGCCGGCTACTTTGAGTCGCTGGGAATCCCGCTGCTGCGCGGCCGCACCATTCAGCCAACAGACAACGCTGACGCCGTGAAATCCGCTGTCGTGAACAAGACCTTTGCGGACCGCTACTTTCCCAACGGAGATGCGATCGGACACACCTTCACCATTGCAGACCCAGCGGCACCCGGTGTCTGGCACATCGTGGGCATTGTGCGCGACTCCAAGCATCGCAGCCCCGCGGAGAAGCCGGCGCCGTTTGCGTTCCTCGCCGTCACTCAACTCACCGGCGACGATCAGTATGCCTATTGGCTGCAGGTCGCGAGTGTTGGCGATCCGGCGAAGATTTCCGGGGAGGTGCGCGCGGCGTTCGCTCAGATTGATCCGAATCTGCCTATCCTCGCGACTGAGACCATTGACGAACAGCTCGATCATCTTATCGACGAGCAACGCTTCATCTCCCGCCTCGCCGTCTTCTTTGCCCTGCTGGCCCTGGCCCTGGCCTGCATTGGGCTCTACGGAGTGATGACCTACAGCGTGGTGCGCCGCACCAGCGAGTTTGGCGTGAGGATGGCGCTCGGCGCTCCCCGCGCAGGACTTCTCTGGATGGTTCTGCGCGAATCGTTTCTGCTGCTGGCAATCGGCGCCTTGCTGGGCGTGCCGTTGAGTTTGGCGGCCAGCCGCGCCATTAAGGCGGCTCTGTTTGGCGTCAGTCCTGCCGATCCAGTCACCCTGGGGGCCGCAGTGCTCATCATGAGCGCAGCCATGTTGGTGGGCTCCGCGATTCCGGCGCGACGGGCAACTCGGATCGATCCCATGGCTGCGTTGCGCTGCGAGTAGCAGACGGAGCTTGGACGAGGCCGCAGGGACACCGCCGCATTTGCTTCAGATCACGCTGAAGGACGTTTCCTGCGGGTCACCCGCGCGCGCGCCACGCCAAATGTCGATGCCGCCATCGCTGGCATGCCGGTCGATCTCGCTGAGTTCTGCTGCGGTGAAATCGAGCCGGTTCAGCGCGTCGAGTGAGTCGTCAAGCTGCCCCACATTGCGCGCACCAATCAGCGCAGAGGTCACCCTGCGGTCGCGCAGCACCCACGCAATCGCCATCTGCGCCAGCGATTGCCCGCGTCCGCGTGCGATCTCATTGAGAGCCCGAACGCGCGTGAGGTTCTCATCGTTCAGAAACTCCTTTTGGAACGATCCTCCTCCACTCGCGCGCGATTCGCCGGGTACATGGTTGAGATATTTGCCGGTCAGCATGCCCTGGGCGAGCGGAGAAAATGCAATGCATCCCGCTCCCAGGTCGTCCAGTGTCCCGAGCAGTTCGTTTTCAATCCAGCGGTTCAGCATTGAATACGACGGCTGATGAATGAGCAGTGGCACGCCCAGGCCGGCCAGAAGCCCTGCCGCCTCGCGTGCTCGCTCTGGACTGTAGGACGAAATCCCCACGTACAGCGCTTTGCCTTGCCGCACAGCATGGGCCAGCGCGCCCATGGTCTCTTCCAGCGGAACTTCAAATGTGGGCCGGTGCGAGTAAAAGATGTCTACATACTCCAGGCCCATGCGCGCCAGGCTTTCATCCAGGGACGCAAGCACATGTTTGCGCGACCCGCCCAGCCCGTAAGGCCCCGGCCACATGTCCCATCCGGCTTTCGACGAAATTACGAGCTCGTTACGGTGCGCGCGCAAGTCCTTGCGCAGAATCTCGCCGAAGTTCTCCTCTGCCGACCCGTACGGCGGACCGTAGTTATTCGCCAGGTCGAAGTGCGTCACCCCGCGATCGAACGCTCGGCGGATGATGGCGCGTCCCGTCTCGAAGACATCGGCGCCGCCGAAATTCTGCCACAACCCAAGCGAGATCGGCGGCAGCGCCAAGCCCGACCGTCCGCACCGCCGGAATACTTTTCCCTCATACCGCTGCGCATCTGGCCCATAGTTCGTCTGCATCCGTCTCCTCTTTCATTGCCCCGTCGATTTCAAGGTAGCGCTCCATGCAAGCCAAGGTCAAGAAGCCTGATCACGTTCCGGCCGCCCGGAGAAGTTATGATGAATATGGTTTGCACCGGCCTGAAGACTCGCATCCTACCCCTTCATGATGCGACTGCCGCCTCCACGCCGAAGCAATGCGTAGGGCATGATACAACAGCTAAAGTTGCTGCGCCTGAAGGGGAATCGCAGCGGCCGCGAACTCCGCGAGAGCCGCGATAAGATAAAACGGGAGAGCAGAGAATGAAGGCGCTAGTCAAGAGCAAGGCCGAGCCGGGGCTGTGGCTGGAAGATGTGCCGGAGCCGAAGATCGGCATTAACGATGTGTTGATCCGCGTGCGCTATACGGGTATCTGCGGCACCGATGTCCATATCTTCAAGTGGGACGAGTGGGCGCAGAAAACCATTCCTGTGCCCATGGCAATCGGCCACGAGTTTGTCGGCCAGATCGTTGCCGTCGGTTCCAATGTCAATGATTTCTATCCTGGCGACATTGTCAGCGGCGAAGGCCACGTGGTGTGCGGCCGTTGCCGCAACTGCCTTGCCGGCCGCCGCCATCTGTGCGCGCACACCCGCGGAGTCGGCGTCGATCGGCCGGGCGCGTTTGCGGAATTCATCTCCCTGCCGATGACCAATATCTGGCGGCACGATCCCAAGATCAACCAGGAAGTCGCGGCCATCTTCGATCCCTTCGGCAACGCGGTTCACACCGGACTCTCGTTTCCCGTGCTCGGTGAAGATGTCCTCATTACCGGCGCCGGCCCCATCGGCATTATGGCCATTCCCGTGGTCCGTCACGCTGGCGCGCGCCACGTGGTGGTGACAGACATGAACCCCTTCCGCCTGGACCTTGCGACAAAGATGGGCGCGACCCTGGCCGTCAATCCCGCCGAGACTTCGCTCGCCGAAGTGCAGCAGAAGCTCGGCATGCAGGAGGGCTTCGATGTGGGCCTGGAGATGTCCGGCAACGCGCAGGCCTTGCGCGACATGATCTCCAATATGAGCCACGGCGGCAAGATCGCCATCCTCGGCATTCCCGCCAAAGAGATGGAGATGGATCTGCGCCAGATTGTCTTCAACATGCTCACCATCAAGGGAATCTATGGGCGCGAAATGTATGAGACCTGGTACAAGATGTCGGTTCTGCTTGACTCTGGCGTCGACATATCGCCAGTCATTACGCACCGATTCCCCTACCGCGACTTCCAGCAGGGGTTTGACGCCATGATCTCCGGCCACACCGGCAAGGTCGTTCTGGATTGGACGAGCCTGATCTGAGCTACAGCGTTGAGTCGGGCGGCCAGCTACTTCGCCGGAAATGCGCCTTCCAGCTCCCGCGCCAATTCGCGTCCAACAACTTTGTGCACCGCCGTCGATGGGTGCCCCTGGTGATAGAAAAAGTAGCCATCGGGTGTTGCGCAGGGCGTGGCGTCTTCACCAAACAACGCTCTGCCGGCACATTTGTCGGTCACGTTTGTAATTCCAAATTGCGCGGGGTTCTGCATCACGTTGTCGAAATACTCGCCCCATCTGCTGAGCGCGAGATGAGCGCCGGGCAGGGTGGCCTTGAGTTCGTCGGGAATCATCGCAAGCGCCGGATTCAGCCGAATGGCGGGAGCGCTGAATGCGGCAATCCTTGTCGGCATCAGCGCAACCAGGAAATATCGTCCGCCGTCCTGATAAACTTCGCGAATCTCGGTCTCCAGATTCGCCACAGTTGTGGCCGTCGGCAAGTCGCGATCGTTCAAGCCGCCGGCGATAAAGAAAACGGTTCGATCCACATCGAAGTGAATGACACCCGACTTCACCTGCCTGGTAAAATCGGCCACCTGGTTGCGCATGCCGTAACCCAGCAGCGCTGGCTTGAACTGCTGGCCGCCAGGCTTGGGTTCAAACCGATGCCCGTCGCCGCTGCCGGTCTGTGCGCCACTCACGGCAAAGTTCAACCCCTTGCCGGCCGAGTTCGGATCGCCTGCATAAGTAAAGGGGATTCCCAGGTCCTGGGCGGCATAGGCGATAGCGGTTGGGCCGTTTCCATCCACATAGCCGGCGCCGCTGTCGGAGTAGCTGTCGCCAAAAACATACAGGCTGTTCCAGCGATGGGTCTGCGCGCCGCAACAGAGTGCCGCGCTGAGAAGCAGGCCAACAACCGGGACGCGAATTCGCCATGAAACCATTTCGCTCACTCCTTTTTCTGCTACGCTCCAAAATCCTTGCGTTCTTCATTCCCACAGCGCGGCGAGCAGGATCATGGTGCGCAATCGCCGGCAGAATCCTCGTCCGTGTCGCACGGCCCGTTCCGCTGCGCGGCCTGCACGGCTGAGAAGGGCTTCATCTCATACTCGTGCGGTGGCGTCGCACCGGCCAGGTAGCGTACAAAGTAGTCCCAGCGGCGGCGCGTCATGTACTGCGTGTATGCCGCGTAGCCATGCGCCACGTTGGGAATCAGCAGCAGGTCGAAATCCTTGTTGGCCTTGATCAGCGCCTCCACCACCAGCAGCGTCTGGTTGGGCGGAACATTGTCATCCATGGTGCCGTGCGCCAGCAGCAGGTGGCCCTTCAGGTTCTTCGCAAAGTTCTGGTTCGCCTGTGAGTCGTAGTTACTGGTGCCATCCGGATTTGTGACTTCAAGCCCGGCCCATTTTTCGGCCCAATCGTCTTCATAGTCGCGCTCATCGTGGTTGCCGCTCTCCGCAATCCCCACTTTGAAAAAGTCGGGGTAGTGAAACAGTGCCGCTGCGGTCGCATTGCCGCCGCCGGAGTGGCCATACATGCCAACGCGGTCCAGGTCGATGAATGGATATTGCGCGGCCAGATCCTTCATCCCGCTCACCTGGTCGGGAATGGTGTTGTCTCCCATATCGCCGTAGTAGGCCTGGTGGAAGGTCTTCGAGCGCCACGGTGTCCCCATGCCATCGATGCACCCGACCACGAATCCCAGCTCCGCAAGCGACTGCATGTCGCCATGAGAGGCCCTGAATTCGCGGCCACCGCACGAACCCGTCTGCGGCCCTGGATACACATAGTTAATAATCGGGTACTTCATCGATGCATCAAAATGGGTGGGCTTGAACATCAGGCCATAGAGATCGGTCTTGCCGTCGCGTGCCTTCACTTTGATCGGCGTGGGGGCAACCCAACCGCTGGCCAGCAATTTGCTGATGTCCTGCTTGCCCATTTCCATCAACACCTTGCCATCGGCCGCGCGAACCACGGTTGTTTCCGGCTCGGTCGGCGTTGAATACGAATCGACAAAGTAGCGGCCGTCACTTGAGATCTTGATGTTGTGATCGGCGTTCTCCGGCGTCAGCAATTTCAGGTCGCCGCCATCGAAGTGCACGCTGTAAAAGTGCTCAAAGTAGGGATCGCGGCCTGCTTGCTTGCCCACGCCGACGAAATAAATAGTGCGCGTCTTCTCGTCGACATAGAGCACTTGCGTCACATTGCCCGGTCCGTTCGTGATCTGATTCTTGAGCTGGCCCGTGGTCAAGTTGTAGAGATAGAGATTGCCCCAGTCGTCGCGTTCGCTGAACCAGAGAATCTCGTTCGAGTTGGGCAGGTAATGCCAGTTGATCTTGTCGTTGCCGCTCTCAAAAAACTTGGGCACTGTCTCGTTCATGACTTCGCGCACATCGCCGGTGGTTGTGTCGGCAACACGCAGCCACTCCTGCTTGTGATCGCGCGAAGTGGAGACGAAGGCCAGGTGGGTCTCGTCGGGGCTCCACTCCACGTCGGCCCAGGTAGTGCCGTTGCAGGCCACGTCGTCGCAGAGAGTGGAGCGATGTTGATCGGGCGGCATCTTCAGGCGAACCAGCTTTTTTGTGGGGACATCGATCACCACGCGTTCAATCATTGTTACGTTGGCATCGCCAACCAGCGGATATTTCCACGCCTGTAACTTGGGATGACCGTTGGTCACTGGCACGAGGTACATCTCGCCGGTCTTGCGCTGGTCCTGCTGAAAAGTGGCGATCTTGTCAGAGTTCGGCGACCAGAGAAGAATGGCTCGGTCCGAGTGCTGCCAGCCCGCGTTGTCGGTGGCGTAGCCGTAGTCTTTCACGCCGTCGGTGGTGAGTTGCGTCTCTGCGCCGCTGGCCATGTCGCGCATCCACAGGTTCCAATCGCCAATGTATGCGCCCAGTTTCTTGTCGGGCGAGAGCGTGAGCGGCGCCTGCTGGACACCGGCGTTTGGCGCTTGCACCGGCGTTCGGTTCACCGCGGGAGCCACGCGCTTGCAGATCTCCGGCTCGGCGGAGAGAGCGCACTCGTAGGTGATTCCAGAAAGAGTTGCCGTCAGCGTACGATCGTCGTCAGAGAATGCGAACTCGGAGATTCCGAGGTGCGCGGGCTCGTTCTGGATGGAGCCGTTCGAGGCAGTACTGAGCGCTGCGGCCAGTTTCACCTGATTGAACGCAGCAGCGCGGGTTCCCCTGGCAGGATCAACCAGCATATAAGTGACGCCATGTTCATCCGCGTCACGGTACCAGAAGCGTTCATCGTCGAGCCACTGCGCATGCACCACGCCTTTGTAGGCGAGGGAATTGATGTTGTAACTCATAAATTTCTCGGCGGCCGCGTAGTCGCTGGCTGTGTACTGCCGAGGCTGCTGGGCAATGGCGACTGCGCAGCAAACCACGATCGAGCCCAGCGTCGCCGTGGCGCATCGGGGAATTGAGTTGCCGGTTTTCAACATTGTGCTTTTCCTCTTGTCGAGTGGGTCAACCGGAAGAACGTACGTGCCCGCGGCGTGTTGGCTTGCATGTGCAGTGTCTGCCAATTTTATACCGGCGGCCTGTGCGTTCGCTCAGCTTTGTGGCACCGCTGTGAGCGGAATGCGTACAAATTTAATCGTCTCGCGATGCCATGTGTAGGTCATCAGCAGGTCGCCATCGGCGGCTTGAATGATGGCCGGATACGAATACTCACCGGGCGTATCCTCAAGCGTTTTGAAGACGCTGAAGTGCTCGCCGTCGTGGCTCATGGCCAGGTTCAGCGGCGTGCGGCCGGTGTAGCTGTTGTTGAAGATCAGCACCACGCGGCCGTCGCGCAGGCGCACCGCGTCAATACCGGAGTTGGGATTGGGCAAATTGATGAAATGCGGCTCGCTCCAGGTTTTGCCCGCGTCGGACGAGTCCGCCGCGGCAATGCGTGCGGCGCGCGATTTGGAGCGCGCGTAGAAGCGCAGATGCCGGCCCTCCAGTTGCACAATCGTTGGCTGAATGATTCCTACCGTCTTTGTGCCTGGAGTGGGAATCGGTGCCGGTGTGTCAATCTTCTTTGGTAGCTTGATGGGGCCGGTTTTTGTCCACGTCCGTCCGTTGTCCACCGAATGTTCGATCCAAACTGTCCAGTCGCCATGCTCGACGGAGGAGCCGCTGACGATGACGCCATCGCCGAGAACGAGCGGCTTGTCTTTGATGGGACCGAGAATGCCCTTCGGCAT
>Ga0302320_10025966_pt1 | contig 11362 bp, 11 predicted proteins | sample Bog_T0_3_FD_202130 | JGI IMG/M metagenome (GOLD analysis project Ga0302320, IMG submission 202130) | Peat permafrost microbial communities from Stordalen Mire near Abisko, Sweden - Bog_T0_3 | ecosystem: Environmental > Terrestrial > Soil > Wetlands > Peat | place: Sweden: Abisko, Stordalen Mire... | reverse complement strand
TTTACTTTCGGAATCATGAAAACGAACTGCTGGTTGGTTTTGGGAGCGATGCTCGCGTCGAGCGCCATCGCACAGGACAACACAAATTCATTGCCGGCGATTCCGGCGCCGATCACTTCGCTGGCGGCGGAAATGGCACCTGCGCCTGCACCCGCCGCAACGGAAACCGCCGCGCCGGCAGCCGCGCCCGTGAAGCATAAGAAGCGCGCCGCCGCGCTCAAGGAGCCGACGGTCACGCTCGTCCCCGGTCCGGCGGAAGTCACGGTGAGCAATCTCATCGTGCGCGGCCAGGCCGGCCTCAAGGGCGAAGCGGTCTCGCACCTGTTCCTAGGCGACGCGGTGACGGTTTTGAGCCAGATCAACCTCGACAAGCACACGGCTGACGAGCCGGCACAATGGGCGAAAATTGCCTGCCCCACCAACACGCACATCTGGGTCCGCGCGGAATTCATTGACGCAACAAACAATGTGGTTCTGCCCAAAAAATTGAATTTGCGCGCCGGGCCGGGCGAAAATTACAGCGTGCTCGGCGTCATCGAGCATGGCACGCCTGTGAGCGAAATCATCACCAAGGACGGCTGGATGGAAATCGAAACGCCAGCCAGCACCTACGCCTTTGTCGCGGCGATGTATTTGAAACAGGAAGCGACGGTGGTTGAAACCAATTCCACCGGCGCACCGACGGTCGAAACCAACACCGCACCGATGGAAACCGAGCCTGCGCCAATGCCGACGCCGATCCCGGAAGCCCAGCCCATCGTCACCGAGGAAACGAATGCCCCGGCTGCAACGGATACCAACCCGCCGCCCGCAGTTGTAATCCCCGCGCCCGAACCGGCGGCTGTTGACACGAATCTTCCACCGCCACCGCCGCGCATTGCGACGCATGAAGGCGTTGTCCGCCACGTCGGCAGCCTGATCACGCCGACGGAATATGAATTGTATGACCCCGCCACCGACGTGAACGTGGATTTTCTCTACACGACGACGACCAATTTGGATTTGAGCCGCTACGTCGGCATGAGAATCATCGTCACCGGCGAAGAGGGGCTTGCGGAGCGGTGGTCGGAAGTTCCCGTTCTGACAATCCAGCGCATCCTGGTGATTGACACAAATGCCGTCCCACAACAAATCTACCGAAGCCCCAAGACAGCCGGACAACGTCATTGACGGCCGCGCCATCGCCTCGCAAATCCTACGTGAACTGGCGCAGCGCGTGGCGGAGTTGAAGCAGCGTGGCGTGACACCTGGCCTCGCGTTTGTGCGCGTGGGCGAGGATCCGGCTTCCAAAGTCTATGTTGGCCGCAAGGAGAATGCTTGCGCCGAACTCGGTATCTTTTCCGAGATGCATGTTCTGCCAGAACAGACCTCCGAGGAAGATCTGCTCGCGTTGATTTCAAAATTAAATTCGGATCCACGCTTGCACGGAATTTTGGTCCAAGCGCCGCTGCCGAAACACATCCGCGAATCGAAAATCTTTTCGACTGTGTCGCCGGAAAAAGATGTGGATGGTTTCCATCCGGTCAACGCCGGCAAGCTGATGCTCGGCGACGCAACCGGCTTCCGGCCCTGCACACCGGCGGGAATTGTCGAACTGCTCGCCCGCTCGAACGTGAAAACCGAGGGCGCGGAAGTCGTCGTGCTGGGACGCGGCAATATCGTCGGCAAGCCGATGGCCGCAATGCTCTGTCAAAAAGGCAAGCATGCCAACGCGACCGTGACGATTTGCCATTCGGCCACACGCGACATCAAATCGCATTGCCAGCGCGCGGATATTTTGATTGCCGCGATGGGAGTCGCTGAATTCGTAAAGGCCGACATGGTGAAACCCGGCGCAACTGTGATTGACGTCGGCGTCAATCGCGTGAATGGCAAGCTCGTCGGTGACGTGGATTTTACTGCGGTCCAGAGAATAGCCGGAAACATCACGCCAAACCCCGGCGGCGTCGGCCCGATGACGATTGCCATGCTGATGTCAAACACCGTTCGCGCCGCTGAACTAAGAATTAAAAATCAAAAAACTTAAAACCGGAAATGAATGCCACCCGAATTTTACCCGATTTGCAAGCCTCGCTGTTGTGCGAGGAGGTCCGGCAGGAAGCCAACGGCAATCTTTTTCTTATCGGCCTCCTTAGCCTGATTCGCGTGCCGCAACTGCCGGTCGTCGCCGGCCGGCTCTGCGTCTTCAACCGCTGGACGGCGGGGTTGGGCCAATTCACCGAAAACATCCGGGTCATTGCGCCCGACCAGACGACGGTGCTTTGCAAAGCTGAAACGAGATTTGAACTGCGCGACCCGGCGCTTCATACCACTAACGTCATGGTCTTCGGCAACATCGAATTCAAAACCGCCGGAACCTATTTCGTCGAGGTGATGGTGGACGACGTGATGAAGCTGCGTTATCCCGTGCCGGTCGTCCACACGCCGCCACCTCCGGGTCAAAATCCCAAAAGTCCGCCGGAGGAAAAGAAGGCGTAATCCCACCGGATCATTCAGGACGTTGGAGCGTTTCATGCCGCCGGCTTTGACGGTTCAAGGCTTTAACGCTTCAACCGTTTTGAGTAATCTGCGCCTGGATGAGCGCGCCTGCTAAACCGACCTTTGCCTGGGAACCGCTGACGCCGCGCGGCGTGGCGGCGTTCGCGCACGCGACTTTAAGCCGGCTCCTGCTTGTGCAATTCATCGTCGCGCTGCTTGCCGCCGCGTCGGTCGTCTGGTTTCTTGACGACGGCTGTTTTCCCACCATCAGCGCGGCGATCCAGAACCTGCCCGCCTCCGGCGAAATACGATCCGGCAAACTGGACTGGCAGGGCGACCCGTCCCAGTTGCTCGCCGAGGGAAAATTCATGGCGTTCGACGTTGACCTGAATCATTCCGGCCAGATTCATTCCACCGCCGACTTGCAAATTGAATTCGGAAGCGACTCCATCCGGTTTTTTTCGCTGCTGCCCGGCTATTCGGAAATTTTTTATCTTCCGGATCGCGTCGCGCCTTTCAACCGCACGGAACTCGAACCGCTCTGGGGCGCGTGGGCGGTGGATATTTTGTTCCTCGCATTCATCGCGGTGACGCTGTCCCTGCTGTCAAGCTGGTGGCTGCTGGCGACGCTTTATTTCCTGCCGGTATGGCTGTTGACATTTTACGCGAACCGCGATTTGAATTTCTGCGCGTGCTGGAAATTGTCCGGCGCGGCGCTGCTGCCGGGAGCGTTGCTGATGGCCGCTGGCATCCTGCTTTACGATGCCGGTCTTCTCGATCTGGTTTCGCTCGGATTCCTTTTTGCGGCGCATTTCGTGCTGGGCTGGATTTATCTTTTTTTGAGCCAGCTTTTCCTGCCGCGAATTTCCGAAGCGATCACAAAGGGAAATCCGTTCAAATGAATTATTGAAGTTCGGGCTTTAGCCCGCCCCGCAGACAAGCTGAAGCTTGAACTCCAACACAAAACATTTAGCCTGCATCCATGTCGAAACTGCCGTTTGAATTGCTGCTCGCGCTGCGCTACCTGCGGCCCAAACGGACGTTTGTCTCCATCATCACGCTCATTTCCGTCCTCGGCGTCGCGCTGGGCGTCGCGGTGCTCATCATCGTCATCAGCGTCATGAGCGGGTTCGACCACGATTTGCGCGGAGAAATCCTCGGCTTCAACTCGCATTTGAAGATCTTTGCGCTCGACAAAACCGGGCAAAAGGAACCGATGGAGAACTATGCGGACGTGATGCGCCTGGTCTCATCAAGCAAAGATGTCCGGGGCATCGCGCCGTTCGTGCTGGGCCAGGTGCTCGTGGAAACGGAACCGGCGGACACGAACGCCCAGTCATCGTTCACCGCGGCGCCGTGGATCCGCGGCGTGGATGTGAACACGGAAAGCTCTGTGAGCGTCCTGCCCGATAAGATCATTGACGGTTCGTTCGACTTGAGCGGTCACAGCGTGATTGTGGGCAGCGATTTTGCCGACGCCATGAAACTCTCCGTCGGTGACCGGCTGGCCATTTCCTCGCCCAATGACCTGAAGAAAATGCGGGAGAATTACGGCAAGACAAATGAAGAAGCCATTTTACCCAACGATTACACGGTGACAGGTATTTTCAACGTGGGCTATTATGATTTCGACGCCAACGTCATCGCCGTCTCGCTCGAAAACGCGCAGGACCTTTACAACCTCAACAACGGCGTCCACGGCCTGATGGTGATGCTGCGCGATCCATATCAGGCAGCCGCTGAGCAGGCTGAATTGCAGCGTTCGCTGGGCGATAATTACCAAATCACCACCTGGATGCAGGAAAATTCAGCGATTCTCGGCGCGCTGGTGGTGGAGAAAAACGTTATGTTTTACCTGCTCTTTTTCATCGTGCTCGTCGCCGCGCTTTGCATCTTGAGCGCGCAAATCACGTTCGTCGTCCAGAAGACGCGGGAGATCGGGATGCTCAAGGCGCTCGGCGCAACCCGGCTGCAAATTTCCGGAATTTTTTTGGCGCAAAGCGCGATCATCGGTTTGCTCGGAGTGCTGGCTGGTTTTTGTTTGGGGATTCTCGCAGTAGATTATCGCAACGAATTTCTTGAATTCATGCGCCGCGCAACCGGCTGGGAACTTTTCCCGGAGTCCATTTATCAATTCGACAAACTGCCGGCAATTATTGACGTCCACGACATCGCCATTATTTGCGGATGTTCCTTTGTCATCTGCATTCTCGGCGGCGTGCTGCCCGCGCTGCGAGCCGGCCGGTTGAAACCCGTGGAGGCGTTGCGCCATGAATGAACCCCTGCTTTCCGCCCGCGGCCTCTCGAAATCTTACACCATGGGCAGGCGCACGCTCGAAGTCCTGCGCGGCGTGGATCTCGACGTGGCGCGCGGCGAATTTCTCGCGCTGCGCGGTGCGTCCGGCGCGGGCAAAAGCACCCTGCTCCATCTGATCGGCGGACTCGATTCGCCCAATGCCGGCGAAATCCGTTTTGACGGCCAGAACCTCGCCGCGTTCTCCGAAGGCCAACTGACGCATTTTCGCAACCGCCGCGTCGGTTTTGTTTTCCAAGCGTATCATCTCCTGCCCGAGCTGACCGCGCTCGAAAATGTTTGCCTGCCCGCGCGCGTCGCCCGGATTTCAGCCGGCACGTCTGAAAAACGCGGACGCGAACTGCTCGCGCGCGTCGGCCTTCAGGAGCGCACCGACCACAAGCCGTTCGAGCTTTCCGGCGGCGAACAGCAGCGCGTCGCCATCGCCCGCGCGCTCATCAACGAGCCGGAACTCCTGCTGGCCGATGAGCCGACGGGCAATCTCGATTCCCACACCGGCGGCGAAATCATTCAACTGCTGAAAAGTCTGCGCGCCGAAAGTCAGATGACGCTGGCCATTGCCACGCACGACGCCAAAGTCGCGGCACACGCGGAGCGGACGGTTCAACTGGTGGACGGCCAGATCCAATCGCAAGTCCAATGAGCCTCTATTATTGGGAAGCCCGTTACCAAACAGGCGACATGCCTTGGGAAAAAGGCGCGCCTTCGCCCGGCCTCGTGGATTTTCTGGCGGCACACCCGGATTTGCCGCGCGGAACCGTCTGCGTGCCCGGCTGCGGCACCGGCCACGATGTTCGCGAATTCGCGCGGTCCGGTTTTGACACCTTCGGATTCGACATCGCTCCCAGCGCCATCCAACTCGCAGCGGAGAAGACAAAGGCCGCCGGACTCAAGGCGCAATTCCAGCTTGCTGATTTTCTCCACGACGAACCGCCGCAGAAATTTGACTGGTTGTTTGAACATACTCTCTTCTGCGCCATCCAACCACAGGAACGCGACGAATACGCCCGCGCGGCGTTGCGCTGGCTGAAACCGGACGGCCAATACCTCGCTGTGAATTATTTGATTCCTGACAAGGATGGCCCGCCGTTCGGCACGACCCGCGACGAATTATGGCGGCGGTTTTCGCCGCATTTTGAGCTGATCGAGGAACTGGTGCCGCGTTCCTATCCGAACCGGACGGGATTGGAACTGTTGCTGTGGTGGCGGCGAAAAGCCCGTTGATAATTTCCAGTCCGGCCTTAAATTCTAGCTGTCATGCTTGAAGATCGAGATTACATGCGCCAGCCGGCTTATCACGAGCCGCGCATGTCGTTCACCGTCGCGCTGCTGATTGTCAACGCAGCGGTTTTTCTCGTGCAATTGGTGGCGTCAAACTCGGAAATTGAAGGCAGGTATTTCGCGTTGAGCCTGGCCGGCCTGAAACACTGTTTCGTCTGGCAATTGCTGACGTTTCAATTCATGCACGCCGGCTGGATGCACATCATTTTCAATTCGCTGGCCATTTATTTTTTTGGACGCCCGGTGGAAACCGCCCTAGGCCGCCGCCATTTTCTCACGCTCTATTTGTCGAGCGGAGTTATCGGCGGACTGGTGCAGATGCTATTCGCGTATTGGATTCCATCCTTCGACGGCCCGGTTGTCGGCGCTTCGGCGGGCGCATCCGGTCTGGTCGCGGCTTTTGCCATCCTGCACTGGGAAGAGCGGTTCAGCCTTCTGATTTATTTTATTCCCGTCAACATGACGGGCAAAATCCTGCTCGCTGTCAGCCTCGTGCTGGCGTTCCTCGGCATATTGACACCTAACAGCGGCATCGCCAACGCCGCGCATCTCGGCGGCATCCTGGCCGGCGGATTTTATGTGCGCCTGTTCATCCAAGGCGAATGGCCGCGCTGGAAGTTTCCTTCCCGCCGCTCCACACCGCGCGAACTCGCCATCAAGCGGGCGGGCAAAGGCGCGTTCTGGCATTCGGCGGCGGACAAACCGAACGAGGATTTAGACACCGACGAGTTTTTGAAATCGGAAGTGGACCCCATCCTTGAAAAAATCTCCGCGCACGGCATCCACAGCCTGACGTCGCGCGAACGCGAAATCCTGGAAAACGCCCGCAAGAAGATGACCGGCCGGTGACGCCTTGAAACCAGAGCAGTCGCTATAGCAGTTTCAAAAATACTGTAGCCGGCAAGCTGGCATGGGTTGGGCGAATGGCGTGCCAGCGTCTTGGACTGCGGCAGTCCTCTGCCGCTTTGCGTTCGCCAGTCCTGCGATGGAATAGCGGCAGAGGGCTGCCGCAGTCCAAAACCTCGCGGAATTTTTATGGCAGGCTTGCAATACACGGTAATAGTTTTATTGAAACCGCTCTAAAATTTTGGAAAGGCGCCGCTGATGCCGTTCAACGCCGTGGAAAACTTTTTGGCAATCTTTATGAAGCCTGCGGCGTTCGGATGGATTTCGTTCGCCCAGTCTGTGCGTGGATTGAGCGTCCCCTGCGTGCGGACGTGCAGAAAATTCTTGCCCGCCGCTTTTTGTTCCACCTCCAGCGCGACGAGCAGTTCGTTGAATTTTGACAGGACTATTTTAGCGATGGCAAACTGGTCGGCGGCCTTCTTCCAGCCGCGATATTCGAGTGACGGTTTGAGCCACGGGCCGAGGCCGCAGACGCCCCTGTCGCTTGGTTGTGGAAAATCATAGGCGTGCGTCACAATCCAGCAGTCCGGTGCGCAACGGTCGCGGATGTCAATCAGGTCGCGGTAGCCGGCCTCGACAATGCCCAGAATCTCCTGCAAACGCCCGGCATCCACAGCGGAAGCCGCGCCGCCGCCGGTGTTCGGCTTGAGCCAGAGGCAGAATTGGTCGCCGGCGATGTCGTTGCCACCGCCGGAAAACAGCAGGATGTCGAAGCCGGGCTTTTTCAAGAGCGCTTCAATCCGCTGCCGCTTTTCCACGCCGATCATCTGCTGGACAGAATCCCCGTAATGCGCCGTGTTCAAAATCTTCACGCCGGAAACATCCTCCAGATGATCAATCACCGTGCCGCCGGTGAGGAGAATTTCCGGATAATCAAACCAAGAATCGCCGTCGGCAATCACACGCGGCGGCGAAGTCAGCGCAGGCGGCCTCGATTTCAGGTATTCGAGATACCCCGCAATCCGCGCCTTGCGTCCGCGCGCGGCCAGTTGTTTCATCGCGCGCCGGGCGGCTTCGAGCGCTTGCAGATTGTTTCGCCTGACTTTCGACATTAATGCTGGCGTTTTCCACCAATACCGCGCGAGAGTCAATGCCGAAATGTTCACTTTTGCCTTTTGCCTCTCGCCATTTTCAATTTTCATTAGGCCATGATTACGCGCTATTCCCGGCCGGAGATGCGGGCCATCTGGACGGACGAAAACAAGCTCCGCATCTGGCTGCAAATCGAACTGCTCGCCAGCGAGGCGCTCGTCGCCGAGGGCACTGTGCCCAAGGCCGACTTAGCCAAAATGAAGGCTGGCGCCGACAAATGGCTGACTAACCTGCCCGGCCTCGTCGCCCGTCAGCGCGAACTCGAAAAGACTCTCAATCACGACGTCATCGGCTTCACCACCGCCGTCGCCGAAAAAATCAGCGACAACGCCAGCCGCTGGTTCCATTTCGGCCTCACGTCCAGCGACATCGTGGACACCGCCTTCGCCGTCCAGATGGTCCAGAGCGCTGATATTTTGATTGCTGACGTGAAGAAGCTGCGGCCCATCATTGCCCGTCGCGCGAAGGAATTTCAGATGACGCCCTGCATCGGTCGCAGCCACGGCATCCACGGCGAACCGACCACATTCGGGCTGAAACTCGCGCTGATGCACGATGAATTTGGCCGCGCGCTCGAACGCCTTGAGCGCGCCCGCCGCATCGCAGCCGTCGGCAAACTGTCCGGTGCCGTCGGCACCAACGCGCACCTTTCGCCAGACGTCGAGGCTTACGTCTGCAAGAAACTCGGCCTCCAGCCCGCGCCCATTGCCACGCAAGTCGTCCAACGCGACATCCACGCCGAATTCCAGACCACGCTGGCGCTCGTCGGAGCGAGCATCGAACGCTGGGCTGTCGAGTTCCGCCATTTGCAACGCACGGAAGTCCTCGAAGCCGAGGAACCGTTCACGAAAGGACAGAAAGGTTCCAGCGCCATGCCGCACAAGCGCAACCCCATCACATGGGAGCGCCTCACCGGCCTCGCCCGCGTGCTGCGCGGCAATGCCCTCGCCGCCCTCGAAAACGTCGCCCTCTGGCACGAGCGCGACATTTCGCATTCATCGGTCGAGCGCATCATCTTCCCCGATTCCTGCACGCTGTTGGATTACATGTTCGGCCTGCTCACGCGCCTGATGGACGGCCTGAACGTCTATCCGGAGAACATGAAGAAGAACCTCGGTCTCTCGCTCGGCATGTGGAATTCGCAGACCATCCTGCTCGCGCTCATCAAAAAGGGCCTCACGCGCGAAGCCGCCTACAAATTGGTCCAGGACGCCGCGATGAAGACGTGGGAGGTCAAACACGCCGGCCGCGACGACGCTGATTTTGTGGAACAACTCAAGTCCGATCCCGCAGTGGCGAAACATTTCAAGAAGGGCGAACTGGAAAAACTCTGCTCCCTCGACTTCCATCTCAAGGAAGTGAAGAACCGGTTCAAGAAACTCGGGCTTTAGACAGAAACTTTTGACAGGATTGACAGGATGCACAGGATAAAAAACTTTAGCGCTCGTTTGAGCACAATCCTGTAAAGCCTGTTCATCCTGTCAAAGATGCTTTGTATGGAACACGCCGAACTAACCGAGAAGATCATCGGTTGCGCGATGAAGGTTCATCGCACATTGGGGCCGGGTTTTCTGGAATCGGTTTATCAAAACGCGCTGGCGCATGAATTGGGAAAGGCCGGCCTGCGAGTCGAGTGCGAGAAGCCGATCCAAGTCATCTATGACGGAATCGTTGTTGGTGACTTTGCCACTGATTTGCTGGTGGACGGAACCGTCATGGTGGAGAACAAGGCTGCACAGGCGCTGGCTCCCGCCCATGAAATCCAACTGGTAAATTATCTGACGGCAACCGGGGTTGAAATCGGGTTGTTGTTAAATTTCGGGGCGGAGAAACTTGAATTCAAACGCAAGCATCGAACTTATCATCCAAAGCAAGAAACGAAGATTTGACAGGATGAACATGATTTGCAGAATTGAAACATTGAAAGCCACCGCCCGGAATTATTCTTCAAAATCCTGTCCATCCTGTTAATCCTGTCTAAAAGTTATGTATTCACCCGCCTCAACCCGTTACGACTCGCCTGAATTCTACCGCCGCTGCGGACGCTCCGGCGTCAAGCTGCCGCTGATCTCGCTCGGCCTCTGGCATAATTTCGGCGCGAAGGATTCCTACGACAACGCTCGCGCCATCGCCTGCCGCGCATTCGACCTCGGCATCACCCATTTTGACCTCGCGAACAACTACGGCCCGCCGGACGGTTCGGCCGAGGAGACCTTTGGCCGCATCCTGCGCGACGACCTCGGCAAATGGCGCGATGAACTCATCATCACCACCAAGGCGGGTTATTACATGTGGCCGGGTCCTTACGGCGAATGGGGTTCGCGCAAATACCTGCTGGCGTCGCTCGACCAATCGCTCAAGCGGATGGGGTTGGCCTACGTGGACATCTTTTATTCCCACCGGCCCGATCCGGATACGCCGCTCGAGGAAACGATGGGCGCGCTCGCCCACGCCGTCCACAGCGGCAAGGCGCTTTACGTCGGGCTTTCAAATTATCAACCCGCCGAGACCGTCCGCGCCGCAAAGCTGCTGCGCGAACTGGGCACACCGTGCCTTATTCATCAACCTCGTTACAGCATGTTCGATCGCTGGGTGGAACCGCAACTGCTCGCCACGCTGGAGCGGGAAGGCATCGGCTGCACCGTTTTCTCGCCGCTGGCCAAGGGATTGCTTACCGACCGCTATTTCAAGGGCGTTCCCGCCGATTCCCGCGCCGGCCACGACACCCGGTTTCTCCGCCCCGCCGACATCACCGACGCTGTGCTGGCCCGGACCAAAAAGCTGAACGACCTCGCGCAATCGCGCGGGCAGACGCTGGCGCAAATGGCCCTGGCGTGGGTATTGCGGCACAGCGCCGTGACCAGCGCTCTCATTGGCGCGAGCCGCGTGAGCCAGGTGGACGATTGCGTGGGTGCAACCCGCAATCTGTCCTTCTCGACTGGTCAACTCGCGGAAATCGAATCCATCCTTTCCCAGTGACGCGGTGATAAACTGTTTCCGGCGGGCGAACTAAAAAGGCCGCACCCGACTGGATGCGGCCTGTGAAATTAAAAATTTCTCCTGATTATTTTGCCGCCGGTGTTGGTGTGGGCGCGGGCGTAGGCGTCGCACCTTGGCGCACCGGGTCGCGTTCGATGCGGCTGGCGCTGTCCCATGCGCGCAACTTGTCCGCGTTGCCCTTGTATTTGTTCCGCACAATGGCTTCCAGATAGTTCACTTCCTTCATCCCGTCGCGCACCAGCCGGGCCACGGCGTTCGTGCTCGCCACACCCGTTTCGCGACCCGTTTCAT
>Ga0302320_10025965_pt1 | contig 11362 bp, 9 predicted proteins | sample Bog_T0_3_FD_202130 | JGI IMG/M metagenome (GOLD analysis project Ga0302320, IMG submission 202130) | Peat permafrost microbial communities from Stordalen Mire near Abisko, Sweden - Bog_T0_3 | ecosystem: Environmental > Terrestrial > Soil > Wetlands > Peat | place: Sweden: Abisko, Stordalen Mire... | reverse complement strand
TCTCAATGGAAAATGGAATATAAAAATGTCTGCGACACGGCCATTAGGAAATGAATCAGCAGGGAATCAAACTGACCTCACACAACTCAAGAATGATATCAATATTGAATTTTATCCTTTATTTGAAGAATTATCAGGATTCATTTCCGACATTGATAGGATTAAGGATATTGCCTTAGCAAAAAAGAAACAAAATTTGTTTAAAAATACAAGCAAAAAAATAGTTTCAGTTCAAAAAATGAGTTTCTTTAAAGCTTTGTCAAAAAATGATGAAATTCAAATTCCTCTCATTAAAAAGAAAAAATCTGTCGGTATGATTCCTACTTTTTGTTTCGATCCAAGGGCTTCAACAAAAAGTATATTATCGGAAGACATTCGATTGAGATTACCAAACATCGGAGAAAAAAGCAATACAGATCAAAATGCAGAAAAAGTTGAATTGTTACCAGCTAAGTCATATGAACAATTTTTAATAAGGAACGATAAAGATTTGAAATTTCTGGAATGGGAAAGATTCGATAAAATATATCCGAGTAGTCCAAGACTTCTCCGAGAAACAAGCCTCGATAAAATTTCGAAACTTCCTGAATATTCTTTGAAAGAATTATCAAACAAAGAGGTGGATTGTGGATTGGCCATTGAGATCATTAGTTCAGTTGTTAGAAGTTGTCTCGAAAGTCAGAATAATGAAAAAATGAAAGATATTATTGGAGTAATTAGCAGAAATTCAGATTTATTATTCGTTGGTTTATTCAAACAAAAGTCTGATTTTTTCAATAATTTGTTCAAGGCTTTTTTAATCAAGGCTAAAGTTATTCTGAAAGAACCAAATACAAGCATTATAGATTTGGGAATTACTGTCAATGCTATATTAAGAAATTCCCAAAAAACATGGTTTCAAGGTTTTTCTTCCTTTGTTTCACAAGTGTCTCTTAAACACTTTATGTTTCTCCAAAAAACAATAATGTACAGTTATACTTGGGCGTTGAGAGGCCAAATGACTATAATGAGGATTCTTTTAATTGAACAATTATATTTGATTATCAAGAATGAAGGCAATGTTGTACTTGATGAAATGCTAGAAGGGCTTTGCGATACATTGATGAAATATTTTCTTGAATTTAAGTAGTGAACATGATTTTTATATTTTTTAAATAATTTTCTTTTAGAGAGCAAAATATGTTCCAGAGATATTTTTTGGATATCATAGAAATTATTCTGAAATTGAAAAATCAAAGAGTTATCATGATTTTCTTCATGAAACTGAATATTTTAAATATTATTCAAGAAGAAATTCTTAAAGTGTTGAAAAATGAAGTTCTTTCAACCGAAATTCAAATGGAGACTTTTTTTTGTATCTGCAAAAGGATTGTTCGGGCCTTAGAAGATTCCTTAAGAGAAGAGAGTTTTCCTTATAAAGCCCAAATCATATCTTTAAATTGTTGGAAATCTCTCAAAAAACGATATGGAAAAAGCGCAAAAAATTGTAAGTTAGGAGAAATTGAAGCCTCATTCATAAACCTAACAACAAAAAAAAACTCCTTTATTAATTTAAGTCCAAGCACTGAGATAAAAAGCAAAAAATCTGTAATTGGATTTGCAAGAGAAAGTTTTGAAAAAAACAGTGAAACAAAAATGAAAGCAAGCTTTTCACTTCATTCAGGCTTGGGATTGAAATCTTCGGCAACAGTTTTTTTAACTAGCCCCAAAATGAAAACAATGAATTCTCCAAAGATAGTTCTTTCTAATATCAAAGAATTTAAAGAAAAAACGCATGAAAAAAGCAAAACTGTTTTAATGTTTCCAAGCAAAAAACGTTAAGAAAATAATTATTATTAATCTTAAAAAATTTAAAACAAAAAATGGTAAATTGGTATAATTGTGCCCTTGGGGCATCATTATAGATTTAAGGATCCTTTTTTATTTTTTAAAAACAATTTTTTCTGAAAATCAAAAATATACATAATTTATTTCTTTTGGATTTTTTTTCTTCTCAAAATTCAAAACCATTTTTTATTATTTTTAATATTCAATATATTTTTCATAATTTGTAAAAAAAGTCTTATTTTGATAGATTTTAAAAAAAAAAATAATTTTTTTTTTAAAAATAAAAAAGGGTCCTTAAATCCATAATGGAAACTAAACCAATTTACCCAAAAAATTAATAAAGAGCAAATAATATTAATTATATTTTCATTTTTTGTTTTCAAGCATAATGGGCAAAATTCGTTATGAGGTTTTTGACAAAATTAAATCATATTTTTCTATATTCAATAACAATAAATAAATTATTTATTAAAACAATATCTATAAAATATGGGAAACACACTCTCTTCATGTTCATTATGTAACTCAACCGGTGCTCCTGCTCAGATTATTTCAGTAAAGAACAGTGAAGTCGCAATGCAAGAGATTGATAACGATCTATGGCTCAAGCATTTTCTGAGTCAATCAAAATCTCTTCAAAAAAAACATACATGGGCTAAAAAAATGGCATCAAAACTCAAGAGTTTTAAATGTCCTTGCCCTAGACAACAATATTTAATCGCAATCCTGACAATTTCCCAAAGTCAACAAGCTCTAAATCCTGTGTCTTTAAATCAAACTCCAAGTGTCGATCTTGAAGAAAATAAAAAAGGGTTTTTGTCAAATTATGAAAACAATAGTTTTATTAGCACTCTTCCCAGAAGGAATGAAGATGGAGTGACATTATATAAGTTGATCAGCAATGTTATCGAGAGGCATCTCAAGGAAACACAAAATCATCATTTGGGATATTTATTAGTGGAATTCACCGATTGGTTCTATCAAAACTATAAGAAAGTTTTGATCTTGGAAAATACCAAAGGTCTTGAAAGGAAATCATTGGAGCAATCTCATAAAAACGCAATCGACCATTTGCAGCAATTTATCAGAGTTTATGTTGAGACCCTCATGCTTTATTATCAAATACAGAAAGTCTCTAACAATGGAAAGTTGCAGGCATTTTCAAAAGACAATTTCATTAATTTTATGACATCTCTCATTTTTTCTTATGATAAAATCTATCAAATCATCTTTTTTATGCAAAAAGCATTAGATCAAAATTTAGAGCAAAAATTCCAGATGATCATCAACCTTCGAGATTCCTTTCAAATAAGTGATTATCTCATTCCAAATAAATTCTGTGTCTCTGGAGAAATACAGATCAAAAAGTCGCATAAACCTAAAAAGAATTCACAAATCGATTTGACCTTTTTTAGTTTTTCCAGTGAGTTTGAAACTCCAAATAGAACTTTCTGCTTTCAAGATAATTTTAAAAGGCCAGCTGAGTTTGAAAGCTTTCATTCATTCAAACAAGAAGAAGATGATTTTTCTTTGGAGCGTTTTAATTCTTTTGATGATTTAAATAATCAGCCGAAAAAGACTTTAGGCCAAATAACAGGAACTCCTTTGCAGATTGAATCCAGACGTTTGAATAGTGAGGAAAAAACTTCTAGTTCTCATAGTAATCTCCCCACTTATCATTACAAAAGAAAAATTTTACCAAAAAACTTGGAAACACCAAAACAAGAAAACGAAAAAGAATTCCTTACAAAAACAAATGTTGATTTTATCATTGCTGGTGCCAAAACCAAGCCTTATTCAGATGCCATAAAAATATTAGAGGACCTCAGCGAATTACGATCTCCGATTCATAAAATGAAAAGGATCTTGATGATGATTTCACAAATCATGAAAACCATCAATTCGTTCTCAGAAGCTGGAAGTGAATCGGATGCTTTGGACCAAAGGTACCTCTTTTCGATCCTTTTATATGTAGTGGGTCAAAGTCATTGTGTTGATTTACATTCACAATTGAAAATGATCGAGAAATTTAGCACGAATAATGTTTTGGCAAGTGTTAGTGGATATTATTTCACATTGTTACAACTGGTCGTCAAATTTATTGGAGAATTGGATCATAACCTTTTGATGGGAGAAGAAAGAAAGGAATATTTAAAGGCTAGAATAGAAGAAATTTTATTCAATTTAAAAAGAAATATTTTATGTTAAAAATTTTATTTGCATGAAAATATACAAAGAAAATATGAAGGAAAAAATAAACTCAACGATTATTTAAATTTACGGTTGTAGTTTATGTCTTTTTCCTTGATAAATTATTTCACATTTTGGGGTATTTTCTTTGGGTTTTCTATATTGTTTTGTTTTGGGCTTAAAGCTGCATTCCTTTAATTCTTTCTCCTTGGTAATCTGTGTATTTTGTAAAATTTTGCGGGATTTAATAGTCTCAAATTTTGATGTTCTTTCAAGAAAATCGTTAAATCGTTTGCTCACATTTTGTAAATGAGAATTTTCCTTCAGTTTTGCATTTTGTTTGTATTTTTGAGCCATCATCATTTCACAATCTATTTTTTCCTGAATTCTGACTAAAATTGATGGGATTATTTGGGCGCCACTAGTTTCAGCCTCCTCTTCTTGAATTGCTTGCTGATATAGATTGATCATAATTTTTGATTATTTTTTTAAATTATAGAAAAAACTTAAAAATCACAATAAAAAACTCGATAAAAACCATGGAAGAGGACTCGGACAAATTTATCATTGAAAATTTGAAATCATATGCCTAGTCTCTTAATCTTTTCATCTTTATAAACTCCATATTTTTTTGTCTTCAAAAGCCCTTTAAACAATATAACAGCTTTGGCCAAAATTACAGGAGATGATCTTTTGCAAATTATCCTCGTTTTCTTTGAAAGAATGGGTTTCGAACTAAAAAAGTTTCATTTTAAAGACTCATCTCAAAAGTTAAGAATCGCTACAAAAATAGTCGATGAATTAAATGTAAATTTCCAATATTTCTATTTTTTCTATAAATTTCCTGACAGAAAAGCTACGGTTTCCGCACTGATTGTAATGCCTTATTGAATCCCACTTTAAGTGATTTACGAAAAATCTTGGTTTTCATTGTAAGCAAGGAGGCAAGCAACGCAGAGGAAGAAGGTGGAGGCTCTAAATATGAATCTTTGAATGATAAGATTCAAGAGGCAAAAGAGAAATCTCGTCAAACGAAAGTCAAATCATTTTTGAAGGAAGAATGGTTGCATCCTCTGATCTCAAGTCGTAGATTCAACAATTTCCGATCTTTGGAGAATTTAGTGGATCTTCTACATCCAGAACGTTTCAAAACTCATTTGGTTCTAGAGGGTTATGAAGGAGGAATTCGGAAAAACGTTGGGATTGTAGGATCTTTAAGTCGAAAGATTTTGCTTTTGGAGGCGGCCAAAAAAAGAGAAGAAAGGACAAGTCTAGATGATAAGCTTTTTATTGCGAGAAGACGAAAGCCGAAGGAGAAGGAATTAAGAGATTTGGAAAATATCTTTGCAGGAAATGAGGAGGAATGGGAAAATTTGAAAAATCTCAACAAAACAGCGAAAATGTTGAAAAAAAAACAAAAGGAAGAGGAAGAAGAATTGCAACAGGAGCTTGAATTATTGGAAACAACAATTCCAGCCCAAACGATGTTCAATTTAGAGTTGGTGTATAAAGAGGAAACTGCTGTTTCAGTTTTAGGATCTGGAGGACAAGAAATTGGAGGCTTGAAGGAAGGAGAATATGGCAATGAAGGAGAAGAAGGAATGAGTGGCAAAGCGATGGGAAAACAAGCTGAAATTGGTAATATTTCGAATAATTCTCCAGAAATGAGCAATCAGACAGGAGGAAATGAGGTTTTGAATAAGTTGAGAAATTTGGAAACTGATATAGAAACAATAAAAATGGTTAGATTTTTATTTTAAATCTAAAAATCAACAAAAAATAGAAAAATAAAGAAGAATTGGAAGGATTGAGATCTAAGCTTGATGATCAAGACAAGAAAATTGAGAAAATTGATCAGAAACGGCAATTCTATGAAGAAGACAATGTACGAATCGAGGAAGAAATCCAGAAAATGAAGGATTTTTATCGGGATCTTCAGAAAAAAGCAGAGAATCTTCATAATTTCCTACGAAATTTGGAAGTCCAGGAAAAAGGAGAAAAGGATCAGGATTCGGAAAACCGTGATCTGGAAAAGGAAATTGAGCAAATCGAGACAGAATGGGAAACTCATCGTGAAGAAATGCGAAAAGCCATTCACGATTTTGAGGAACAAGTTGAGAATAAAAGGGAGAAATTCAACCAAATTCGAGACAAATTGAAGCAATACGATGAGGATTATGAGAAATTATGCAATGACATCCGTAGTAATAACACCCAAGTCGAAAGTCTCCAAATGGAATTCTCGAAAACCCAAAAAGATGTGAACCGACAGCTTTATATCAAGAAAATCAATGACATCAATGCCAATTTCAAGAAACAAAAAAATGATTTCGGGAAAATCAATGTGGAAGTTAAAGAATTAGAAACCTCCATCGAATTTTATCAACAATCCATGCAAAGACAATTCACTGAAATCGAAAACATGATGATGATGGATTTCAAGAAATCGGAAAAAGTCACTCAACAAATTCAGAAAATGTATCAAGATTATAAGCAGGTCATTGATACCACCATGAAGAATCTATTAGAACAAGGGAAAAAAAAAGTCGAATCCAAACAATTGGAAGTAAAAATCGATGTCCTCAATACCAAGAATTATAAGGGGAATTTAGAAAAAATGCAGCTGGATTTGCAGGAAATTAAAAAGGAAAATGAAGGTCTTTATAAGAAATTGAAAGAAAAACAATAAAAGAATTTTAAAAGAAAAATATAAAAATCAAAAGTATTTTGAATTTTTAAAGAATTTTAACTTGAAAAAAAATGATATGCAAAAAAATTGAATTTTTCAAAAAAAATATTCCCCTTCTTTTTTCATTTATTTTTACAAAGCGCACACCAAATAGTCAAATATTAAAAGAAATCTCACGGTTGAACGTATAAAAAATAAGTAAAATTAATGAGTTAAAGAAAAGGAAAACCGAGAATTCTAACTTTCATTTATGAAATTTCAGCAGTCGTTATTTCAAAATCTTCTTCTTCTGGAAAAAACACGAAAATCCACAAAACCAAGAGCTTCCTTCTTCCGAAACATCAATATTATATTCTTTATAGTTTTCCACCACATAGATCTCCTTCAGAGGTTTTTTGAAATGGGCGTTTTTTTTTGAATAAGAATCATCAGAAATTTGCGATTTTTTGTTTTTCTTTCTAGAAGTTGTTTGCTTCAAAATTGGTTTCATTGAAGATGAGGTCATTTGATTGGAATTGGAAGTGTTGTAAGATAAGGTTTTTGAAGGAGTTTGGGGATCATCATCGTCAATGTCAGTTTTGTTTTGGTTTTTGCAATAGTCCTTTTGAAAAGAGTCAAGAGTTTGACGCATTTTTGAATAGCTTTTATGGGACATTCTCTAAAAAAATAAAACAAAGACTCCTTTTTTTAATTAATTTGATAATTTTTTCTGTTCTTGCAAAATACTTCAAGATATTTATATATATAATTACATAGTATTCGTAATTATAGAGTGAATTCAATTTTTTCTGTTTGTTTTTTAAATTAAAGGCAAATTTTTTTAAGGAAGTTTTTCCTTCTTAATATAAAATATTTATTATAAGAATTTCTTCATCCTTAGTTCATCATTCCTTCTTTATATTTGGTAATATATTTTGGCATCATGTCTCTTCCATTTCTGATTAATTCCAATGTAGTGAATTGTTTGCTTTTACCTGCTAACTTCAATTCTTCAAGCATTTGTTTGATCTCCTTGTTGATGTATAGTTCAGTTCATCTTCATTGCTATATTTGATGTCTTTTTCATCAGCTCATCTTTTGAGAACAGTCACTTCAGCAACAACAATTGTTACCAAAAAAGATTGAAAGAGTCTCCCCAGACAAAGATCTCACTCAATGAAGGACATGTCTTTTAACACCCTCTAATTTTTCAGGAGCGATGTATTCTCCTTGCGATAATTTAAAGATTGTTTTTCTTTCTGTGAATGACTTTGATGGATCCATTTTGTAGTCTAATGCACATATCAACCAGCCCACTTCCTTTAAAGTAGGGCAGATCCTATGATCATAAATTTGCATCTCTGAATTTCTTAAAGACTAATCTGTCATATTTGTAATGTGTGATTTTATTGGAGGTTCTTAAATTGTTTACACAATGGCTTTATTTGCAATCCATTTCTTGACTCCTCTCAAACCAGCTATACTCCTTGATTTTGTTCCTAATAAATTCAGCTTTGCATATTTCTCTTTGGAACCAATGATCAAATCCTTTAGATTCTTGTAATCATTGACTGTGTTAACCAATCCATTTTTGGCTGTCTCCGGATTGCGACAAACTGAAGTTTCTCCTGGTTTTTGCTCCAAAATAAGGACAGAATAGATCATGAATTTTTGTTTTTTTGGAAGTTTTTTATTTATATATAAAAAAAAAAACTCACAATTACAATATTTATAATTTTATATATCGAAAATTTTTATTAGAAGTTCAAAATTATTTTGTTTTTTGTGTTTTCAAAGTGTTTTTGTGATGGTTTTTGTGATGGTTTTTTCTTTTTTATGAGAAGTTATTGTGTTTTTTTACCTAGAGGACTTAAGCGAAAAAAAAAATTAAAAAAAAGTCTACTTCTTATTATAAAAGGTTAAAAAATATTGCTAATATATATAAAAAAAACCATCGAAAAAAATGATTATTTTTTACCTGAAATGCGAAATGAGATTTTGGTATTAAAATTACATTTTTTTTTAATTTTTTTTTCCTCTAATTTCCAAAGGATTTCAAAATTTCAATTTTCTAAAATAACTAAATATTTTCTTAATAATTCTTTGCTTTTCTAAAACAAAGGTCCTTCTTTGTACATTTCAGCAAGGACTTTTTCATAGGCCTTTTTTCCTTCATTTCTCCTCATCTTAAATGTGGTTGTCAACAAATCCTTGGAAGCAAATGAATTTTTTTCTAAATATATATTTTTGATCAATTCAAAAGAAGCAAATTTCCTTTTCTTTCCATCATTTTTCAATTCCTCCAAAACCATCAATTTTATTTCCTTGTTTCTAAGCAAATCCTCATCACTTCCATATATTTTTTTCTCTTCAGCCCATTTCTTCAAAATATCCAATTTCGGAACAAGTATCGCCACCAAAAATGACTCATATGAGTCTCCATAAACAAATATTTCATTCACGCAACTGCTGGTCTTGAACACGGTTTCCAGCTTCTCAGGGGCAACGTATTCTCCTTGAGATAATTTAAAGATATTCTTTTTTCTATCAATAATCTTGATTGACCCATTTGTTTGCAAAAGAACCACATCTCCGGTCCTCAACCATCCTTCTTCATCTAGTGCCTCCTTTGTTTTCTCATCATCTTTATAATAACCCAAAAAAACCGCGGGACCTCTAATGCACATTTCTCCTCTTGGTGTGGGCTTCCCTTTTTCATCCAAATCACACGATTTATAATTCATTTCTGGAATGTCTGCTATTTTGAATTCGGTATTCACTGTTGGTCCACCAATGCATCCAGAACCATTATGATCTGTGTTCCTCATAACAAATGATGCCCCCGTTGACTCAGTTTGACCATATCCTTCTTGTATAGGGATGCATAAAGCTATTTTTAAAAAATCTAGCACTTCCTTGGTAGCAGGGGCGGAACCAGTCACTATCCATTTTAATCTTCCGCCCAAAGCTTCTTTCATTTTTTTGAAAACCAATCGGTCGTAACAACAATGCGTAACTGTATTTGAATTTTTGAGTCTTTCCAATTTAGCTGCTACTGCTTTGTTCACCAACCAACTCTTGCAACCTGTGAGAGCCGCAATATTAGACTTGAAGGCGTCATAAAATTTGTTTAACACTCGAGGAACTGAGATTATTATTGTTGGTTTCAAAGCAACAAAATCATCCTTCAATTTTATAGGATCTCCATTGAAATAACCAATGGAACATCCACTATAAATTAAAGAAAATACTAACAACCTTTCAAAGACATGAGCCATGGGAAGATATGATAAAAAAACATCTTCTGGTGTGAAATCCATTCCATTTATTCCAGCCATAATCACTGAGAGGAAATTGCCATGACTCATCATTGCCCCTTTTGGATTTCCAGTCGTTCCGCTTGTATAAGAAACCACATACAATGAATTTTTATTGGAATTAGCAAATTCGACTCTTAAACCTTTTCCATAATTGATAAGTTCTTTGAAACTGATCCAAGTGACTTTCTTTGCAGCCAAGTCCTTTAAAGTTTTTTCGTCGGTGATATCCTCAAAACAAACCAAAGTCTTGACATTACCAAAATTACCATTTTGAATCAATTTCTGAACATTCTCTTTGGTGATCACCATTATAGTCATCTTTGTTTGATTCAGGATGAAGTCAAGGGCCTCTGGTCCAAGAGTATCGTAAATAGGGACTGTGGTTATACCGTAAAGAATTGATGCCATATCGGTGATGAGATATTCTGCTCTGTTTTTTGAATAGACACCCAAAAACTTCACCTCATAGTTTTTGTATTCTTTGATTGTTGGAACCATATTTTTGGAAAATAAGGCAGCCCCAAAGGCCTGAGCTTGATCAATGGCATCTTCATAAGACAACCAGGTATAATTCCCATCGCTCTGTCTTGTACCAATATAGTTTTTACCTGCATATTTATGTTTTGCTGAAAGAATCAAATCCTTTAAACTGTTCATATTTTCAGGACCAGCCATAAGTTGGTTTTCGGACAAAGGGTGGCGAAAAATTCCGGACTCTCCCTTTTTAGATGAGCGGATTTGAACAGAATAGAGTGTGTTCATTAGACAAGCAAAATAACAATAATTTATTTCAAATAAAATTATAATTAAATCTTCTGTTTTTGTTTTTTGCTCTACATTATTTTTGAAATCATGCCCTCATTATAAACAATTAAGTTTCACGATAATTGCTAGTTTTAAATCTAAAAGTGCTGAAAAAAATACTACTTTTTTTATACCTTAGAAGTTTAAATAATCTGAAAACAAATAAATTTATGAAGATTACAAATTTCGAACAAAGCTGAAATTTTGATTTCTATTGTTTTTGAATATATTTCAAAATCTCAGCGATGACAATTTGAAATTACAAATTTCAAATTGTCAAAGCTTTCTGCCCTTTATTTTACAAAATTCTATTTTCAAATGTACTTTAGTTAGTAATTTGCCATAATTAATGATATATATAAGACTAATATGAGGGTTTTAATCATGAAAGTTCGTGATAGGTTTTTGAAAAATAAAAATACTATTGAATTTATTTATTTTTTTTTATTTTAGGATAGCAATTTTTGCAAAATTAAGTTCAAAAATATTTTTTTTGGTTCAAATTTTCTATATTCATTTTTTTCAAAAAATTAAATATTAGAAATAAATCTAA